>Ga0075105_1000090_pt1 | contig 58423 bp, 61 predicted proteins | sample AntDeeMetag02WF5_FD_69800 | JGI IMG/M metagenome (GOLD analysis project Ga0075105, IMG submission 69800) | Saline lake microbial communities from Deep Lake, Antarctica - Antarctic Deep Lake Metagenome 02WF5 | ecosystem: Environmental > Aquatic > Non-marine Saline and Alkaline > Saline | place... | reverse complement strand
ACGATGGTGCGGCTCGGTCGGCCGACCTCTGTCGCGGTGTCGAGGGGGCCGTTGCCGTACTCCTCGGCGGTGTCGTTGGCCGCCTCGAACAGCTCGTCGGCCGCTCCCTTCGCCTGTTCGAACCACTCCTCGGAGTAGCCTGGGCCGGTCGCCTGGGCCGTGTACCCGGCCTCGATAGGGTCGATGATGTTGATGACCGTGATGTCGTCGGACTCGAACTCCCGGAGGGCGTACTCCAGGGCGTCCTGGGACTGCTCGGAACCGTCGATGGGGACGAGAATCCTCGACATGGTGAGACGTTCGTCGTCCCACTCAAAAAGCGGCGGGGGTAATTCCCACTAGTCGCGACCGTGGCGCGTCAGGCACGTCGGCAGCCCGCAGATTTCGACGGGTTCGGAGTTGTCCGGCGAGTAGACGACCATCTGTCCCTTCTCCATGTAGGGGACCTTCGACTGGAGCTCCGCGGGGATGTTCACGGCCTTGATTGCGTCCTCGTCGCCGAGGTTCAACACCACAGTCGTGTTCACCTGCTTGAACACCGGGTCGGCGATATCCTGGGGGTCCTGCGTGATGAGAAAGAGGCCGAGGCGCTCCTTGCGGCCCTGCTTGGCGGCCTCGGTGAACTTCCCGACGACCTTGGTCGCCTGCACGCTGTCGGCGTCCGCGAGGAAGTTGTGCGCCTCGTCCATTCCGACGACGAGCGGCGTCTCCTTGATCGACTCGTAGGTCGGGTCGTTCGAGAGCTTCTGGTCGACGAGCAGGCTCGACACCGCCAGCACCACCGTCTCGGCGGCCCGCGAGTTGCTGATGTGGTACGTCGGCACGACCGAGAGGCGGCCGGGCCGAACGAACTGGCGGTCCGAGACCAGGTCGGTGATGGAGCGGGCGTCCTGGTCGAACAGCCCCGATGGCATGTTGTGGACGCGGCGCAGCACGGCTTCGTAGGTCGCCTCGTGGACGCGCCCGCTCTCGTCGAGTTCCTCCTTGAGGGCCGGGTCGTCGAGGAACGTACAGAACTCCTCGTACGTCCCCGACCGGCCGTAGTTCCCGAAGAACCGGTCGAGGAGCAGCGTGAGCGCGCCGTACTGGTTGTCGTTGAGGCCGCTGGAGGCCACCAGCCACGGGTTCGAGCGCACCATCGAGAACGGCACCGTGAACTCGACCTGCTCGGCGCCGTGGTGGTCCGCGGCGTACGACGCGTCGCCGACCTTCGGCACGAACGCGACGGTGTCGTCGTGACCGCCGTGGGCGAGCCCCTGGGTCTCCCAGTCGCGCTCGTCGCTCACGTCGGCCTCGGGGTTGTCGTCGTGCATCTGGGCGTACTCGTCCTGCGGGTCGAACTGGACGACCGCCATCCGGCGCTCCGCACCGCCCGAGTCGACGGGGTAGCGGCGGTCCCCGTGGAGGTACTGCCGCAGGACGTTCTTCGCGGAGTGGGTCTTCCCGGAGCCGGTGCCGCCGGCAACGAGCGTGTGCCGGAAGACGAGGGGGTCGCCGGACTCGTAGTCGTCTTTCACCCGGTAGTCGATGGTCGGCGGTTCCGCTGCGGTCCGCACCTTCTCCCCGCCCACGGAGAGGTGGCCGAGGAAGACCCCGTCCTCCGGAATCTTCAGCCCGGTCTTGATCTCAGTGGCGTCGTCGGCCGCCCGAACTATCGTCTCGGGTTTCGGCACGCGGTCGGGCATCCGGCGCTTCAGGTCGCCCTGGTCCGAGTAGAGGACGGCGACGGGGTCGAGTTCCGCGAGGAACTTGTAGTCCTGTTCGTCGACGCCGTCGCTGCGCATCGCCCGCCGGGCGTGAATCTCCGTAGCGTCGTCGCTCTGGAACGCCTGGACGTACTCGAGCCCCGTGATCTTGCAGAACAGTTTCTCGCCGCGGGGGTACGGCGCGACGAGGTACGTGCCGAGGCGGACAGCCGACCGGTTGCCGGCGGTGACGTAGGCCTTCAGTGCGGTCTCCTGGCCGTCCTCGTGGATGCGGAGTCCCTCCGAGACAGCCAGCGCGCCGAGGCCCGCGTCGTCGCCGACGTCGTCGAGGTCCGCGCGCTGGAAGTCGTCTTCGTCGTCGCCCGCGTCGGTCGCACCACTGCCCGCCTCGTCGCGGTCGTGGTCGGCGAAGTCCCCGAGGTCGCTCATGGCGCGTCCGTCACGGGCCGCCTACAAACCCCTTTCCCTCGAACCGGAACGCCTTAGACGCTTGTCGTGTGCCATCCGGTGATGCTCTCCAACGTAGAGAACACGGCCGTGCGGGCGTGTCTCGCCGGCGGTCGCCACCTCCGCGACCGGTTCGGCGACGAGGTCGACGCTGAGTTCTCCAGACACGACGTGAAGGCCGCGGCCGACCGTGCGTCCGAGGAGCGGATGCTCGAGGTGATTCAGTCTTCTCACCCTGAACACGCGGTGTACGCCGAGGAGTCCGGCAACGTGTCCACAAACGGCGACTACCGCTGGATAGTCGACCCCCTCGACGGAACGAACAACTTCGTCTCGGGCCTCCCGTCGTTCGCGACCGCGGCGGTGGTCCTGGACGATGAGGGGCCGGTCGTCGGTAGCGTCTACGTCCCTGTCGCCGACGACCTCTACGTCGCCCGGCGCGGTGAGGGCGTGCGCCACGAGGGCGACCCGGTTCGCGCCGAGAGCGACACCCCGCCCGAGAAGGCGACGGTCGGGTTCGTCATCGGGCACGACGTGAAACTCGACGGGCGGCTCGAGGAGGCCGGCCGGATGCAGGACGCAGTCGGCGACGCCACGAAGCGCGTGGTCGAGAGCTGGTCGCCCTGCGTCCACTGGGGCGCGCTGGCGAGGGGGCGACTCGACGGGATGGTCTGTTTCCACCCGGACGACGAGGAACAGTACGTCGGTGAACTGCTCGTCTCGGAGGCGGGCGCGTCGATAGCACGGCCAGGCGACGGCCGCTACGTGGCGGCGACGAACGAAGCGGTCCGCGAGGCGCTGTTGACAGCCATCTCGTGACGTGCGACCCGGCCACGGGCTTATGGTCGTCGCCCCCTCAGTAGGACCTATGTTGCTGGTGCGCGGTTCGGCGGGCGGGACGACGCTCACGGGGGCGCTGTACGAGCGCGGCGAGGACTCGCCGTCGTTTAGGGGCGCCCCCGACGAGGCCGCGCCATACGTCTGGGTCTGCGACGAGTTCTACGCCGTCGAGAGCGGGGGGAGCGTCCAGCAGGTGGACGGCGAGGACGTCAACCTGGCGTTCGAGTCGCCGATGCCCCGGGGGTTCGAGACCCGGGAAGTCGCGCTTGACGCGGCCCGCGAACACGTCCGCACGCAGTTCGCCCGCATCGGCATCGACCCCGACGACGTGGAGATAGAGGTCGTCCGCGAGCACGAGGTCGACGCGTAGCGAGACGACAGAATCAGCCGTCCGTGGTGTAGGTGTCGAACGCCCGGACGGCCGTGCGCACGCCGACGAGGGCGGCGCCACCGGCGAGCGCGACGCCGGCGACCAGCGTGCCCACGCGGACTGCCGACGCGCTGACGCCGAGCGCCTCGGCCACGAGGTCGGCGGCCGTCGGCGACTGGACGCCCGTCGCGATGCCCGCGGTCACCAGGAAGACGATTGTGTAGACGCCGAACGCCCACAGCGACGGGACCACGGCTTCGCGGCTCCGGGTGATGGTTGTCGCCTCGAACTTCGGGAACGCCGTGCCGACGCCGACGGCGACGGCGGCAGCCAGCGGCGGCAGCACGGCAGCGGCGACGACCGTGCAGACGACGGCGAGCGGCGGGAGCGGGCTGAGTACGGCGAGGACGGCGGTGAGGACGAGCGTGATTGGGCCGCCGAGGAGCGCGCTCGCGGTGACGAGGCCGCCGACGAACTCCCGGCCCGTGACGCCCGTGATGGCGGAGACGGGGAGCACCGCGCCCTCGTCACCGAGCGGGTTGAGCGTGAACAGCGCGCCGGTGAGCCAGGCGCCGTACAGCGCGATGGTCGTGGGGAGCAGGCTCGTGACCCGGCCGGCCTCGACGCTCGCCTGGATGGGCGTGACGAGGACGAAGATCGGGTAGGCGACGTAGAGCAACTTGATGGGAGCGCGGCGGGCGCGCAGCCAGCTCTTGCGCGCGACCCACGCGGTCCGCCGGCCGAGCAGACCGTCGAGGCGGCCGCCGGAGACGGAGTCGGTCTCCCGCGCCCTGGCGTCGACGCCGTCGTCGTACCACCGGCGCTCGGAGACGCGGACGCTCGCGAGGACGGCGAGCCCGGAGACGACAGCGGAGCCGACGACCACCGCCACCGCCTGGAGCGCGCTCGCGGCGTCGAGAACCGGGAGCAACGCGAGGTCGCTGTACCAGGCGACGGGCGAGGCTCGGAACGTCTCGATGATGGGGTCGATGACGACGGCGAGCGTGTTCGTGAGGATGAGCCCGAAGTACGCGACGAAGACGAGCGCGCCGAGTGCAGCCTTGTAGCGCGCGACGAGTTCGGACTGCCCGAGCAGGTAGCCGACGGCGGCGCCGAGCGGGTAGCCGACGAGGAACGCCGTCACGGTCAACGCGACCACGGCGAGGACGGTCAGCGGGAACGCCAGCGGCTCGCCCGCGCCGACGGCGAACCCCGCGCTCGCGACGACCAGCGGCACGGTGACGAAGCCGGTGACGCGGACGTAGCCCGAGAGCAGCAGGCCGCCGACGACGTCACGCGCGGGCACCGTCGTGAGGTAGCCGTCGCGGACGTCGATGTCGCCGATCTGGATGACCGTCATGTACGCCGCCATGAAGAGGACGAACGCGCCGAGGCCGGCCGGGACGAGCGCGACGAGTTCGGCCGCCTCGCCGGGGTTTTCGACGAGCGCTTGGCCCGCCAGGTATGCGCCGTACGTCGCGGCCGCCGTGAACCCCAGGCCGAGCAGCGCGACGAGGCCGAACGCGAGAACCTGGACGACGCTCTTCGAGCGGAACTTCCGCCAGCCCACCCGCAATTCGTTGCGCGCGATGGCGTAGGAGTGGCGGGCGTTGGGGAGGCCGGGCATCGTCTAGGCCTCCTCGCCGATGCCGCCGGTCACCTCGAGGAAGACGTCCTCAAGCGTGCGCTCCTCGCCGGACTCCGCGCGGGACTTCAGGCCGCCGGGTGACCCCTCCGTCACGAGGCTGCCGTCGTAGAGGACGCCGACCGTGTCGGCGAGTTCGTCGACGACCGGGAGGATGTGCGTCGAGAGGAAGACGGTGGCGTCGCCCTCGGCGAGGTGCGCGATGGTGTCCCGGACGGTGCGGGCGGCCCGCGGGTCGAGCCCGGAGGTCGGTTCGTCGAGGAACAGCACGTCCGGGTCGTGGAGCATCGCCTGGATGATGCCGACCTTCTGTTTCATCCCCTTGGAGTACGCGGAGATTCGCTTGTTGCCGTCGTCGGCCAGCGAGAACCGCTCGAGGAGGTCCTCGATGCGCTCCTCGGCGTCGGCCTCGGGGAGGTCCCGCAGGCCGGCGATGTAGCGGAGCTGCTCCCGGCCCGTGAGTTCGGCGTGCAGCGGCGGCTCCTCGGGGAGGTAGCCGATGTTCGAGACCACGGCCTCGCGGTTCGAGACGTCTGCGCCAGCGACCGTGGCCGTGCCGTCGCTGGGCTTCGTCAGTGTCGTGAGCATCCGCATCGTCGTCGTCTTCCCGGCGCCGTTCGGGCCGAGGAAGCCGTAGACGCTGCCCGCGGGGATGGTGAGGTTGAGGCGCTCGACGGCTGTCGTGTCGCCGTACCGCTTCGTCAGATTCTGTGTCTCGATGGCGCGGTCGCTCATTGCCGGAACTCTCGGCTGCCCCGTCTTAAAAGTGGACGAGTGTTCTCCGTGCGCGAACCCGCCTCGTCCGCCGCCTCACTCCCAGCGCTCGTCGTCGTAGTTCTCGTCCTCGCGGCTGTCGAAGGCGCGCTCGAGTTTCCTCACGAGTTCGCCCTTCTCCGCGGCGCCGATGCGGGCGAGTTCGTCGGCCTTCCCCACCGGCTTCGGCGGTCCCGCCTCGGTGGCGACCTGGCTGGTGACGTAGCGCTCGACGGCTGCGCGGACATCCTCGTCGCGGGCGAACGCGCAGGGCAGTTCGACCTTGTGTACGAGGTCCGTCCGGGGGTCGTAGACCACGAAGAACGCCACCTCGTACGCTTTTGCGTCGAGTTCGCGTTCCACGCCGAGCTCGTCGGCGTCCGCGAACACGCCGTCCGCGCCGAGCGTCGAGGTGAACCAGCCGGTCCACGTCAGTTCGTCGGTGAGGCGCTGGTGGTCCTCCCCGTCGAAGTCGCGGCGTTCGAGCACCTGCGCGAAGAACGCGGCGTCGCTCGCCCACGGTGTCGGCCGGCCGCGGTCCCGGAGCGCGCGTACGAGCGCCTGGCTCGCGGGGCTCTTTACGAACCCCGCCAGTGGGACCTCCTGCTCGGCGAAGCGCTCGACGAGGCGGACGTAGTTCTCCAGCACCTCGCCGACGAGTTCGTTCTCGGTGACGAGGTCCGCGACGCTCGCGTGGCGGTCGGCCCAGTTCACCAGTTGCTTCGGGTAGACCGGGCCGTCGAGCAGCAGTAAACTGTCGACCTGGTCGGCATGTTCCAGCGCGTGGTGGCTCTCGGCGAGGTAGAGCGCGAGGCCGTGGACGACGCGCTCCTGGTCGCGGGCGAGCGGCGCGGTGTGGACGATGCGCCCGCGGCTGAACCCCTCGTCCCACTGCCGCCAGTCCGTGTTCGTGCGGACGGTGGCGTCGTTCGAGTGGACGCTCGTGATGACCGTCCGCGAGCGGTGGAGGCCGAGGTCGGAGGGCGTGGCGCTCATCGCGGCCTGCGCGAGGTCGAGGACGAGCCCGTTCTTGAACGTCCGCGGGTTGATGGTGCCCGAGTCGAGGCCGTGGGCGCTGTCGAACGGCGACGGCTGGAGCGCGAGTTCCTCGATAGGTGCAGCCGACCGCCGCTGCTCGGCGAGCGGTTCGAGGACGACGCCGCCGTCGCCGTACAGCGGGTCGAGGAAGTTCTCCCACGTCTCCTCGGCCACGTCGCGGTGTTCCTCGGCGTCCACCTCGTGGCGGATCTGGCGCGCGAGGTCCGCGATGCCGTCGAAGTGGACGGGGTCGAGGGTCATGCCACCGTCTGTTCGGCCGAGCACCAAATACCCCGTCGTTCGCGTTTGGGTGAGTAGCGCCCATTTGCGATGTCTGCTAACACGTCCACGACATCCAGAAAGCCCCGGCGTGCTCGCTGCCTGCGGCTCGCTGCGCGCTTCGTTCGCTACGCTCACTCCAGTGCTTACGTCGCCTCGGTTAGCGAGCACGCCGCCCCTTTCAGTCCCACCCGGTACCGGCTGTCCGACCGGCCAATGGGAGGACTGAAAGGGGCGGCCGTCTCGGCGAACCCGGACGATGTAAGTACCGCAGGCCGAAGGCCGAGGAGCGCAACGAGTCCGGGTTCGCCGAGACGGCCGGGGCTTTCTAGGTATCCGAAGTGAAGTCTGCTGTCCTAAGCTACACCGGACCTGCGACCACGAACGACACCTAAATGAGCGCGGCAACCGCATCCAGAATCATGCAGGCCGCGCTCGTGATTCTCGACGGCTGGGGGCTCGGCGACCACGACAGGCTGGACGCCGTGAAGGCCGCGGACACCCCGAACTTCGACGAGTACACCCGCCGGGGCGCCGACGGCACGCTCACCACCACCGGCCGCCACGTCGGGCTTCCGGAGGGGCAGATGGGGAACAGCGAGGTGGGCCACCTCACCATCGGGTCGGGCCGGGTCGTCCTCCAGGAGTACACGCGCATCGAGGACGCCATCGCGAAGGACGAACTCTGCGAGAACGACGCTATAGCGGGCGCCTTCGACCACGTCGCGGAGACGGGTGGGCGCGTCCACCTGCTGGGGCTCGTGAGCGACGGCGGCGTCCACTCCGACCACGAGCACGTCCACGCACTCATCGAGTGCGCAGCGGAGCGGGGCGTCGAGGCGACGACACACGCGTTCACGGACGGTCGTGACACTTCCCCGCACGGCGGGGAGGAGTACCTCGAGACGCTCGAATCCGTCGTCGACGAGCACGGAACCGGCGACGTCGCCACGGTCACCGGTCGCTACTACGCGATGGACCGGGACCAGAACTGGGACCGGACGAGACGGGCCTACGACGCCATCGTCGACCACGAGGCCGACCACCGTGCCGCGTCCGCGGTCGACGCGGTGCGGGAGAGCTACGACCGCGAGACCACCGACGAGTTCGTCGAACCCACGCTCGTCGAGGGTGGGGCCGCGCTGGCCGACGGGGACGCCGTGATCTTCTGCAACTTCCGGTCGGACCGGGCGCGGCAACTCACGCGGCTGCTCGCGGACATCCGGCCCGACGACTGGGAGTTCGACACTCACCCGCCGGACGTCCCGGTTGTCACGATGACGGAGTACGACAGGACGTTCGACTGCCCGGTCGCGTTCCCGTCGCGGCAGCCCGAACAGACGCTCGGCGACGTGCTCGCGGACCACGGCCTCGGCCAGCTCAGAGTCGCCGAGTCAGAGAAGTACGCCCACGTCACGTACTTCCTCAACGGCGGCCGCGAGGTGGAGTTCGACGGCGAGATACGGCGCATCGTCGAGAGTCCGGACGTCCCCACCTACGACCGCCAGCCGGAGATGAGCGCGGCGGGCGTCACCGACACCGCCCTCGACGTGCTCGACAGCGAGGACCCGGCCGTGCTCGTGTTGAACTACGCGAACCCCGACATGGTCGGCCACACCGGCGACTACGAGGCCGCCATCGACGCCGTCGAGGCCGCCGACGACCAACTCGGTCGGCTGGTCCCCGCACTCCGCAGTTCTGGCGCGGACGTCCTCCTCACCGCCGACCACGGCAACGCCGACGACATGGGGACCGCCGACGAACCCCACACAGCGCACACGTTCAACCCCGTCCCGTTCGTCTTCCTCGACGCCGACGCGGCGGACGAGGACCTCTCCGGCGGTCACGCGGTCCGCGAGGGCGGCGCGCTCCGGGACGTCTCCCCGACGCTGCTCGCGCTGCTCGGTATCGACCAGCCCTCGGAGATGACCGGCGAGTCGCTGCTCGACTAGTTGTCGTCCTGCTCGCGGGAGACCCGCTCGTGGGCCTCCTTGCGGCTCATTCGGTCCGTGTTCTCGGCCTCGCGGCGCACGAAGTAGTAGAGCGCGAGCGCTCCCAGGAGGGACAGCAGCAGGAAGAACGCGAAGAACACCCCGGTGGTTGCCATATCTCGGGCTGGCTCCCGCGAGCAGTTAGTCGTTCTGTTCGCCGGCAAAGTCGTCGCTGCGGTAGACCACGTCGCCGTCGACGACCGTCGCGGCCACGCCGATGTCGCGGATCGATTCGCGGTGCTCCCACGGCGAATCGTCGAGGACGACGAAGTCCGCGACGCCGCCGAGTTCGACGGTCCCCATCCGGTCCTCGGCGAAGCCGGCGTACGCGCCGCCCGCGGTGTACGCCCGGAGCGCCTCGGTGACAGAGAGTTGCTGTTCCGCGGCCGGCGCGTTCACCGCGTGGTGGACGCCCAGCAGCGGGTCGAGTGGCATGCAGTCGCTGCCGAACGCGAGCGGCACGCCGGCGTCGAGCATCGTCCGGAACCGGTTGCTCCCCTCGCGGCGCTCGGTGCCGAGGCGGTCCTCGTAGAGGCTCTCCTCGCCCGCCCACTTCAGGAAGTTCGGCTGCATCGACGCGACGACGCCGAGGTCCGCCATCCGCTCGATGGCCTCGTCGCTGGCGAGTTCGGCGTGCTCGACGCGGTGGCGGCTCGCTCCCGCGTCGGCGCACGTCTCGTAGGCGTCGAGCACCGCGTCGATAGCTTCGTCGCCGATGGCGTGGGCGGTCACCTGGAGGCCGAGGTCGTCGGCCTCGCGGACGAGTTCGTGGAGTTCCTCCGGGTCGACGACCCACGTCCCCGTCTCGTCGGGCGCGTCGGCGTACGGCTCCGAGAGCTTCGCGGTGCGACCGCCGAGGCTGCCGTCGGTAAACGTCTTCACGCCGCCGACCTCGACCATGCCGGAGCCGTGGTTCGTGCGCAGGCCGGTCTCGCGGACGGCGTCCAGGTGGTCGCTCCAGTAGTTGAGGCGCACTCGGACGGTGAGTTCGTCGGCGAGCGCGAGTTCGCGGACCGCCCGCGGCGCGTCGGAGTTCCGGGCCATGTCGTGGACGGCGGTCACGCCACGTTCGTTGGCCTCGCGCTGGGCAGCACGGACGAGTTCCTTCGTCTCCGCCGGCCCCGGGTCGGACGCGTCGTAGATGACTTCCACGGCGTCCTCGACGATGCGGCCGTCCCCGAGCACGTCGTCGTCGGGCATCTCGTCGCCGAACTCCTCGAGGGCGACGCCGTTGACTGTCGCCGTGTGCATGTCCTCGCGGATGGCCGCGACCGGTCGGTCCTCGCTGACGGCGTCCAGGTCGGCCTGCACGATGTCGTCGGCGTCCCAGGCGCTCTCGTCGTAGCCGTAGCCCAGGACCCAGCCGTCGCTCTCGGCCGCTCGCTCGCGGAGGCGGTCGGCGACGTCGCCGGGGCCGCTGGCGCCGCGGAGGTCCGCGTGGAGGCCGTACTGCCCGACGGTCTCCATGTGCGTGTGGGCGTCGACGAACCCCGGCAGGAGGACGCGGCCGCCGAGGTCCACCACGTCCGTCCCCACGCCGTTCAGGAAGTCGACGTCGTAGTCGCTCGTGAGGCGCACCACGCGGCCGTGTCGAACCGCGACGGCGTCGTAGGGCTCGTCGCCGGCGAGCGTGTGCACCTCGCCGTTCTGCAGAATCAGGTCGGCGGGCGCTGTCATACTACTCTCGGGGTCGCGCGGTGGCAAAGACGTTGGGGAAGCGGTCGGGGGCGGACCGGGGCGCTACTGGTTCGCGATGCGCTGGGAGACCGTTCCGCGCCAGTCGTCGAGGTTCTCGCGCAGCGCGTCGTAGTCGTACTGGACGGTCTCCGCGGGGACGTGGGCGTACTGCCGGACGTCCTCGGGGAGCGAGGCGTCCGTGACGGTCGGGATGCCGACGTTCTTCACGGCGGTGGTCTGCTGGGTCTTAGCGTCCAGCATGAAGTTCGCGAACTCGTGGACGAGTTCTTCCTTCCCAGCGTCCGCGAAGCGGGCGGTGCCGGAGACGTAGGCGTAGCCCTGGTCGTTCGGGAACGCGATCTGGTGGCGGCTCATGTCGACATCGCTCTGGGCGGCGTACACCTGGTCGGTGCTGTAGGACATCACCATCGGCGCCTCCTCGTTGGAGTAGGCGCTGTAGGCGGCGTTCCACGACCCGGTGGTGCGGAGGCCGTTGTCGAGCAGGCGCTCCCAGTAGTCGAGGTAGCCGTCGGTGCCGTACTCGTGGACCGTCCACAGCAGGAAGCTGAGTCCCGTCACCGTGTTCTGCGGGCTCGGGAGGATGAGGCTGTCCGCCCACGGCTCCCGCGTGAGGTCATCGAGGCTCTCGGGTTCGTCGACCTCGTCCTCGTCGTAGACGATGCAGACGTAGGAGGAACCGGTGGGGAGCACGCGGTTCTGCGGGTCGAAGCGGTAGCCGTCGACGATATCCCGCGAGTTCGGGACGCGGTCGGTGTCGAAGCCCTCGAACAGCGACGCCTCGAGTTCCCGGTCCGCGCGGACGAGGTCGGTCGGCGTGACGCCGACGTACATGTCGGCGCCGAGGTCGACGCCCTGTTTCCGGCGCTCGATGAAGCCGTTGAGTTCGTTCTCGCGGACGACCCACTCGAGGGTCGTGTCGTGGCGCGCCTCGAACTCGGCTTTCACCCAGTCGCCGGCACTGGTGGAGACGGCGTCGACGTACGACTGCGTCGTGCCGACCTTCAGCGTGTCCGGGTCGCCACTGGGGCTGGCGACATCCAGGCACCCTGCCAGTCCGAGCGCAGCGGCACCCCCGACGGAGGCGAGAAAGCGGCGACGCGACGTCATTGGTCGCTCACCGCCTCGCGGCCGAGGTGGGCCTCCACGCGGTCGACCTTCTCCTCGACGGCCAGGTCCTCCGCCTTGAAGTGGTCAATCTTCAGGTTCGTGCTGACCCTCTCGGCGTCGAGGGCCTCGTGGGCGCCGCGTGCGGCGGCGAACACCTCCTCGACGGAGTCGGCCTCGATGGTGGTCTCCATCGGGTTGGTCTCGTAGCGGACGTCGAACTCCTCGAGGGCGTCGATGGCCTTCGCGATCTCCTCGTCGAAGTCGACCTCCGGGCTGTCCAGCGGTGCGACCGACAGCATCGCGGTAACGGTCATACCACCACGTCGAATTACTCAGTGATATAACCAACTATTTCCGCCGGGCGGCACGGAAGGGGAACCTTCAGGACGCCGGCGCGCCGACTCCGGAGCATGACCGACGCTGACGACCTCGCCGACCGCGTGCAGGCCGGCGACCTCCGACTCTACGAACTCGAATCCCACGCCGACGCGGACACCGCGGCGGCAGCGCGCCGCGAACTGCTCGCCCGCGAGACGGGCGCCGACCTCGGCGCGACGGGGTCGTTCACGTTCGACGCCGAGTCGGTCGACTCGGCCATCGAGAACCTCGCCGGCGGCACGCAGCTCCCGCTCGGCGTCGCCGGCCCGCTCGCGGTTTCGGGGGGCGCGGCCGACGACGAGTTCTACCTCCCACTCGCCACCACGGAGGGCGCGCTCGTCGCCTCCGTCAACCGCGGCTGCTCGGCCATCACGGCCGCCGGTGGCGCCAATGCCCGCGTCACGAAGGTCGGGATGACTCGTGCGCCCGTCTTCCGGGTCGCGGACGTGACCGAGGGAGCCGAAGTCGCCGAGTGGGTCGGCGAGAACGTGGACGTACTCGCGGAGGCCGCCGAGTCCACCACCAGCCACGGCGAACTCCAGGACGTGACCCCGTACGTCGTCGGCGACAACGTCTACCTCCGGTTCAGCTACGACACGAAGGACGCGATGGGGATGAACATGGCCACCATCGCCACAGAGGCCGCCAGCGAGGTGGTCGAGCGCGAGACGCCCGCGGAACTCGTCGCGCTCTCGGGGAACCTCTGCACGGACAAGAAGCCGGCCGCCATCAACGCCGTGGAGGGCCGGGGCCGCAGCGTCACCGCCGACGTCACCATTCCCCGCGACGTCGTCGAGGACCGCTTCGACACGACCCCGGAGGCCATCGAGGAGGCCAACACGCGGAAGAACCTCGTCGGCTCCGCGAAGGCCGGAAGCCTCGGGTTCAACGCCCACGCGGCGAACGTCGTCGCGGCCGTCTTCCTCGCGACCGGCCAGGACGCCGCCCAGGTCGTCGAGGGGTCGAACGCCATCACCACCGTCGAGGCACGGGACGAGGCGCTCTACGCCTCCGTGACCTTCGCGAGCCTCGAGGTCGGCACCGTCGGCGGCGGCACGAAACTCCCGACCCAGCGGGAGGCTCTCGACGTGCTCGGCGTCCGGGGGAGCGGCGACCCGGCCGGCGCGAACGCGGACGCGCTCGCCGAGGTCATCGCGGCGGGCGGCCTCGCGGGCGAACTCAGCCTCCTCGCGGCGCTCGCGTCCCGCCACCTCTCCTCGGCCCACGCCGAACTCGGTCGCTGAGACCGCCGGCAACACTTATTGCATCACCGACACGAGAGCGGAGCATGAACGACGTGAACCTCCGCGAAGTCGCCCTCCAGTTCGGGACCACTGGCGTCGCCACGACGCTGGTGCTGACCGGCGCCGCCGTCGTCGCCGACTTCCCGCTGAAACTGCTCGGAATGATTCTGACGGGCATCCCGCTGTTCGTCGTCCCCGGCATCGTCGGCATCACCGACGCGGGCATCGAAACCGCCGCCGCGAGCGCACGCATCGGCGCCTCGACGGGCGATCCCGGGCAGTACCAGGCGGGGAACGTCATCCCGATTCCGAACCCACTGCAGGCCGTCTGCTGGCTCTGCGGCGTCGGCGTCGCTGGCGTCGTCCTGCTCGCGCTGACGGCCTGACCAGTTTCACTTTCGCCCCGCGGCAGACACAGGGTTATTTTCCTCACTGTCGACGGTCGTAATATGCGCGCTCACGGCGACCCCGACGACGGAGCCCCGTCCGCACTGGCAGTGCGCGCGCTCCGCGTCCTCAAACTCCTGCTCACGGTGCTCGTGCTCGCCCTCACGCTCCTCCGGGCGCTCACCGGCGGCCCCGTCTGAGTTCCCCTACAGCTCCCGGTACCGGCCGCCCGACTCCGAGACCTCGCCGGCCCGCTTCAGTTTCGCCAGCGCGCGCTCCACGTAGTCGCCGCCGACGTCGTGCTCGGCCGCGAACGCCTTCACTTCGCCAGCCGTCGGTTCGTCGAGTTCCCGCAGCGCGGTCCTGACGGCCTCGCGCTTCCCGAGGCTCCGCGTCGAGGCGTCGACCCGGTCCTCGACGCCCGCGACCTCGTCGGTGTCCACGCCCGCCTGCGCCAGGAACTCGTCGTCGCTCATCCCCACGTCGTCTGTGTAGTCGTCGAGCGTGGCGAAGTCGTCGAGTTCCGCGAACGCGTCGCCGTGGCCCGCCTTGTTGGCGAGAATCGACGCGCGCACCTCGCGAGCGTGGTCCTCGTCGTCGGTGGTGACGAACTTCCGGAGTTTCCCGAACTGGTGGCGCTTCTCGCAGCGCGGACAGCCGGTGGTGTCGGGCCGCCCTTCCACCACCCAGAGCGCGTTGCAGTTCGAACAGCCGACGACCGCGTACATGCGACTGTGTCGGTCGCGCCCCCTGAAAAGGCTCACCCCTCGACGGTGACCACGGCTTCGCGCCGTCTCCCGTCTTCGCCTCGACGAACTGGTAACAACGTCGCCACTACGTGTCAATCAATTACTAACTCGGAGCTGACGAATCCTACTAGTGGCATGTTACCAACCAACACTCTGCGTGACCTCTACGACGACGTGGTCACCGCACGATACTACGAGGAGCGCCTCCAGGAGGAGTATCTCGAGGGGAAACAGCCGGCGTTCGACATCTCCGCCGGCCCCATCCCCGGCGAACTCCACCTCGCGGCCGGCCAGGAGGCGGCCGGCGCCGGCGTCTGCGCCCACCTCCGCGACGACGACACAGTTACCGCGCCCCACCGCCCCCACCACGTCGCTATCGCCAAGGGCGTCGACCTGAAGCGCATGACCGCCGAGATTTTCGGCCGGGAAACCGGACTCTCCTCGGGGAAGGGCGGGCACATGCACCTCTACGACCCGGACGTCAACTTCGCGTGCTCGGGCATCATCGCGCAGGGCTGCCCGCCCGCCGCCGGCGCCGCGCTCGCAGCGAAGAAGCGCAACACGGACGACGTCGCCGTAGCGTTCCTCGGCGAGGGCGCCGTCGACCAGGGGGGGTTCCTCGAGTCACTGAACTTCGCGGCGGTCCACGACCTCCCCGTCGTCTTCGTCGTGGAGGACAACGACTGGGCCATCTCGATGCCACAAGAGCGCATCACGGACGTCGACAACCTCGCCGACCGCGCCGACGGCTTCGACCTGCCCGGCCGCAGCGTCGAGTTCGACGACGTCGTCGCCGTCTACGAGGCCGCCGAGGAGGCCGTCGGACGCGCCCGTAACGGCAATGGCCCGACGCTGCTTTCGGTCCAGGTTCACCGCCGTATGGGTCACTTCATGGGCGACCCCGAGTCCTACCGGCCGGACGCAGACGTCGAACGCGCCCAGGAACTCGACTGTATCCCGAGTCTGGAGGCCGACCTCGCAGCGGCGGGCGTCGACGACGACGACCTCGAAGCCATCCGGGAGCGGGCCGAACAGCGCGTCGACGACGCGATCGAGTGGGCGAAAGACCAGCCCCAGCCGGACCCCGAGTCGACCTACGAGGACGTGTTCACGGACCCGCCCGAGCACGGCACGGCAATCGGGGGTGGTCCCGAATGAGCCAGCAGTCCAGCGAGCGCGAACTCACGATGAGTCGCGCGATGGTCGACGCCATCGCCCACGAGATGCGGGAGAACGACGAGGTCTTCTACATGGGGGAGGACGTCGCCGACTACGGCGGCATCTTCGACTCGACCCAGGGGCTCCTCGAGGAGTTCGGGCGCGACCGCGTGATGGACGTACCCATCAGCGAGACGGCGTTCATGGGGGCCGCCACCGGCGCCGCGATGGAGGGGATGCGCCCCATCGCGGAGTTGATGTTCACCGACTTCTTCGGCGTCTGCTTCGACCAGATATACAACGCGATGGCGAAGCACACGTACATGAGCGGCGGGCAGGTGTCGGTGCCGATGGTGCTGACGACGGCGGTCGGCGGCACGTACAACGACGCCGCCCAGCACTCTCAGACCCTCTACGGCACCTTCGCCCACCTCCCGGGGATGAAGGTGGTTGTCCCGTCGACCGCCCGGGACGCCAAGGGCCTGATGCACGCCGCCATCCGCGACGACGACCCCGTCGTCTACATGTTCCACAAGCGCCTGATGGGCCTGGGCTGGATGCCCGCACCGGAGGGACCGAAGACCGAGGTGCCCGAGGAGGAGTACGAGGCCCCCATCGGAGAGGCCGACGTCAAACGCGAGGGGAGTGACGTCTCCATCGTCACGCTCGGCCTCCACGTCCACCGCGCGCTCGCCGCCGCCGAGGACCTCGCAGACGACGGCGTCGACGCCGAGGTCGTGGACCTCCGATCGCTCGTCCCCCTCGACCGCGAGACGGTCCTCGACTCGGTGCGGAAGACGGGCCGTCTCGTCGTCGTCGACGAGGACTACCACTCATTCGGCGTCTCCGGGGAGATCGCGGCGCTGGCCGCCGAGCACGCCTTCGACGCGCTCGAAGCGCCCCCGGAGCGCGTCGCCAGTCCCGACGTGCCGGTGCCCTACGCTCGCCCCCTCGAAGAGGAGTTCAACCCGTCTACCGGGGATATCTCCGACGCCGTTCACCGCCTCACGGAATGACCGACGTCGACTCCGCGGACGTGTGGCCGGCGGACGCGATGGACGTCGAGGAGGCGGTCGTCTCGAACTGGTTCGTCCGGGACGGCGCGACCGTCGAGGCGGGCGAGACCATCGCCGAGATCCAGATCGAGAAGGTGAGCGTCGACGTGACTGCGCCCGACTCCGGCACGGTCGAGCGGCTCGTCGCGGAGCAGGGGGAGTTCCGCCGCGGCGACCTCCTCGCCCGCATCACCTGACTCGATTTCCCTCGCCGTCGAGGGAGTGACGTCACTGCACTCGAAACCCCTCGCTCTCGAGCAGCTCCCGGGCGCGCTCGGCGTGGTCGCCCTGCACCTCAACGCTCGTCTCTTTGGCGGTGCCGCCAGCGCCCAGCCCCTTCTTCAGGAGCGTGGCTACTTCGCCGGTGTCCGTCGCGTCCGGGTCGAACCCCTCGACGACGGTCATCGGCTTGTCGTATCGGCGGGATTCGACGTGGACGGTCAACTCCTGTTCGGCACGCGCCAGGTCGTCCTCGCCCGGTACGTCCAGCCCATCGAACGGGTCGTCGTCGGTCATACTGCAGGCTACGTCGTCGAGACGCAAAGCCGTTGTCGCGGCTACCGGTTCGCCCGCAGTCGACGGGCGGAACTCAGTCGCCCGACTCCTGGGTAGGCACCGTGAACGGGATGACCGCCGCCGTCCGCCGGGCGACGGTGGCGGTCCTGAGGATGTAGGCGAACAGCACCGTGAGCGGGAAGAGGCCGACGGTGACTACGGCCGGGACCAGGAGCGTGACCACCGGCTCGGGCAGGTGCGCCTGGCCCGGCGCCGTGAAGAGGAGCAGCGCCGCCGCCACGACGGTCACCGACGGGAGGCCGGTGTAGAACAGGAGCCGCGAGAGCGACGCGAGCTCCTGCTGGAGGTAGATGGACTTGAGGTACTGCCGGGCGACGTCGATATCCTGGAGGTGGTGGACGAGGTCGTCGATGGAGTCCTCGACGTCGGCCGGCAGCTGGTCGCCGTGCCCGGACTTGATCCGCCGGAGCTTGTTGATCTCCCTGGCGTAGTTCGTGCCCAGAGTCGTGGCGAGCACCTGGAAGGTCCCAACGTTGCGGGACTGCAGGAGCGTGTCGATTCGGTCGAACTTCTGGGTCAGCTTCGTGACTACTCTGTCGACGTCCTCGGCGACCCGCTCGTCGGTCTCGGTGACTGCGAGCCCGCCGAGCTGCTGGGCCTGTTGGCGGGCCGTCTCGAAGATCAACCGCAGGAACCCCAGCGGCTCGACGGGCGCGACCTGGCCGGCGGCGTCCTCGATCTTCCTCCGGTAGTCGACCATCCCCTCGATCTCCGTCTCGAGCTCGCTCGGCGTCCGCAGCTCCCGGGAGAGCAGCAGCTGGTTGATCGAGACGACGACCGTGACGATGGTGAGGTTCCCGCTTATCAAGCCGCTGAACGCGTAGAAGATCGGCTGCTGGTCCTCGAGGGGGCTGTAGGGAGAGGCGCTGACTGCCAGCACGAACGCGAAGATGGCGAGAGTGGTGAGCCCGGCGACCACTGCCCGCGACCCCTCCAGCAGGACCCACCGCTCCAGCGTTCCCAGCGAGCTCCCGGACGCGTCGCCGCTGGAGCCCTCGTCGTCGGACATACTATCCACTACGCCTTCGACGCAGAAAACACCCCCACCGAACGCTCGACCGCCGCTCGAAACCGAACGGGGCGGAAGCCGACTGCCCGGCCCGCGGGTTACGCGGGTTCGTCGATGTCGTCGGCGGTAGCCGACTCTCCGAGGGACTCGCTCAGGCGAGTTCTTCGATGCGCTCGACGACGGCCTCGGCGTACTCCGTGGTGGAGAGTTTCGTGCCGCCCTCGATCTGTCGCTCGAGGTCGTACGTGACCTCGCCGGAGGAGATGGCGTCCTCGACGGCATCACGGATGAGCTGCCCGGCGTCCTCCCAGCCGATGTACTCGAAGAGGAGGCGGCCCGAGAGGATGAGCGCGGTCGGGTTCGCCTTGTCCTGACCGGCGCGCTTCGGCGCGGAGCCGTGGACCGGCTCGGCGAGACAGCGCCCCTTCCCGAAGTTCGCGCCCGGCGCGATGCCGAGGCCGCCGATCTGGGCGCCCGCGGCGTCGGAGAGGTAGTCGCCGTTGAGGTTCGGCATCGCGAGCACGTCGAACTCGTCGGTGCGCAGCTGTATCCACTGGAGCATCGCGTCGGCGAGGCGCTCCTCGACCATGACGGCGTCCTCCGGGATGTCGACCTCGTCCTGCTCCTCCCAGAGGGAGTCGGGCGCGGCGAACACCTCGTCGTCGGAGTACTCCTCGTCGGCGACCTCCATCCCCCAGGTGCCGAACTGGCCCTCGGTGAACTTCATGATGTTCCCCTTGTGGACCAGCGTCACCTTGTCGCGGTCGTTCTCGATGGCGTAGTCGATGGCCTCGCGGACGAGGCGCTTGCTCCCCTTCTCGGAGATGGGTTTGAGGCCGAGGCCGATGGGACCCTCGTGCATCACGCCGTCGAAGTCCATCTCGTCCTCGACGAAGTCTCGTACCTTCTCGGCCTCCTCGGTGCCGGCCTCCCACTCGATGCCGGCGTAGACGTCCTCGGTGTTCTCCCGGAACGTGACCATGTCCATCTCCTCGGGCGCCTTCATCGGTGACGGGACGCCGTCGAGGTAGTACGTCGGTCGGACGTTCGCGTAGAGGTCGAGGGTCTGTCGGAGTGCGACGTTGAGGCTGCGGAAGCCCGCACCGACGGGCGTCGTGAGCGGGCCCTTGATGGCGACGCGGTGCTCGCGGATGGCCTCGACCGTCTCCTCGGGGAGGTTCTCGTCGTACATCTCGCGGGCGGTCTCGCCTGCGTACACCTCCATCCACTCGACGTTGTGGCCGGTCGCCTCCGCGGCGGCGGTCAGGACCTTCTGGGCGGCCGGACCGACGTCCTTCCCGATGCCGTCTCCGTGGATGATGGGGATGATGGGGTCGGCGGGGACGTGGAGTTCGTCGTTCTCCTCGTCGTAGGTGACCTGCTCTCCCTGCTCTGGGACAGAAATCTTGTCGTGGCTCATTGTGGTTCGAAACTCGCGGGATGCGCCTAAAAGGACTGCTGTTTCCCGCGGCATCGCCAAATATTGCCAACTCCGCCGGGCCGCTCAGCGCTCCGGGGCGGGTCGCACGAAGTCCGCGAGCGTCACGAGTAGGCCGAGCAGCCAGCCGACGGGGACGGCGAGGCCGAACCACATTCCGACGTACGCGAACCCGACGAGGGTGAACCGCGAGCGCAGGAACTCGGCGACGCCGGCGACGGAGAGCGGGTTCTCGAGCAGCCACACCGCGAGGCTGTAGCTGTTCGGGAACACCCACTCGCCCAGCGACGGGGAGTACAGCGCCGCGACGACTGGCGGCAGGAACACCGCGGTGACGCCGAACGGGTACGCGAACAGCACCGTCGCCAGCCGGCCGTCCCAGCGGGCGAACGCCGTCGAGAGGGCCGCCGATATCACCGCGACGCCGCCGCCCGCGGCCACCGCGAGCACGCCCTCGTGAGAGAACTCCAGGAGGTAGACGCCGACAGTGAGCCCGCCCCAGACGATTGTGGCGACGACGACGACGCCGAGGATGCCCAGCGCGAGCGCGGTGCTGTAGAGCCGTCGGCTGTAGAACCGGACCGTGAACCCGGCGAGCACGAGCGGGTAGCCGACGGCGAGCGCCACCACGCCGAGGACGGCCCACGACCAGTACGCGAGTCGCTGGACGACCGTCGAGGGCTCCCACCGCCCGAGCGTCGGGTGCGGGTCGGCCTGGCGCGGGAACGCGACGTCCATCCAACCGACGTGGAGCCGCCCGAGGTCGGTGCGTAGCTGCGTCCAGACGCTCGGCGACGGTCCCGTCCCTCGGGGGTCGGTCCGTTGCTCCGGAGGCATCGCTGTCAGCGGGGTCGTCGCCGCGGTTGGTCCGGGAGCGAGCGCGGCAGGCTCGTCGAGCCGCTCACGGGTCGCATTGCTCGTCCTCGCCGCCTCATATCGGGTCGAGCTTGTCGTCGGCGTCCGTCACGAGGTTCGTGATCTGCTCCTCGCGACCGCTGGCCTGCTGCTCGATGTTGGACTGGGCGTCGACGGCCTGCTCCTGGAGACGGTCGATGCGGGGGACCTCCGTCACGTTCGACAGCAACACGGTCGCCGAGAGGTCTTCGGCGGCCTGCCGCGGGTCGTCGCCCGCGAGCACCTCGACGCTGTCTATCTCGGTCTCGAGCCACTGCCGGGCGCGCACGAGCCCCTTCTGGGAGAGCTCGCTCGGCGGGCCGGAGACGACGACGAGCGCTCGTTCCGCGGACGCCACCTCCGCCGGGCAGGTGAGCCGCGACTGGACCGCCCGCCGCACGAGCCCGTGGACTTTCGTCGCCGAGTTGGCGTCCTCGCTCTCACCGCCGCCCGAGCGGACGCGGCTCAACAGCCCCTGCTGGCGGCGGGTCGAGTCGTCCAGGTCGGCTTCCGCGTACGCGATGGTGCTCACGCCGCCGACGGCCAGCGTCCGGTTGATGTCGCTGGAGTCCATCGCGTTCTCCGACACCGTCGAGCCGTCGTACTCGCCGGCGGCGAGCAGGCGCACGACGCGCTTGGCAATCTCGAAGTTCGTGCGCTCGTAGCCGTCCTCGACGGTGTCACTCCCCTCCTTCCAGGCGTTGTTGTCGAAGACCATCAGGCCGTCCGTCGCCTCGGTGTACGACTGGACGGAGCGCGCGGCGTTCAGCGACGCCCGACCCCCCTCGTCGCGGCTCGGGAGGATGCCGAGGCCGTACACCGGTTCCTCGTAGCGCTCCCGGAGAATCTCTGCGAGCACCGGACCCCCGCCGCTCCCCGTGCCGCCCCCGAGGCCCCCGATGACGAGGAACGCGTCGACGTCGTGCAGCGGCACGTCGTCGAGGAACCGCGCGAGCTCGGGTTTGTCGTGCCGGGTGAGATCCGCCCCCAGTTCGGGGTCGGCGCCCGCGCCGTGCCCCTTCGAGCGCTCGTCGGTCTGGCCGATGAGCACGCGGTGGTCCTTCGGAATGTAGGAGATCTTCTTCAGGTCGATGCTCGCCGTGTTGACCACGGCCGTGAACCGGCAGAGAGACCGCCCCGTCTCGGCCTCGTACTCGACGATTCGATCCGCAATCTTGCTTCCCGCGTTCCCGAACCCGATTACTGCCAACTTCATGCGTTCTCTCGCGCCGTCTCACCGCTTTGCTATACACCGACTACCGACGGAACGAAACACGTTCCGAATCCATATACGCCGGCTAACGTCGGCGCCCTGTTGCGGCTCGCGACCGGGAAAACCGCACCACTAAGGGGCCACCACGGGCAGAGTCGGGCATGAAGGTCATCGTTCACGGCGGCGCTGGTAGCGACCCCGACGACCCGGCGCCGCGGCAGGCGACGCTGAATGCGGCGGCTAACGCCGGAGCGGCCGAAGCAGACGTGGTCGACGCCGTCGAATCCGCCGTCCGCGTGCTGGAGGATGACGTCCGGTTCAACGCCGGCACGGGCGGCGCGGTGCAGTCCGACGGCGTGATTCGGACCGACGCGGGCCTGATGACCAGCGGCAGAGAGGCCGGCGCGGTGGCGTCGATGCCGGGCGTCGAAGCGGCGGTGTCGGTGGCGCGCGCAGTGATGGAGGAGACGCCTCACGTGCTCCTGAACGGCGTCCACGCGGTCGACTTCGCGGCGGACATCGGCGTCGACGTGGAGTGCGACCTCTGGAGCGAGGACACCCGCGAGCGCTGGGACGCCCTCGACGACCACCCGGAGGGGACGCCACTGGACCACCTCGAGTGGATTCGCGACAAGTTCGGAACGACGGACCCGGGCGGGCGCGAGGAAGACGTTTCGGGCGACGACAAGGACCACGACACCGTCGGCGCGGTGGCCTACAACGGCGAGAAGTTCGCCTCGGCCACCTCCACGGGGGGACGCTGGCTCGCGCTCGCGGGCCGGGTCGGCGACGTCCCGCAGATCGGCTCCGGGTTCTACGCCGCGCCGGCGGGCGCCGCGTCCGCCACCGGCGCCGGCGAGGACATCGCGAAGACCACACTCACGCGGCGCGCGGTCCGGCACCTCGAGAACGGGCTGGGCGCCCAGGCGGCCGCCGAGCGCGCCATCGAGGAGTTCGACGAGATTACAGGCTCGTCGGCCGGCGTCATCGTATTCGACAGCGAGGGGAACGCGGGGGAGGCGTTCAACTCGTCGGCGATGCAAACGAGTGTGGCCAGGGAGTAGCGATATCGGGCGGAGCGAGCGATAGAGCGAGGCGGAACCGCGCGCCGCTCTCCCGGGACCGCGGAATACTGTTAAGCCGATGTCGCATCTTGCGAGTGAGTATGAGCGACTCCGGCCCACTCACGGCCCAGCGGGTCTCCGAACTCGTGGTGGCGAACCGAGCGATCAGAGCACCCTACTACAGTAAAGACCACGACGAGGGGGTTCGATTCACCGACCTGGATCGCGGCCTCCAGTGGGGTGCCGACGCCGTTCCAGCCTTGCTGGGTCTGTTCCGGGTCGAGGAAGACCCCCGGGACGACCACCCCGACGGCTGGGTCGGCTTCGCTCGCCACTGGCGCGGAGCGACGGTGCGACTGGACTTCGACCTGTTCGCTGGACCCGACGAGTCCGACCCGGTCCTGGTCGTGACCGCGATACGGGGCCGAGCGGGGGAGAACCCCATCGCGGACGATGAGTTCGGGGAGGTCGAACTGCCGGACCAGGTTCCGACGGAGGAGGAATGGGGGGAACGGGAGAAGCGGTACCAGGCGGCGCGGCGGAAGGACGATACCGACGGCTCGGTAGCGGTGCAAGCGTTCACCGCGGCGCTGCCGGGGTGGAAGCGAGAGGTCGCGGAGCAGTTCGACGAGATCATCCAGGACGAAGTGCCCCAGGTGCGCCGCGCCGTGAAGTACCACCAGCCGTTCTATGGCGTCGAGGACCAGGGGTGGTTCGCGTCGTTCAGCGCGTTCTCGAAGCACGTCAAACTCTCGTTCGTCTGCGACTCGTACCTCGACCCGAGGCCGCCCAGCGGGACGGGTCCGAACAGACAGGCGCTGGACGTGGAGGAGACGGACGCACTGGACGAGGAGCAGGTCGCTTCCTGGGTGCGACAAGCCGCCGACGACCCGGGAATGGGCTGGTGAGGCCAGGGCCGAGTGGCGGACGACGAGATGAGCAAGCGGTGACCGGAGTGATGGCGACCGAGACCAGCGAATCGCCGAAGCGTTCTTCTACCAGCGCGCGGTAGCCCTGTGGCAAGTCGGCACCCCCGACGGTCCCCCCATGCCCGAACGCCCCATCTACGACGGGTTCTCGAAGGCGTCGCTGCTCGACCCGGAACAGCTCCGCGACCGGACGGACGTGTTGTTCCGGGAGGAGACGCAGGTTGTGAACGACGTGGCGGCGTTCAACGGCCACGAGACGTGGGTCGGCACGGTCGCCGTGGGCGTGCTGGACGACGACGGCCGGGTTCTCCTCCTGAACGCGCCCCAGGGGTGGGCGCTCCCGGCGAGTCCCGTGAAGGCGGGCGACGACTGGGCGGCGGTCGCCCGGCGCTGGGTCGCCCAGAAGACCGGGCTGGCGGTCGACATCGAGCGCCCCGAGCGCGTCAGTCGCACCAGCTACCGACTCGCGGGGTCCTCGACGCGACAGACGACGGGGTACGACGTGGTGTTCCGGGCGGCACCACTCGACGAGGAGACGCCGATGGACCACCTCAACGCGAAGCGCGCCACGGAGGCCGGCGACGAGTGGGCCGACGCCTGGTTCGACAGCGTCCCGGAAGGGGTCGCCGAGGACGCGTTCCGCGCAGACGTCGAGGCGTTCGTCGGGGAGTAAGGGCGCGTCCGCCGCGCAATCCCGCAACCTCTTTCCCCCGGTCGGGCGAAGTGGCGTGACATGGCAGACAGCGTCGAAGTCGGCTCCGAGGCGTACGAGCAGTACGTCGAGGCCGGCGAGATTCTCACCGACGTACTGGACGCGGCGGCCGACCGCATCGAGGTCGGCGCCACGCAACTCGCGGTCGCGGAGTTCGCCGAGGAGCGCATCCACGAACTCGGCGGCGAGCCGGCGTTCCCCGTCAACATCAGCGTCGACGAGGAGGCGAGCCACGCCGCGCCGGGCGCCGACGACGAGACGGAGTTCGGCGAGGAGATGGTCTGTCTCGACGTCGGCGTCCACGTCGACGGCCACATCGCGGACGCCGCGACCACCGTCGACCTCTCCGGCAACCCGGACCTCGTGGACGCCGCAGAGGAGGCCCTCGACGCGGCCGTCGACGCCGTCGAACCGGGCGCACACACCGGTCAGATCGGCGCCGAGATTCAGGACGTCATCGAGGGGTACGGCTACAACCCCGTGTTCAACCTCACGGGACACGGCGTGGACGTCTACGACGCTCACACTGGGCCGAGCGTCCCCAACCGCGCGGTCGAGAGCGGCGTCGAACTCCAGGTCGGCGACGTGCTCGCCATCGAACCGTTCGCCACCACGGGCACCGGGAAGGTCTCCGAGGGGACGGACACCGAGATCTACGAGGTCGTCGGCGAGGGGTCGGTCCGCGACCGGCGCGCCCGCCAGTTGCTGGAGGACCTCGAGCAGTTCGACGGCCTCCCGTTCGCGGCCCGCTGGCTGGACTCGTCGCGCGCCGAGATGAGCCTCCGGCGACTCGAGATGGCGGACATCGTGCGCTCGTACCCCGTGCTGAAAGAGGACGAGGGGGAACTCGTGAGCCAGGACGAGCACACGGTCATCGTCACCGAGGACGGCTGCGAGATAACGACGAACTGACGGCCGCGGCGCTGTGCGGTCGGTCGACTCGTGAGCGCGAGGGTCGCGCTCTACGCGTCGTTCATGCGCTGGCTCGTCTCCTCGCCGCAGGCGTGGCAGGTGACGACCCGGTACGGCTCGCGTGAGTTCGCCGCGTGCTCGGCCTGCTCGTTCTCCGTGCGAACCTCGACGCGGACATCGTGTGCCGTCTCCCGCCCGCAGTGCTCGCACTGTTCGGTCCGTCCGTCTGTGCGCGGTATCTTGCTGGCCATCGGAACCACCCGGGCCTTACAACGAACTCGGGGTGTAAATAAACTTCCGCGCCGGTGAACACAACTCCTCCGGGGGTGGTCACCGAAACACTCCTGTCCCGCCGGGCCGACGCGCCTCCATGGAACAGGTGTTCGCGCCGTGGCGCATCGAGTGGGTGGAGCGCGAGGAGAAGAACGCGGACGTCGACTGCGTGTTCTGCGAGTTCCCCGCCCGCGAGGACGACCGCGAGCACCTCGTCGTCGCGCGCTCAGAGCACGCCGTCGTGATGCTCAACAACTACCCGTACAACCCGGGCCACTGCATGGTCGTCCCCCGCGAGCACACGGGTGACTACACCGACCTCTCGGAGGAGGCGCTCTTCGACCACGCTCGCCTGAAGCAGGCGACGCTCGACGCGCTGGACGCCGCCTTCGACCCCGAGGGCTACAACGCCGGCCTCAACCTCGGGGGGAACGCGGCGGGCGGCAGCATCGGCGACCACCTCCACACGCACGTCGTGCCGCGGTGGGGCGGCGACACGAACTTCATGCCCGTCATCAGCGACACGAAGGTCATCGTGGAGGCTCTCGACGACTCCTACGACCGCCTCCACGATGCGTTCGGCGACCACCCTGCGGCCGTCGAGAGCGACACGGGCGCGCCGCGCCTCGAATTCGACTGAATCGAAACTTCGAACTGGGGGGCGCGGGAAGGAGTCACTGATGGACCGCACGCGCGCTGTTCGCCGGGTCGGGGCCGTCGTGCTCGCGGCGAACCTCGGGCTGGTCGCCGCGAAGGCCGTCGCGTGGTGGCTCTCCGGGAGCATCGCGGTCGGCTCCGAAGCGATCAACAGCCTCGCGGACGTCGCCTACTCGCTGGTCGTGCTCGGCGGCCTCTACCTCACCACCCAGCCGCCGGACTTCGAACACCCCCACGGCCACGAGCGCATCGAACCGTTCGTCTCGCTGGTCGTCGCGCTCGGCGTGCTCGCGGCCGGCGTCGGCGTCATCTGGTCGGCCACTACCTCGCTGCTCTCGGGCGACTACGGCCAGCACGCCGGAACCGCCGCCGTCGTCGTGCTCGTCGGCACGGCGGTCGGGAAGTACGCGCTCTACCGCTACTGCCTCGAGGTCGCCGAGACTCACCACTCGCCGGCCATCCGCGCCACCGCGCTCGACAACCGCAACGACATCCTCACCGCGAGCGCCGCGCTCGTCGGCGTCCTCGGCTCCGCCGCCGGCTATCCCGTCCTCGACCCGGCCGCCGCCCTCCTCGTCGCCGTCGGCATCCTCTACACGGGCTACGAGATCATCCGCGACAACGTCAACTACCTCGTCGGCGCCGCGCCGCCAGACGACCTGCGCGAGGAGATTCTCCAGCGCGCGCTCGCCCACCCGAAGGTCCACGGCGCCCACGACGTCATCGCCCACTACGTTGGCCCGGAGGTGGACGTCAGCCTCCACATCGAGGTCGAGGGCGAGATGACGCTCCACGAGGTCCACGACATCGAGACGGCCATCGTCGAGGACGTGCGCTCGATTCCCGAGGTCGACGACGTGTTCGTCCACGTAGACCCGCGGGAACTCGGCGAGTGGAAAGAGGGAGAAGAGCCGGCCTAGATTGGTTCGCCGAACGCGTAGACGGTCTGATGGCCGACGATTTCGACCGTCGCGAAGTCCCCGGGTTCGAGGCCGTACTCGGGGGCGTTCTGCACAATGACCTGCCGGTAGCTGTCGTCGTAGCACTTCACGGAGTCCCCAGTGCCCTGCTCGGTGACGAGCACGCGGCGCTCTGTGCCGACCATCTCCTCGTGGGCCTCCGCGACGACGTCCATCTTGAGGTCGCTCATCGCCTTCGAGCGGTCCTTCTTCGTCTGGCCCCCCAGCCCCTTCATGTCGGCGGCGTCCGTGCCGGGGCGCTTCGAGAACCGCGTGACGTTGATCTTCTCCGGGCGGGTCTCCCGGAGGAGCGCCATCGACTGCTCGTGGTCGTGGTCGGTCTCCGTCGGGAAGCCGACGATGAAGTCCGTCGACAGCGTCCACTCCTCGAGGTAGTCGTCGAACGTCTCCACGATGTCGACGTACTGCTCGACCTCGTGCTGGCGGCGCATGTCCTCGAGGACGTCGTCGCTGCCGGACTGCACGGGCGCGTGCAGGAAGTTGTAAATCTCGTCGTGCTCGGCGAACACTTCCGCGAGTTCCTCGCGGATGCCGTGCACACCGCCGGGGTTCGCCATCCCCACGCGAACGCGGAAGTCGCCGTCTATCTCGGTGGCGATGCGGTCAAGCAGTTCGGGAAGCTTCCGGTCCCCGTTGTCCCAGCCGTAGACGCCCGTGTCCTGGCCGGTAATGCGGATCTCCTTCGCGCCGGCGTGGACCAGCGCGCGGGCCTTCTCGACGTTCTCCTCCACAGGCGGGGAGTCGACACGCCCGGTCGCCTGCTTCGTGATGCAGTACGAGCAGTTGCTCATGCAGCCGCGCGCGATGGGGAGGATGCCGATGACGCCGTCCAGTACGGGTTCGGCGCCCGGCGTCGTCGTCGGACACTCCCCGTTCGTGACTGCTTCGGGGACCTCGTCCCAGTGGAGCACCTGGGCGTCGACGTTCTCGGCCCGGAACTCCTCGCCCTGGGCCAGCGCCATGCAGCCGGTGACGATGAGGTCCGCCGTCTCGCTCTCCAGTTCCTTGGCCCGACGGAGCATGTTGCGCTCCGTCTTCTCGACGACGGTACAGGTGTTGAGGATGGCGACGTCCGCGGCGTCCGGCCCGTCGACCTGGTGGTGGCCGGCGTCGCGGAGGCGTCGCTCGATCTCGCGGCTCTCGCCGCGGTTCGAGGTGCACCCGTACGTCTCGATGTGGTAGCGGGCCATGCGTCGGTCCAGCGTTGGCGGCCCGCGAGGAAAAGTCGTGCGATACGACCCCGAGTCCACCCGCAGCAGCCCCTCGTTCGCTCGTAGCGATACGGTGAAGGGACCGCCACCGCAAGGTTCCTGCGTGTCTCGGGTCCCGCGCCTCACTCGTGCGGAAGCCGCGGTGTTCACCGCGGGCGCCGCCAGCATGGGGCTTGAGCTGCTCGCGGGTCGGCTCGTCACGCCGACGTTCGGGGGCAGCATCTACGTCTGGGGGAGCGTCATCGGCGTCTTCCTCACCGCACTCAGTGTCGGCTACGCCGTCGGCGGAAGAACTGCGAGGTACGCGTCGCCCGCGTTGCTAGTCTCCGTTCTCGCGGCGTCCGCCGCCTTCGCCGCCGCCGTCGTGGTCGGCGGCGAGGCCGTCGTGGAGCTCTCCGCGACGCTGCCGATTCCGACGCGCTACGCCGCGGTCCCCTCGGTCGTCCTCCTCTTCGGCCCGCTGACGTTCCTCGTGGGGCTGGTGAGCCCGTACGGCGCGGAGCTCTCGGCCGCCGAGAGCAGGGGTGCGGCGTCCGGCCGCGTCTACGCACTCGGCACTATCGGTAGCATCATCGGCACGTTCGGGACGACGTTCGTCCTCATCCCGGCGCTCGACGTGACTGTCATTGCGGCGCTGTTCGGTGGGCTACTGCTGGTCGCCGCGCTGCTGGTCGCCGAGCCCACGCCGCGGGCCGTCGGCAAACTCGGCGTGACCGCGCTCGTGTTGCTCTCGGCCACCGTCGTCGGCGTCTACGGCGTGAACGTCGGCGAGGACACCCTCTATCAGGACCAGACGGCCTACTCCGAACTCCGCGTCGGGGAGGACGACGGGGTGCGCACGCTCTTCCTCGACGGCGTCCGCCACTCGGCGATGTACACGGACGACCGCGACGGCTACGTCTTCGAGTACAGCAAGTACGCCCACGTCCCGATGCTGTGGCAGGACGACGTCGACCGGGTGCTGTTCGTCGGGGGCGGCGGCTTCTCCGGCCCGAAGCGGTTCGCCAAGGAGTACGACGTCACCGTCGACGTCGTGGAGATAGACCCCGGCGTCGTCCACGCCGCTCGCGAGTACTTCGAGGTCAGCGAGGGGCCACAGTTCAACATTCACGTCGAGGACGGGCGCCGGTTCCTCGAGGAGACGAACCACACGTACGACCTCGTCGTCCTCGACGCCTACCAGCGCGACGCCGTCCCCTTCCACCTCACCACCGTCGAGTTCATGGAACTCGCCGCGTCGAAACTCGACGACGACGGCGCGCTGGTCGCCAACGTCATCAGCGCGCGTTCGGGGACGGGGTCGGCGTTCTTCCGCGCCGAACTGAAGACGATACACCGCGCGTTCCCCCACGTCTACGCGTTCCCGACGAGCGACACCCGCGCCCTCCAGAACATCGAAATCGTCGCGACGAAGGGCCAGCCCTGGTCCCAGGCGGGACTCGCGGCGCTCGCCGAGGACCGCGACGTGGGCGTCGACCTGACCGGCGCCGTCACGCAGTACACCCACCCCAGCGAGGTCGAGACGAGCGACGTGCCCGTTCTCACCGACGACCACGCGCCCGTCGACGCGCTCCTGCAGGGCCAGACGGGAAAGCGCTATGTCGTGCTCCAGAACAACTCCACGTCGACGCAGGCGCTGCGGCCGGTGGCGTAGGTCCCGCGAGTGGCTACCGTAACTGCTACCATTCGCCCCGCCGAACCGCCGGCGATGCCCTCCAGACGACGATTCCTCGAGACGGCGGCGGTCGCCGGTAGCGCCGGGCTCGCCGGCTGTAGCTCGCTCCCGTTCGTCGGCGGTGGCGGCGGTGGGACCGTCGAACTTCGCGACGCCTACCCGGGGGCCGCGTCCCCCGACGCCGGGTGGCCTGGCGCGCGCCGGGATAGCGCGAACACCGCGTGCGTCCCCGACGCCGCCACGCTCTCGGAGCCGAGCGTGGAGTGGCGCTCACCGCCCGTCCCCATCCAGAACGCGGTGTTCGCCCGCCGGCTGACGGTCGCCGGTGCCTCCGTCCTCACGGGCGGCCAGTCGCTCGTCGCCTACGACGTGGTCTCCGGCGACCGCCTCTGGACGCAGGAGGCGGCGTTCCCCGCACGGAATGCCGTCCCGGTTGCGGACGACGTCGCCTGGACTCCCGCGCCGGACGGCGACCCGGGTGTGGTCGGCGTCGACGTGGCGAGTGGCGACGTGACCTCGCGCGTCACGCTGCCCGCACGGCCGCAGATTCCTCCCGTCAATGGGTCCGGAGAGTACGGTACGACCGCGGTCGTCCCCGCGGCCCCCGGGCTGGTCGGGTTCGACCCCGAGACCGGCGAGACAGCCTGGACGCGCCGCGTCTTCGGGCACGTCCGCTGGTCGCCTGCGGTCCTCCCGGAACTCATCGCGGCGACGACGACTACCGGGGAACTGTACGCGTACTCGCGGCACGGAACGCCGACGTGGCGCGTGAACCCTGACGCCGGTGTCCGGACCCAGCCCGTGGTGGGGAGCCGGCGCGTGTACGCCACGACCGCCGGGAGCGTGACGGCCTTCAACAACGCGGACGGCAGCCGGGACTGGCGGGCGAGCGACGTTCCGGGCGTGACGTCCCGGACGCTCGCGCTCGGCGGGAAGCGGCTGTTCGGCGCGTACGACCGACTGTGGGCGCTCTCGACGGCGACGGGAGAACGCGCCTGGGAGCGTCCCCTTCCGTCGTCGGCGACCGGACTGGCGGTCGGCGGGGACAACGTCTACGTCGCCGCGGGCACGCAACTGCTCGCGTTCTCGCGGGACGGCAGCGAGCGGTGGACGCTCGACCTCGGCGGCGAGGTCGGCGCCACGGTCGCCGTCACCGAGACCCGGCTGTACACGTTCGTCACGGACGACCAGGACCGCCCTCGGATCGTCGCGCTCGCCTAGCCGTCGTAGCTGTCGACGATGGCGACGCCGGAGGAGGCGCCGATGCGGACCGCGCCCGCGTCGAACATCGCTTGCGCCTGCTCGTAGTTCCCGACGCCGCCGCTGGCCTTCACCGGGAGGTAGTCGCTCATCAGTTCGACGTCCGGCACCTCGGCGCCGCCGTCGGCGAACCCCGTCGACGTCTTCACCATGTCAGCGCCCGCGTCCTCTGCGGCCTCGCAGGCCGCGTGCTTCTCGTCGTCGTCGAGCAGCGCCGTCTCGATGATGACCTTCACGGGGAGCGGCGTGGCGTCCACGACCGCTTCGAGGTCCTCGCGGACGGCGTCGTGCTCGCCTGTCTGCAGGCGGCCGACGTTGACGACGACGTCGAGTTCGTCGGCGCCGTCCTCGTGGGCGAGGCTGGCCTCCGCGGCCTTCGCCTCGGTCGCGTTCTGGCCGTGCGGGAAGCCGATGACGGTGGCTACCGTCAGGTCCTCGGGTGCGTAGTCGCGGGCGTCGGCAACGTAGCACGGTGGGATGCAGACGTTCATCCCGTACTCGACGGCCTCGTCGACGACGCGCTCGACGTCGCCGGGCGTCGTCTCCGGCCCGAGGACCGTGTGGTCGATGCTGGCGGCAAGTTCCTCGCGGTTCATGTTCACCAGGTTGCGGGGCCAGGTCAAAAGTTGGGTGGTGCTAGTTCACGAGCAGTGGGCCTCCTCCAGAGGATTGTTCAGCAGAGCTGGGATCTCCCGCTACCGACGAGGTCACCCAGAAAGCCCCGGGCGTCGTTCGAAAGCCCGCGCATAGCGCGGGCTTTCGTGATGACGAGAGAGCGAAGCTCTCTCGAACCATCTCGACTCGGGAGGCTCGCTGTGCGCCTCGCTCCCTTCGGTCGCTCGGTGCTTGCGTCGCCTGCCTTCGTCGAGACGCCCGCCCCTTCCAGTCCCACCCACGCCGGTTGACCAGACGCCTGAGGTGGGACTGGAAGGGGCGGTCCGCTCGCTAGCCGAGACGAAGCAAGCACTGGAACGAGCGGAGCGAGTGAAGTCGTTCGAGAGAGCATAGCTCTCTCGTGATGACGAAAGGCTCAACGCGCCTTTCGAACCACGCGCAGCGAGTCGCAGGCAGCGAGTGGGCCGGGGCTTTCTGGGAGGTCACGAAAGTGAGACGGTCGGCCGCAGCAGGTAGGACTACAGCGACTAGCGCCCAACTGCTTTTACTCGCGGGTGCCTACGAGCAGGTATGCCCGTACCGGAGGTCGAGCGAACGGCAGAGGACATCGCCGACATGGAGATTCGGGGGGCGGCCACCATCGCCGAGGCCGCCGCGGATGCGCTGGAGGCCCAGGCACACGCCAGCGAGGCGGCCACGCCCGAGGCGTTCGAGGCGGAACTGCGCGCGGCGGCCCGCCGCCTCCGCGACACCCGGCCGACGGCGGTGAGCCTGCCGAACGCGCTCCGGTACGTCCTCCGGGAGGTCGAGGGCGACACCGTCGAAGCGCTCCGGGCGTCGACCATCGAGGCCACGGCGTCGTTCCGCGACCAGCTCGAGCGCGCCCAGGACGACCTCGGCGACATCGGTGCGAACCGCCTGCAGGACGGCGACACCGTGATGACCCACTGCCACTCCACGGACGCGCTGGCCTGCGTGCGCGCCGCCCTCGACGACGGCAAGCACATCGAGGCCATCGTGAAAGAGACGCGCCCGCGAAAGCAGGGCCACATCACCGCGAAACAGCTCCGCGAATGGGACGTCCCCGTCACCGTCGTCGTGGACAACGCCGCGCGGCGCTACCTCGACGACTGCGACCACGTCCTCGTCGGCGCGGACTCCATCGCCGCGGACGGCTCCGTCATCAACAAGATTGGAACCAGCATGCTCGCCGTTGCCGCCCGCGAGCGCGGCACGCCCATCATGGTGGCCGCCCAGACGCTGAAGCTCCACCCGGACACCCTCACCGGCCACACCGTCGAGATCGAGATGCGCGACGAGGCCGAGGTGCTGTCCGCGGAGGACCGCGCGGAGATCGGCGGCGAGGAGGGACTCACCGTCGAGAACCCCGCATTCGACGTGACGCCGCCGCGCTACGTCGACGCCATCGTCACCGAGCGCGGCCAGTTCCCGCCCGAGAGCATCGTCATCCTGATGCGGGAACTGTACGGGGAGGCGACCGCGGAACCCTGGGCGGACCAGTAGCTCCGGGTTCGAGCGTGGCTCCCGGAATAGGAACGTTCTCAAGGCGCGGGTCCGGTCACCCCGTATGGTGCTCCCCGAAGGGTTCGCGCTCCCGCCGCTGCCGTACCTCGCGGCCGTCGCGGTCGCGGTGGTCACGGTCGCCTGGCTGCTGGCCCGGGAATCGCCGCCCGTCGACGACCTGACGATTCTCGCGTTCGGTCCGTGGATGGCCCTCGGCTCCGCGCTGTACGTCTGCTTCCAGCTCCGGCTCTACCCCGAGTCGGTCGCCCCTTTCTTCGGCTCCCCCATCGTCTACGCGACGACGTTCGCTGTCGCGGGTGCGACGTGGCTCGCGGCCCGCCGGACGACACGGCCACTGGCCGTGCTCGCTGGCGTCGGCGCCGCGCTCGCCCTCGTTCCCGCGGCCGCCGCCATCAACTTCGGTCTCGAACACGACTCGCTGGACCTCGCGTGGCCGCTGGCCGCCGTCGTCGCCGCGGCCGTCCTCGGCCACGTCACGTGGTTCGCCGTCCGCTCCTGGCGGCCCGAGGCGGCCCGCCTCACGGGGGTCGCCGGCGCGCTCGCCGTCTTCGGCCACGTCCTCGACGGCACCTCCACCGCCGTCGGCATCGACGTGCTCGGATTCGGCGAGCAGACGCCGCTGTCCGCGCTCGTCATGGAGTTCGCGGCCCACCTCCCGACCGAACCGTACCTCGGCGTCGGCTGGCTGTTCGTACTCGTGAAGGTGGCGCTCGTCGCCGTCGTCGTCGTGCTCCTCGCGGACTACGTCCGGGAGGTCCCCGGCGAGGGCTACCTCCTGCTCGGCCTTGTCGCGGCGGTGGGTCTGGGCCCCGGCGTCCACAACGTCCTGCTGTTCGTGGCCTCCAACCCCACAGGGTTTTAGCCGCCGGCGGTTGACTTCCGGGGTATGGTCAGAGTCGTCGCCGCCGGTCACGTCAACTGGGACGTGACGCTCCGCGTGGACTCCCTCCCGGAGCCCGACGGCGAGGCGCAACTCGTCTCTCAGCGGCGCTCCGGGGGCGGGAGCGCCGCCAACGTCGCCTGCGCGCTCGCGGGCTTCGACGTCGACACCGGCATCGTCGGGAGCGTCGGCGACGACGAGAACGGTCTGCTCGCGCGCCGCGAACTGGAGGCCGCCGACGTCGACCTGCGGGGCCTCCGCGTCGTCGCCGACGCCGAGACGAGCGTGAAGTATCTCGTCGTCGACGCCGACGGCGAGGTGATGGTGCTCGGCAACGACGGCGCCAACGAAGCCGTCGAACCCGGAGACGTCGACGCGGAGCACGTCGAGTCCGCGGCCCACCTCCACCTCACCAGCCAGCGCCCCGACACGGCCGCCCACCTCGCGGCGCTGGCCTCCGAGGCCGGCGCCACCGTCTCCTTCGACCCGGGGCGGCGCCTCGACGAACGGAACTACTCGGACGCCATCGCGCTCGCCGACGTGCTGTTCGTCAACGACCGGGAGGCGCTGGCGGTGCTCGACGAGCAGGCGTCGTACGCCGAGTCCGCGCTCAGCGACCGCGTCGTCGTCGTGAAACACGGCGCCGACGGCGCCACCGTCCACACGCCCGACTGCTCGTACGACCACCCGGGCTTCGACGTGGAGACGGTGGACACGACGGGGTCGGGCGACGCCTTCGCCGCCGGCTTCCTCGCCGTCCTCCTCGACCACCCCGAGGACCACGAGCGCGCCCTGGAGTTCGCCAACGCCTGCGGCGCGCTCGCAGCCCAGTCGGAGGGCGCCCGCACTGCGCCGACCCGCGGGGCGACGGAGTCGTTCCTCGACGGCCAGTTCTGAGTCCCTCGATTCTGAGCCGGCTTTAGGGTCCCTCGGCGCGTAGCCACTCGCATGAACCTGCTCGCCGCCTACCCCGACCGCGTGCTCGCCCACGACGTCGACGGCTACACGACCGCCTTCGAGGGCGACGTGCAGTGTCTCGACGCCGGCCCTGCGGGCATCTACTGCGGCACCGACGACGGCGTCTACCGAACGACGCAGACCGCGCAGTGGCACAGCGACGACGCCTGGACGCACGTCGCGGCACTCGGCGACGTGACCGCGGTGGCCGTCGCCGACGAGGGCGTCTGGGCGGGCACCGCGCCGAGCGCCGTCTACTACGCCCCGGACGGCGAGGAGTTCGAGGAGCGTCCGGGCCTGGAGGATATCCCGTCCAGTGACACCTGGGCGTTCCCGCCGCGCCCCTCGACCCACCACGTGCGCTGGCTCGAACCTACGAGCGAGCGCCTCTACGTCGCCATCGAGGCGGGCGCGCTGCTCCGCTCGTCCGACGGCGGGGAGACGTGGCAGGACCGCGTCCCCTCCGGCCCGCGGGACACCCACGGGATGACCACGCACCCTGACCGCCCGGACCTCGCGTACTCGGCCGCCGGCGACGGCTTCTACGTCACCGAGGACGGCGGCGACACCTGGCGGACCGAGGAGGCCGGCCTCGACAGAACGTACTGCTGGAGCGTCGCCTGCGACCCCGCCGACCCCGGGCGTCTGCTCGTCTCGGCGGCCCACGGCCCGCGGAGCGCCCACGACGCCGGCAGCGCGAACAGCGCGGTCTACCGAATGGACGGCGGCGACTGGGAGCGTTGCGAGGCCCTGCCCGGTCCCGAGGGACTGCTCGCACCCGTCCTCGCGACCACAGGCGAGGCTGACGAGGCCTTCGCGGCGACGAACCGCGGGTTCTACCGCACCGACGACTGGGGAGCGTCGTGGCAGCCCCTGGACGGCGACTTCCCCGCGACGCTGGAGTCCGAGCGTCCGCGCGGCCTCGTCGTCGTCTGAGCCAGCCCTGGACGGCCGACGTCAACGCTTTTCCGGGGACCGCCCCTCGACCTCCCCATGGACGCGTGGAAACTCGTCGCCGTCGTAATGGTCGCGGTCGGCGTCGGGCAGCTGCTCGCAGCGGCGGTGTCACAGTCGGTCACCGCCGGGGTGACCGCTGCCGTCACGGGCCTGCTGTTCGTCGCTATCGGCGTACTCGCGCTCTACCGGGTGGACACCGCAGAGTCCTGACGCACGCTCACGCCGCCGGGCCCAATCCCCGCTCTTTTTCTCGCGGGCGTCGAACGCAGTTGCATGGCAAAACAGCCCCACCTGCTCGTCGAGGAGGGTGACGTCCACGAGACCGCGCTGATTCCGGGCGACCCCGGCCGCGTCGACCGCATCGCCGGCCACTGCGACGACAGCGAGGTCGTCGCGGAGAACCGCGAGTACAAGGTCGTCAACGCCACCTACGACGGCGTCGACCTCACCATCTGCTCGACCGGCATCGGCTGCCCGTCGGCCGCCATCGCCGTCGAGGAACTCGCCCGCGTGGGCGTCGAGACGTTCATCCGCGTCGGCACCATCGGCGGCCTCCAAGAGCACGTCGAGATCGGTGACATGATCGTCGCCACCGGCGCCGCCAAGGAGGAGGGAACGAGCAAGCGCTACGAGTCGGAAGTCTACCCCGCCGTCCCGGACTACGACGTCCTCACGAGCCTCGTGGACGCCTCCGAGGCAAACGACGAAGAGGTGCACGTCGGCCCCATCGTCAGCGACGACGCGTTCTACAACGAGTCCGACGAGTACGTCGCGGACTGGAACGACGCCGGTCTGCTCGCCATCGAGATGGAGGCCGCCACCGTCTTCTCCCTGGCCCGCCGCCGCGGTCTAGCCGCTGGTGCCATCTGTACCGTCGACGGCAACCTCGTCGCCGGCACCCAGAAAGGCGCGGACTCCGACGACGAACTCCCGGACAAGGCGAAGAACAACGTCGCGCGCGCCATCGACATCGCACTGGACGCGGTCACCGAACTGGCGTAGCCAACTCGGTTGCAGCGCAATCTCGGTCGACGGTGTCGTCGACCCTGCCTCACTCTGCTTCCCGGAGCCACAACACACAACTGCCCGACCCACAGAGGGAGTGGGTAATGCTCCCGGAACTGCGCCGACGGCTCGCGGCCCTCCGGCGGCGCGCCTACCGCTTCGAGCGCCGTGAGGTCCGGCAGTTCCGGCGCTGGATAGAGACGACGAGCAACCTCACGCGGGTCTCCGTGCTCCTGTTCGTGCCGCTGCTCGTCGGCCTCGTGACGCTGCTGGCGAACAGCGTCGCGCTGGTGTCGTTCCTGCTGTTCCCGCCGCTGGCGTCGGGGACGTACACGCTGTTCTCGGAGCCGGAGGGGCGGTACTCCGACCCGCGGAAGTTCGTCGGCGGGATGACCGTCGGCGCGCTCTGTGGCTGGGGCGCCGTCGAGTTCACGGCCACCTACGTCTACGGGGTGCCGACGAGCGCGCTCGGCGTCGACGCCGGCGCGGCCGCAGTCGGCGTCCTGCTCACGGGCGTGGTGACGTGGCTGCTGCACCTCGAACTCCCGACGGCGTACTCGACGGCGCTGCTCGTGCTCATCACCGGCGCGGCGCAGTTGGCGTACGTCGTCGGGGTCGCGCTGTCGGCGACCCTCGTCGCCATCGTCTTCGTGGTGTGGCGCGGGCAGGTCTACGAGCAGCGGGCGCGCTACCTCTACCGGACGACGAACGCCGACGACCACGTCATCGTGCCGATGCGCGGCGAGACGGCGTCCCAGACGGCGATGTTCGGTGCGCGCATCGCGGCCGCCCACGACGCCGGGAAGGTCGTGCTCCTGGACGTCGTCGAGGACGAGGACCTCGCGGAAGCCGAGCGCGCCCTCATCAGGGGCGACGAGGCGGACCCCGAGTACGTCGAGGACCCGGAGACGGACGTCGAGGCGAAGGCCGCCGACGCGTCCGCGCGGGAACTCGAACAGCAGGCGGCGCGCATCGAGACGCGGGTCGGCGTCCCCTGCGACGTGGTCGTCGCGGTGGCCGACGGCGACCCGGCACCGACCGTCCTCGCGGCCGCCGAGGAGACGAACTCCGACCTCCTCGTGACGCCGTTCGAGACCCGGAACGGCGGGCTCGCGCCGTTCGTCCGGGGGCTGTTCCGGAGTGACCGGAACGTCGTGGCGTTCCGCTCGGACTCCGAGCGCACCCGCTGGAAGCGCGTCATGGTGCCAGTGCGGAGCGCCTCAGACGGTGCGCACGCGATGCTCGACTACGCCCAGCGGCTCGCCAACCGGACCGGCTCCATCAGCGCCTGCACGTGCATCGACGCCGAACGCGACCGGCGGCGCGCGGAGTCGATGCTGGCGAACCTGACAGAGACGATGGAGACGCGCTGCGAGACGCGGGTCTCGCGGTCGGACATCGAGTCGTTCCTAGAGCGCAACGACGCCCACTACGACCTCGTCTTCCTCGGCGCCAGCACGGACCGCTCGACGGCGTCGAAGTTCCTCTCGCGGCCGACCTACGAGCGCGTCCGGGACGTCGAGACGGACATCGCCGTCGTCCACATCGGCTGACGCTTACTCCAGTTCCGCGGCCTCTCGCGCGGCGTCCTCGTCGCCGAACGCGGAGCGGGCGATGAGGCGGCCGCCGATGACGGCGGGGCTGATGACGACGTCCGCGCCCGCACGCCGCAGTTTCGCCTCGTTCTCGCGTTCGGTGGCGGCGGCGACGACGTTGACGTCGGGGTACGACTCCCGGACGGTTAGGATGGACAGCGCGTCCTCGCCGTCGTCGTCCGTCGCCGCGACTACGGCCCGCGCGCGGTCGACGCCCGCGCGGTCCAGGGAGTCCTCGTCGGTCGGGTCGGCGACGAGTACGTTGACGTCCCGCTCGCGGAGCCGAGAGACCGGGTCCTCCCGGTCGGTGAGCACGACGAACGTGCGGCCGTCAGCGACGAACTCGCTCAGAATCGGTTCCGTCAGGTCGCCGTAGCCCGCGACGACCACGTGGCCGTCGAGGGACTCTAGGTCGCTCTGTGTCATGCGTCCGAGTGCGCTCGCGAATCGTGCTTCGAGGGCGGGGCCGAGCAGCGCGCCGAGCGCGATGGCGAAACTCGCGGTGCCGAGCACGACGACGGACAGCGAGAACAGCCGCGCCTCCTGGGTCGTCGGCGTGAGGTCGCCGTAGCCGACGGTGCTGGCGGTCACGAGCGTGTAGTAGAAGGCGTCCAGCATCGTCGAGACCTCCCCGAAGCCGCGCTCGCCACGGAGCGCGTACGTGCCGATGGTGCCGTAGGCCAGCACGCCGAACAGCGCGCCCCCGGCGGCCAGCTGGCTGGTCGTCAACGAGACGCGCGCGTCGAAGCGCTGCCGCGCGGCGGCGAGCACGGGGAACGCGAGCACGGAGAGCACGACCAGGGGCACCGAGTACGGCGTCGCCTGCACGAGCCCCTGGCCGGCCGTCACCGGCAGGAGGACGAGCGTGGAGTACCAGGCGGCGCGGAGGCCGCGCCGCAGCCCGAACGCGCTCATCACCATCAGGAAGCCGGTGAGGGCGCCCGTGAACCCCGCCGTCTGGCTGATCGCGGGCGGCACCAGACGGGCGACAGGCCCGAAGCTCGCCGTGGGGTCGACGATGCCGAGGATGCCGACGACGACCGACAGCCCGGCGACCGCGAGCGTCAGTGCGACCGCTACGCGTCCGGTCACGCGTTCGACGCCCGGCAGGTCCATACCATCACGGCAGTGGCCGCCCCTCTTAATGCCGGCGGCCTGAGTCGACACCGAACGGTAGGGTTTTGACCGCGGCGCAACTGGGTCGGGGACATGGCTTCGACTCCCGTGCAGGTACTGCACGGAATCTACCTCGGACTGCTGGCGGGCGTCATCCCGGCGCTCGTGGCGTTCGGGTTCGGGTTCATCTTCCGGTACGTGACCGGGCTCTCCATCCCCGCGTTCGGTGTCGTCGTGCTCGGCGTCGCGCTCGCGGGCGTCAACGGCGGCCTGCTCGCGTTCGCGGACCCGACTATCACGCAGGCGACGAACTCCACGACGCTCGTCCTGGCCCTGCTGGTGGTGGCGCTGCTCACGTTCTACATGCACGCGGTCGGCGACCGCCTGGGCGCGACGCTCCCCCGCCGGCTGAGTCTACGGTCGCTGCGCGAGCGCACCCTGAGCGCGGACGTGGTGAGCTTCGTCGGCGGCGGCCGGGAGGCCACCGTCACTGTCGCCGGCCCGGTGCGGGACGTCGAGGGATACCCGCCGCTGCCGGACGCGCTCCGAACTGAGATCAAGGCCCTCGAGTGGCAGTTCCCCGCGGACCTCCCGCTGTCGGAACTGGAGACCCGGTTCGCGGACCGCCTCCGCTCGGAGTTCGACCTCCAGGAGGCCTCGGTCTCCCTCGACCGGCAGGCGCGGGCGAGCGTCGCCGCCGCCCCGCCCGCCGCCGGGGTCTCGAAACGCACGCCCGCCGGGAAGCGCGCGGTGTCCGTCCCGGCGCTCGTCCCGACCGGCGTCGCGCGCGGCGACGAGGTGACGGTGCTCACGGGGGCGGACCCCGTCGACGGCACCGTCATCTCGGCGAAGTCGGGCGGGGAGAGCGACAGCGACGACGAGGCGGCGTCCAACCCGGACGGTGACGAACCGCGGCGGACGACCGCTCCGACGACGAGCGGTGGGGACGGCCGCGTCACCGTCGCCGTCCCCCGGTCGTCCGCCGAGAGCCTGCTCACCGCCGACGACGCACGGGTCGTGGTGCGCGCTCGCGGCACCCGCCGGGAGTACGAACTGCTGGGGCTGCTCCGGCGCGCGGGCCAGCGCGTCCGCCGGCTCACCATCCGCGAGGACGCGGAGGTCGCCGGCACGTCGCTCTCCGAGAGCGACGTGCGGCAGCGATACGGCGTGGCGGTGCTCGCGGTCCGCAGCGGCGGGTCGTGGGTCGTCGCGCCCCGCGGCGACGCGAACCTCGGTGCCGGCGACGACCTGTTCGTCACCGGGCCGCGCGACGCCCTCGAGCGGTTCGCGGAGGTGGTCGCCTGATGGCCACGATAACGACCGCCATCGTCGCACAGGCCGTTGGCCTAACCCTCGCCGCGGCCCTCGTCGTCGTCGCGCTCGCGGCCGGTTTCCGGTGGTACTTCCGCCAGCGCGTCCCGTTCGGCGTGGCGCTGCTCGTGGACGTCTCCGTCGTCACGCTCTACCTCAACACGCGGGTCGCGCTCGGTGAGGCCGTCGCCGGGCGGATGGACGCCCTGTCGGTGGCCGAGGTGGGCTCCAACCTCGCGGTGTTCGCCGCCGCGGTGGTGCTCGTCCCCGCGGCGCTCCGTGCCGGCGACCGGATCGGCGTCCAGGTGCTCGCCGCGACCGGAACCCGTGAACTCGAGGGCGAGGTCGGCCAGCTCGTGAAAGCGGTCGGGCGGGCCGTCGCGGTCGAACTCCCCCAGGAGGTCGCGGACATCGAGGGGTACGACCCGGTGACGGCGGAGACGCGGCGGGAACTCGCGGGGAAGACGTTCATCTTCCCGCGCCGGCTCACCGTCGAGGAACTCGAGGAGCGCGTCGCCGCCCGCCTGAAGGACGACTACGAGGTCGGTTACGTGGACGTGGAACTCGCCCGCGACGGCACCGTCTCCTACCTCGCGCTGGGCCGCCGGACCGCCGGCGTCGGCCCGACGCTCCCGCCCGGAACGGCCGCGGTCGCCGTCACCGCCGACCCGCCGAACGCCGCCGCGGCCGGCGACCTCGTGCAGGTGTGGCGGACCGACGGCGACCGTCCGAAGCCGGTCACGACGGCGGAACTCCGCGCGGTCCACGACGACACGGTGACGCTGTCGCTGGACGAGTACGACGCCCAGTCGCTCGCGGGGGGCGACTACCGGCTGCTCACACTGCCCTACGAGCCGGGGGCCGACCGCCAGTTCGCCAGCCTGCTGCGCAACGCCGACGAGACGATGACCGTGGTGTCCGTCGGGGCGGGCAGCGACCTGGAGGGGAAGACCGTCGGTGACGTCGACGGCACCGTCGCGGCGGTGCGCACGGGCGACGGCGTCGAGGCGATTCCGAAGGGCGGCCGCGTGCTGGCGGCCGGCGAGACGCTGTACGTGGTCGCGCGGCCGGACGTCGTGCGCCGCCTCGACAGCGCGGCCACCGCCCCGTAGCACCTATGGGGGGCGACGGCCGAGTGGCTGGCATGGAGTGGAAGCTCTTCGCGGACCTCGCGGAGGTGGGCGGCGACCGCCACGTCGAGGTCGACGTAGAACCGGGCGAGACGGTCGGCGACGCCCTGGACGCGCTCGTCGACGCTCGTCCGGCGCTGGCCGACCGCGTGCTCACTGAGGACGGCGACCTGCGCCACCACGTCAACGTCCTGCGCAACGGGGAGAACGTCCGCAACCTGGACGGCCTCGCCACCGAACTCGACGCGGGCGACGAACTGGCGATGTTCCCGCCGGTGAGCGGGGGCTGATGTTCACTATCGCGCATCGCGGGTTCGCGGGCGTCGCCCCGGAGAACACCGCCGCGGCGGTCCACGCGGCCGCCAACCGCGCCGACGGCATCGAGGTGGACGTCCAGCCACGAGCGGACGGCACGCCGGTTCTCTTCCACGACCAGCGACTCGACGACGGTGACGACTCGCGGGGAATCACCGACGCGTCGGGGTTCGTCTGGGACGCCGACCGCGAGACCCTCGACGACGCGAACGTGCTCGGCTCTGGTGAGGGCGTCCCGGACCTCGAATCGGTCGCGGATCTCCTCCCGCCCGGCGTCGAGTTCCACGTCGAACTGAAGAACCCGGGCAGCGAGGACGCGCGCCTCGGCCTCCCCGGCCCGGACGCGGCGCAGTGGCGCCCGTTCGTCAAGCGCGTGGTGGACGCGCTCGCTGACTGCGAGGCCCCCGTCGTCTTCTCCTCCTTCTTCGACGGCGCGCTGGAGGCCGCCCAGGAGGTGAGCCGGGACATCCCGAGAGCGGCGCTCTGCATCGACGCGGACCGCGGGCTCACGCGAGCCAGCGAGTTCGACTGCCGCGCGCTGCACGCGCCCCTGGACGCCGTCGACGCCGACCTGGTAGAGCACGCCCACCGCGACGGCCGCAGCGTCAACGCCTGGACCGTCACCGACTGGCAGGACGCAGTCGCGTGCTACGACGCCGGCGTCGACGGCGTCATCACCGACTATCCGGGCGTCGCGGTGTACGCCGCCGACCCCTCGCGGCAGCGCTGATCGGTCGGGAGCGCAACGACTTTTTGCGGCGCAGCGTCTCGCCCACCGCATGGACAGTCCACGTCGCCGACGCGTTCTGCACGCGACTGGGGGGTTGCTCGCGGTCGGACTGGGCGGCTGTACCAGTGCCGGCACCACGGACGAGCGGACGACCACGTCGGTAGCTGACGACCCCACCACCACCGCACCCCGACCCGACCCGTCTGCCATCACGCTCGCCGCGTCCGTTCGTCGGCAGGCGAGCAGCGACGCACCCGCGAGATTCGCGCTGACCCTGACGAACGGCGGTGACGTCCCCGCCGAACTCGGGTTCGGGCCGGCGCTGTACGCGGGTCCAACGCGGCGCGTGGCGGACGTCGTGCTCGACGCCGTCGACGTCGGGGCGGACTTCGACACGAGCCGAACTGAGAACTGCTGGACCGTCCCCGACGAGTACGGGACGACCGTCCGTGACCTCGAGTACCACCGGCTCGCACCCGGCGAAGAGCACACCGAGCGCTACGACGTCTACACGGTCGAGGGCGCCAGCGAGTGCCGGCCGGAGGGCACGTACGCGCTCTCCCGTCAGTTACCCGTCCGCGGCGTGGCGGACGTGACCGCCTACCTGCGGTTCGCCATCGACGAGGACGGCACTGTCAGCGTCGGGAACGACGGGACGAAGATATCGCTCGAGTGAGCGCTGCGACGGTTACTGTCCGCGGTAGTCGCTGGTGAGGTCGGCGGCCATCACGAAGTCGGGTTCCTCGCCGATCTCGGTGCGGGTGACCGCGACGTCGCTGACCATCGTCACGTCCTCCGGAATCAGCACGCGCGTGCGGTCCGCGCCGACGCTCGCTGCGTCTTGGGAGATGGCGGCGAGCAGGTCCTCGCAGGCCGACTGGTTCTCCCAGCCCGCGACGCCATACTCCGCCCAGGTCTGGGCGTTGCCGTCGTCGTCCTCGCGCTCGTAGGTACGGGTGCGGACCGTGAACCCCTGCGTGCCCGCGGAGTCGTCCTGCACGACGAGCAGGCCGTCGCGCTCGTCGCGGGCCGCGGCGAGGCGGTCGCGGGTGAGTTCCGCGAGCGCCCACGACTCCTCGGTGTGGAGCGCGAGGCCGCGGAGTTCGTCGCGTGCGCGGCTCTGCTGCCAGTAGCTCCACGCCGCGTTCGGGTCGTCGGTGCGGTCGCGTTCGATCGTAGCGTCGGCGTCCGGGTCGGGGTGGACCCACCGGAACTCCGTCGACGGGCCGAAGCCCGCCGCTCGCGAGTGGCCCAGCCCCATCACGTTCCAGCTGAACACCATGTTCCGGGCGACGGTGGCGCCCTGCTCGCGCGCCCAGTCGAAGCCCGCGTGGGCGAGCTGGAGGCCGACGCCGGAGCCGCGGTAGTCTGGGTTCGCGCGCATCCCCTGGACCCACGCCTCGTGCTCGCTGAGCAGGACGACCTGGACGATACCCGCTACGTCGTCGCCGGTGTCGGCAACGAGCGTGCGCTGGCGGGGGCCGTCGCTCTCGACCCAGCTCTCGAAGACGCGCGGGATGTAGTCGCCGCTCTCGCGGCGGTCGGCCCACGTGTCGCTGGTGAACGCGACCACGTCGTCGTGGTCGTCGAGTTCCGCCTGTCGGACGCTGAGTTCCAGGCTCATTCCCACGGGACCGAGCGCTCGGTTATCTCGCCCGCGATGGGGGTGCGAATCGTCTCGGCGACGCTCTCGGTGTTCGCCAGCGCCCACATCAGCTTCACCTTCGCGGTGCCCGGGAGCATGTCCTCGCCCTCGACGACGCCCGCGTCGAGGAGGTCCCGGCCCGTGTCGTAGACGCGGTCACAGACCCGCCCCTCGAGACACTGGCTGGTCATCACCACCGTCGTGCCGTCGTCGACGAGGTCCGCGATGGTGCCGACGAACTTCGTGTGGACGTGGCCGAGGCCCGTCCCCTCGATTACCACGCCGGACTTCCCCTCGCAGAGCTCGAAGAACGCGGGGTCCATGCCGGGCGTGAACTTCAGGAGTTCGACGCCCTCCGCGAGCGCCGGGTCGATGTCGAGTTCGACATCGCCGCGCTCGGCGTACGGCTTCGTGTACTCGACCCCGCTCGCCTCGCCGGTCGCGTCCTCGCTGGCGACGTCGTAGTCGACGTAGCCTAGCGGCTCCGCGCCGACCGTCTCGAAGGCGTCCCGGCGGCTGGTGTGGTTCTTCCGGACGCGGGTGCCGCGGTGGAGCGCGCAGCGGTCGTCGCTCGTCGAGGCGTGCATGCAGACCATCACCTCGGCGGCGTCGCTCTTGGCGGCCTCCACGGAGCAGACGGCGTTCATCACGTTGTCCGAGGACGGCCGGTCCGCCGAGCGCTGGCTGCCCGTGAACACGACCGGGACGGGCGTATCGAGCATGAAGGATAGCGCGCTCGCGGAGTACTGCATCGTGTCCGTGCCGTGCATCACGACGACGCCGTCCGCGCCGTTCTCGACCTCCTCGTGGACGGCCTCGGCGAGGTCCCGCCAGATGGGCGGCTCCATGTTCTCCGAGAGGATGTTCGCGACGACGCGGCCGCGGTAGTTCGCCCGGCCCGCAAGGTCCGGCACCGCCCGCAGCACGTCTTCGGCGTCGAACTGCGCAGTCACCGCGCCCGTCCGGTAGTCCACTGTCGAGGCGATGGTGCCGCCCGTCGAGATGAGCGCGACCGTCGGCAGGTCGTCGTCGAACTCGACCTGCGAGTCCACCTCCTCGCCGCCTTCGGCGTCCACGTCGAAGACGCCCGATTCCAGTACGTCCACCGTCGCCTCGTCGCGGTCGACGCCGACGTTGTAGCCGGAGTCGAGCTTGACGACGAGGTGGTCCGGCGACGCCGACGGCAACAGCACGCCCTCGTGGGCCGTGCCGTCGCGCTCGACGCGCACACGGTCGCCTGCGTTCATGCATCGAAGTTCCGAGCGCGCGGAGGAAAAGGTTGCTACTCGGTGATGCGCCACTCCCCTTCTTGCTCCGCGACGACGCCGCGCTCGCGGAGCGTCTCGAGGACGCCCTCGACCAGTCCATCCGGCGCGTCGAGGCGTTCGGCGAGGACGGCCACGGTCCGGTCGCCGTCCGCGAGCGCCGCGAGCACGTCCGCGTAGAGGCGGTCGTGGCCCTCGCCGACGGTGTCCGCCAGCCGGTTCTGGACGTCGGCGAGCTGGCCCTGCACCCAGCGCTGGGTGAGCGACAGCTCGCGTTCGAGGTCCGTCAGCTCCTCCAGCCTGGTGGCGAGCTCCGCGACGTCGTCGTCGCGGCGCTCCTCGACCTCGATGGAGACGTACTGGAACTGCGCGATGTCGAAGTTGGCGCTCGCGGGGTAGGCGGACTTCGCGCCGAAGTCGAACGGCGACAGCCGGACCTCCAGGCGGAGGTTCTCGGCGATGTGGAAGTACTTCCGGCGCTGGTCGTCGACCTGAGACTCCACGAGGCCGGCCTCCTCCATCCGGCGGAGGTGGTCGATGACGGCCTTGGGGCTGACGTCGATGTACTCGGATATCTCGGTCACGTAGCAGGGTTTGCGAGCCAGCAGGCGGAGGATGCGCCGCCGGTTCTCGTTCCCGAGAAGGTCGAGTAGTGCCCCGGAGTCCATATTCACTCGAAGTTAGCGGCGCGGCCGCATAAGGGTGTCTCTCCGGTGGAATTGCGCGACGGCTTAAGGGTTGCCCGGAGCGCTTATCACCTCCCATGGGATACGATGTCATGCATGTTCGAGGCCTTCTCCAGCGGCTACTACCTCGGACGGTTGTACGTCGAGCCCGCGCCGGGCGAGCACGCGGCGATCAACCGCGACCAGCACGAGCTGGTCAACGAGCAACTGTACACCACGGACGAAGGGGTCTCCCGGACGGACCTCCCGCTCGTGATGAAACTCGGCGCGGCCCACCTCACAGTCCACGGCGAGGACGACGTACCCGAGCGAACGCTCGCCGTCCCCGAGCACATCCTCGAGGGCCTCGACGTCCAGAACCCGCCGACGCTCAAGGAGGTGCTGCTGGCGAAACGCGCCCACGCGGCCCGCCTCCTCGACATGGGCGCGGTGTAGCACCGCCGGCCCGTCCGCCCCCATCGAACGACGAACCGACCAGCGACGGCTACGTCCGGTCGACGGTGCGCTCGAAGCGCTGGATGGCGTCGTCGCTGCCGGCGACGAAGATGTCGTCTCCGCTGTGGATTTCGGTGGTCTCGTCGGTGAGTACGCCGCCATCGCGGGCGACGCCGACGACCGTCCAGCCGCGACTCCCCGCCCCGCGAGCGTCGGCCACCGAGTCGCCGGCGAACGGCGCCGCGTCGGCTCGAACGAGGCGAATCTGCCCCGCGGGGTCCATCACGCGCTCGCCGTGGACCTCCGCGGCAACCAGGCGGGCGGAGACTCGCTGGACGGAGAGCACGTAGTCGGCGCCCGCCCTGAACGCGGGGGACTCCTTCTCGGCCTCCGTGACGCGGGCGAGGATCTCCACGTCGTTAGACATCGACCGGGCCATCGCCACGGTCAGCAGCGCGGTGGCGTCGTCGTCGACGGTGACGACCAGCGCGGACGCCTCCTCGATGCCGGCCTCACGGAGGACCTCCGGCTCCGTCACGTCGCCGACGACGTCCGCCCCGCAGTCCGCCGCCTGGTCGACAGTCGTGACCGGGAGGTCCGCCGGGAGCGCGTCCACGGCCTCCTGGCCGCCCTCCCCGCAGCCAGCGACGATCACCTTCGACTGCGTGCCCGCCCGGGGCGTCCGTCCACTGCCAACCTCGCTCTCGAGTTCGTCGACGGAGTGCTCCGGGCCGGCGACGACCAGCACCGTGTTCGGCGTGAGCCGGTCCTCGGGCGACGGCGGGAGGTGTAACTCGCCGTCGAACCACCCCGCGACGAGCGTCAGGTCGGGGTGCCGGGCGAGCGGCGACTCACGAACGCTGATGCCGTGGAGCGGGCTGCCGCGCCGGACCAGGAGTTCGCGGATGACGACCTCGTCGTCGGCCGACGGCGCCTCCACCGCGACGGGAGTCGTCGCCTTCTCCGCCAGTCGTCGACCGATGAGCGCGTGCGGGGCGACGCTCCGGTCGACGCCGACCTCCGCGAGCGCGGCCTTCCGGCGCGTCGACGGAGTGAAGCTGACCACTCGGAGCTCCTCGTTGGCGTCCAGGGCGGTGAGGACGACGCTCGCGGTCCTGTCGCCCGTGTCCGTGATGAGCAGCGACGCCCGCTCGATCTTCGCCCGGGCGAGGTCGTCGCGGTCCTCCGGGTCGCCGTTGATCGCCTGGTAGCCGTCGTCGGAGAGCCGCTTGGCCTCCCCCTCGTCGGACTCGAGGAGCACGTAGTCGACCTTCAGCGCCTCCAGTTCGTCGAGCAGCACCTCCGTGTCGCGCTGGTACTCAGCGACGACGACGTGGTCGTTCTTGATGGTGAGGCGGTCGTCGAGGTTCAGCGGCGTCCGCTCGAACAGCGGGATGACGAGGATGCGCAGCGTCACGAACCCGAGCACGACGCCGCTCACCTGCATCAGCGCGACGAACAGGTTCATCGCGGGCGTCGCCCATGGCGAGTCGGCGCCGTAGCCCGTCGTGGTCATCGTCTCGATGACGACGTTGAACGCCTGAAACAGCGACCGGGGCTCGTTCTCTAGGGCGCGCATCCCCCAGTAGTACACCGTGGTGTAGGTGCTCACGAGGACGACGAGGCCGACGGCGAACCAGAGCAGCAGGCGCTGTCGTCCGGTGAGGTCCCGGTAGCGGAAGCCGCGGATGTCCAAGAGTTCGCGCATTCGGTGGTCTGTCCCCCTGTTTCCACCGCTCCCGTAAAAGTCGTACCGCAGTCGGAGTCGAGCGCGGCCTGCGGTGCGGGGGCCGCGGTGGGCGTTGGGAAACGCCTAAGCCCGCGGACGCCCGCCGTTGGCCCATGCTGGACGACCTCCTCGGGCGCACGGAACTCAAGGAGCGCATCGAGGAACTGGAGGGCGAGACGGAGTCCCTGCGGAACCGGCTGGACGCCGAGAGCGAGCGCCGCAGCGAGGCGGTCCGGGACAGGCAGGCCGCCGAGCGCCGCGTCAACGAACTGGAGGACCGCGTGACGGAACTCACCGACCGCGTCGACCGCGCCGGCGGCGACGACGACGAACCCGAATTCCGCGGACGCTTCACCCTCCGTGGCGAGCGCCGTGACCGCGTCCTCGCGCTACTGGAGAGCCTCGAAGCCGGCGAGGAGAGTGTCCTCACCGCCTACGTCCCCGACGACCCGCCGGAGACGGTCCGCGAGGCGTTCGGGGAGCGGGCGCCGCTCGTCGAGCGCGCCGCCCCCTGTCTCGTGGTCCGTGACCGCGAGGGAATCGTCTCCGCCGCGCTCCGCCCGCCGAACCCCCCGGAAGCGTTCTGCGAGTGGGGTGACAGTGCTCGAATCGAGCGCGGGTGGTTCGCGCCGACCGGCCGGTACGCGTTCGCTGTCGTGCGCGCTGACCTGTTCGCGGTCGGTATCTACAGCGACTGGGAGCGCGTGCCCGACCAGGGGGAGGGCACGGACCGAGAGAGCGGAGAGCGAAGCGAACCGCGAGCCATCGAGCGCGTCCACTACGAGGGGTTCGAGAGCGACGTGAAGGGCGCCCACTCGAAGGGAGGATTCTCCCAGGACCGCTTCGAGCGGCGCCGCGAGAGCCAGATACGCGAACACGTCGAGAAGTGCCAGGCGGCGCTCGCGCAGGTCGACGCCGAGCGCACGTTCGTCGTCGGGCAGTCGACGCTGCTCGACGAGTTCGACGCCGACGTCACCGCCGCGGTGGACGCCACGGGGAAACCGGAAGCGGCCCTGGCGGACGCCCACAGCGAGTTCTGGACGGTCTCCCTCTCGCTCGTCTGAGTTGCCACCGGTGCTACGTTTAAGGGTGCGGGCAGAGACGGTCGGACCATGAAGGTCGCGCTCCTGGCACACGAGAAGTTTCCCGAAAACGCGAAGACCGCCGTGGGCGTCCTGCGGTACGCCGACTACGACGTGGTCGCGGTGCTCGACAGAACGAACGCTGGAACGCGGGTCGCCGACCACCTCCCGGACGTCCAGGACGCCCCGGTCGTCGCGTCGATGGACGACGTCGAGGGCGACGTGGACGCGCTCGTCGTCGGCGTCGCGCCCATCGGCGGCGGTTTCGAGGAGTCCTGGCGCCCGGACGTCCGGGCGGCCCTCGAACGCGGCGCCGACGTCTACGCCGGCCTCCACTACTTCCTCGGGGAGGACGACGAGTTCGCGGCCCTCGCCGAGGAACACGGCTGCGAACTGTGGGACGTGCGCAAACCCCCGGAGGACCTCGGGGTGGCCGAGGGCGTGGCCGACAGCGTCGACGCAACCGTCGTCACCACCGTCGGGACGGACTGCAACGTCGGGAAGATGACCGCAACCCGGGAACTGTACGAGGCGGCCCAGGAGCAGGGGATGGACGCGGCGTTCGTCGCCACCGGCCAGACGGGCATCCTCATCGAGGGGTCAGGCATCCCCGTCGACCGCGTCATCTCCGACTTCACCGCTGGGAGCGTCGAGCGGATGGTGCTCGAGGCCGGCGCCGACCACGACTACGTGTTCGTGGAGGGCCAGGGGAGCATCGTCCACCCCGCGTACTCGGGCGTGACCGCGGGCATCACCCACGGGTCGATGCCCGACTATCAGGTGCTCTGCCACGAGGTTGGTCGCGACAGCGTCCACGGCTACGACCAGGAACTCCCGCCCGTCGAGTCGTTCCCCGAGCGCTACGAGACGTTCGCCGGACCGGTGAGCGACAGCCCGGTGGTCGCGGGCATGCTGAACACGCGGAGCATCGACGACGACGCAGAGGCCGAGGCCGCCGTCAAGGAGTTCGCGGACGCCATCGGCGTGCCCGCCGACGACCCCGTGCGCTTCGGAACCGAGGCGGTCCTCGACGTGATTCGATGAGGACCGAGTTCCAGCGCCGCGAGTTCCCGCTGGAGCACCCGTTCACCATCGCGCGCGGCACCCAGGAGACGGCCACGAACGTGGTCGTCCGCGTCCACGACGACGAGGGCAACGTCGGCGTCGGCGGGGCCGCGCCCTCCTCACACTACGGCGAGACCGCGGGCACCGTCGAGGCCGTGCTGCCGGACCTGCTGGACGTCGTCGAGCGCGTCGACGACCCGGAGAACCTCGCGAAGGTCGAGGCCGGGATGCGAACCGTCGTCGAGGACAACCCCGCGGCGCGCGCCGCGGTCAGCATCGCCTGCCACGACCTCGCGGCCAAGCGCGCTGACCTTCCGCTCTACCAGTACTGGGGGCTCGACCCGGCGGGCAGCCTCGACACCTCCTACACCATCGGGATCGACGACGCGGAGACGATGCACGAGAAGACGGTGGAGGCCGTCGAACGCGGCTACGGCACGCTGAAGGTGAAACTCGGGACGGGCCGCGACGAGGAACTGCTCGGCACCGTCCGGGACGCCGCGCCCGACGCCACCATCCGCGTCGACGCCAACGAGGCGTGGACGCCGAAGGAGGCTGTCCGGAACATCGCGTGGCTCGACGACTACGGCGTCGAGTTCGTCGAACAGCCCGTCCCGGCCGAGAACCGCGAGGGTCTGAAGTACGTCTACGAGCGGTCGACGCTCCCCATCGCGGCCGACGAGTCCTGCATCACCGCCGACGACATCCCGGAGATTGCCGACCGCTGCGACATCGCGAACCTGAAACTGATGAAGACCGGCGGGCTGCGGGAGGCGAAGCGGCTGATTCACGCGGCACGCGCCCACGGCCTCGAAGTGATGTGTGGCTGCATGGTCGAGTCGAATGCCAGCATCGCCGCCGCCGCCCACCTCACGCCGCTGCTGGACTACGCGGACCTCGACGGCTCGCTGCTGCTCGCCGAGGACGACTTCGCGGGCGTCCCGATGCCCGCCGGCCACGTCGACCTGGCGGCCGTCGAGCGGGCCGGGACGAGCGTCCACGAGAACTGAAAGACGAAGATTCGAACGCCGTTCTGCTCAGTCGTCCGCAACCAGTCCGTAGCCGTCGATTCGGCTCACATCGTCGAGGAATCGGTCGACCCCCTCCGGCTGCACGAGGTGGACGTTGTTCCCGTTCGCAGTGGACGCGACGATGCCCGCCTCGACGAGTTTCGGGAGGTGGACGTGGTGGAGCGCCCGCTCGATGGTGGCCGGTTCGCGCTGGCGGCTCGTTCCCACCGTCGCCCCCTCCCACGCTGCTATCTCGGCCACGAGCGTGTCGACGTGAACGCTCTCAGTCTCCGTAGTCAGGTAGTAGAGTGTGAGCCGACGGTAGGGGTGGGACAGCAACTCGAAGGCTTCGTTGAGTTGCGGTGTGTCCATCGAAGCCATGACTTACCCACAGCCCGGAGTCCCTTAACCTAATTTGTGTGGTAAGTTTACCCTTTTGACAATCTCCAGCAGCGGTAGGGATTCGGTTGGATTTCGCAAGCGAACAGCGTGTTCGCGCCGCCACTCTGGCGGTAGTGTTTCAGTACCCCAACTATTCTTCGCCTGCCTGTTCGGCGGACTCCTCCTCCGCGAGCGTGTCGGCGTCGTCGACTATCTTCTGGTGGAAGTGATTCCACGGCTGTATCCGCTCGTCTGCGAGAATGTCGCTGCTCACGATCCGCAGCCCCAGCTCGTCCAGCTGGTTGGTGCTCTGCTCGATTTCGGACGTCGTCTCGGCCACGACCTCGACGTGGAGGTTCTCCTCGCCGGCCAGCATCTCCCGGACGTTGACGACACCCCAGACTTCGAGGGCCCGTTCGGCCATCTCCGGCCGCTCGGAGAGTGGCGTCGAGCAGATGAACAGCACGCGCATCGGGTAGCCCGCCGCCTCGTAGTTTATCTCGGGGTTGTACCCTAGGATGATTCCCTGTTCCTCCAGTTGCTCGATCCGGTTGCTGATGGTCGTTCCCGTCACGCCGGTCTCGCTGGCGATGGAGGTGTCGCTGGCCCCCGGGCGTCTACCTGGAGCAGGTGAAGGATGCGCCTGTCGAGGTTGTTGAGTGGGTCGTCGGCCATACAGTCGAATTCGGGCTCTAGTCAAATAATCTTCGCTGCCCGGGGCGAGGGACGTTCGCACTGGCGGCGGCCGCCGGGAGCCGACGGAGGCGTGTGGTCCGCTCACGAGCCGTCCGCTCTCAACAGGCTTATGGATGCCTCCGGGCGAAAGAACCACCTGTATGAGCACGGTCACTGTGACGCTGCCGGACGGCTCCACCCTGGAGCTGGCGTCCGGCGCGACGGTCGAGGACGTAGCGTACGAAATTGGGCCCGGCCTCGGCCGTGACACAGTCGCGGGGAAGGTCGACCACGAACTCGTCTCCAAGGAGACGCCCCTGACCGAGGACTGCGAGATCGAGATCGTCACCGACCAGTCGGGCGACTACCTCGACGTGCTGCGGCACACCGCCGCCCACGTCCTCGCGCAGGCCATCCTCCGCCACCACCCCGACGCGAAACTCACCATCGGCCCGTACACCGAGGAGGGGTTCTACTACGACGTGGCGAACGTCGAACTCGACGCGGAGGACCTCGACGCCATCCAGGACGAGGCCGACGCCATCATTGAGGCCGACTACGACGTCGAGTACGTCGAGTACGACCGCGAAGAGGCCCTCGAGACGTACGACGACAACCCGTTCAAGCGCGAGATTCTGGAGACCGAGGCCGCGGGCGACGACCCCGTGAGCTTCTACCGCCAGGACGACTTCGAGGACCTCTGTCGCGGCCCGCACGTCGAGTCGACGGGCGAGATCGGCGGCTTCGAGGTGCTCGAAACGTCGGCGGCGTACTGGCGCGGCGACGAGGAGCGCGAGACGCTGACGCGGGTCTACGGCACCGCGTTCCCCACGGAGAGCGAACTCGACGACTATCTCGAGCGCCGCGCGGAGGCCGCCGAGCGCGACCACCGGAAGATCGGCAGCGAGATGGACCTCTTTTCCATCCCGGACGTCACCGGCCCCGGCCTCCCGCTCTACCACCCGAACGGGAAGACGGTGCTCCGTGAGCTCTCGGAGTACGTCCACGGGCTCAACCGGGAGATGGGCTACGACGAGGTCGAGACCCCGCACCTGTTCCGCACGGAGCTGTGGAAGCAGTCCGGGCACTACGACAACTACGTCGACGACATGTTCCTCCTCGACGTCAACGACGAGGAATATGGACTAAAACCGATGAACTGCCCGGGCCACGCCACCATCTTCAACGAGGGCTCGTGGAGCTACCGCGACCTCCCCGTGCGGTACTTCGAGGACGGGAAGGTGTACCGCAAGGAGCAACGCGGCGAACTCTCCGGGCTCTCCCGGGTGTGGGCGTTCACCATCGACGACGGCCACGTGTTCGCGCGCGCCGACCAGATAGAGCAGGAAGTGCGACGCCTCATCGACATCATCCTCGAGGTCCTGGACACGTTCGACCTCGACTACGAGGTGGCGCTGGCGACGCGCCCGGAGAAGTCCGTAGGCAGCGACGAGATCTGGGAGCAGTCCGAATCACAGCTCCGCGACGTCCTCGAGGAGCAGGGGATGGACTACGACGTCGAACCGGGCGACGGCGCGTTCTACGGCCCGAAGATCGACTTCGCGTTCGAGGACGCTCTCGGGCGCTCGTGGGACGGCCCGACGGTCCAGCTCGACTTCAACATGCCCGAGCGCTTCGACCTGGAGTACACGGGCTCGGACAACGACGCCCACCAGCCAGTGATGATCCACCGCGCGCTGTACGGCTCCTACGAGCGGTTCTTCATGGTGCTCGTCGAGCACTACGACGGCCGCTTCCCGACGTGGCTCGCGCCCGAGCAGGTGCGCATCCTCCCGGTCACGGACGACAACCTCGGTTACGCCCACCGCGTCAAGAACGAACTCGACGGCTACCGCGTCGAGGTCGAGGACCGCGACTGGACGGTCGGCCGGAAGATCCAGCAGGCCCACGACGACAACGTCCCGTACATGCTCGTCCTCGGCGACAACGAGGAGGAGGTGGGCACCGTCTCCGTGCGCGACCGCCAGGAGCGCGAGCGGAACGACGTCGAACTCGAGACGTTCCGCGACCACTTCGTCGGGGAGGTCGACGAGAAGCGGACGCAGCCCGACTTCGTGGAGTAGTCGGCACTCCCCGAACACCGAGAACCGCCACGCACATCCCGGCCAAATGAGTCGGTCGGGGTGATGACGTGGCGCGCCGGTCTGGGCGTCGGAACGTACGTCGCCTTCCTGCTGGCGGTGCTCGGCGCACTCGCGTGGACGACGGGAACGGCGATTCTGTTACCGAGCCTCGGCCCCTCGGCGTACGTGCTCGCGGCCATCGACGACCAGCCACGGCGCGTCGTCGTCGGCCAGCTGGTCGGCGTGCTCGCCGCGTTCCTCGCCGTCCTCGCGCTCGCCAGCGGCGCCGCTCCCTTGCTCGACGCCACCCCGCAGTCGCTGGCGGGTCTCCAGCGGGTCGCCGCCGCGCTCGCCGCGACAGTCGCCGCCACCGTCGCGATGTACGCGACGGAGAGCCTCCACCCGCCAGCGTACGCCACCGTCCTCATCGTCTCGCTGGGCATCGCGGACGGGTTCGGCGACGTGGTCGCGTTCGCCGTCGGCGTGTTCGTCCTCGTCGGCACCCACGTCGCCGTCGCGCGACACGGGCCGTGGCAGCCGCCCTACTCCCCGTAGTCGCCCGTCCCGGACTCGTTCGTCTCCCGGAGGACGAACGGGCCGATGGAGAGCGTGCGCTTCGTGACGGTGACGATGCGCAGGATGTACGCCAGCAGGAGCGCGAACGGGAGCACGGCCACCGTCGCGGCCGCGCTCACCCCGAGCAGCGCGTGGTTCACGCCGAGCGTGTAGCCGGGGTACTCCGCCGGGTCGAACAGCAGGAGCGCGGCGACGGCGACGGAGAGCGCCGGTATCGCGGCGTACAGCAGCGTGCGCGAGAGGTCCGAGAGCTCCCACTGGAAGTACAGCGTCTTGAAGTGCTCACGGGCCGGCCCGAACAGCTCCAGCGTCGTCAGCAGGTCCGCCAGGGCCTCGGACGCCGCCTCGTCGAACTCGTCCCCGTATGCGGCCTGGATGCGCTTGCCCTGGTAGATCTTCATCGAGTAGTTGAAGTTCAGCGCCGCGCGGACCACCTCGAAGTCGCCGAACTCGGCGCCCTCCAGCTGGTCGGTGACGGCGTCGGCGTTCCCGGTGAGGTCGTCCACGTATTCGTTCACCGCGTCCCCCGCGTCTCCGTCCGGGGCGGCCGCGGCGAGCGCGTCGGCCTGCTCGCAGGTGGCCGCGACGAGGTCCCGCATGAACACCGACGGCTCCGCGGGCGCGACGTCCTCGTCGGCGGCGTCCGCGGCGTCCGCCCGGAAGTCCATGGCGCCTTCCATCCGCTCGCGCTGGTCGCCGACCGCACCCAGTTCCTGGGAGAGCACGATCTGGCTCAGCGTGAGCACGAGCGTCACGCCCGTGATGACGGAGCCGACGAGCGCGTTGAACAGCGTCTCGTGGGGGTCGCCGCGGGTCAACAGGACGTCCGCCGGCGTCGGCAGCAGCGTCCCCACCACGACCATGGTGGTGAAGATGACGGTGAGAAACGCCACAGCGACGTGCCGCCGGTCGGCGTCCACCGTCAGCCAGACCTGCACACGGCTGTTCGGAAGCCGGTCGCGTAACTCGTCGTCTCCCGACCCTTCGCTCATAGCGGACGTACGGCGGCCCGCCCCAAAACGTTACTCGCGGCCGGAGGGGCTACGCCTGCTGCTCGTCGTCCAGGACCTCTGCCCGGATCTCCTCGACTTCGTCCGCTTCGGCATCGCTGGTGCTGTCACTCTCACTGCGATTCTCGTCGACTACCTCGGCTCCGGAATCCGTCTCCTCGACCGTGCTCTCGACCTCGACGACGTCGTCGTCGGTCTCGCCACGGACCTCCGCGCGCAGCGCCGAGAGTTCGGACTCCACGTCGTCGCCGCGCTCGGCGGCGAGTTCCTGCTCGATGTGGTCGTCCTCGGACAGCGGGTCCTCGAGGACACCGCGGTCGCCGAGTTCGTCCATCGCTGCCGCGCGAGCCTCCACCTCCTCGGTCTGGTCCTCCGCGCGTTCGATGGCGCGCGGCACGTCGTCGTCGCTCAGCCCCGTCAGGGCCTCGGAGACCTGTGTCTTGGTCTTCGCGGCCTCGTGGCGCGCCTTCATCGTCTCCTTCTTCGTGCGGAACTCCTGGACCTTCGTTTCGAGTCCGTCTCTCTGTTCCTCGAGGTCGCGCTGGGTCGCCTCGAGGTCGGCGACCTGGTCGTCGATCTCCGCGAGCTGGTCGCGCTTCGTGCGCTTCTTCTCGAGGGCGCGCCGCGCCAGGTCGTCCCGGCCCTGCTTGACCGCCTCCCACGCCTGGTCGTCGTGCTTCTCGACGTTCTGCGCGAGGCGCTCGCGCTGGACCTCGAGGCGCTTCTTCTGGGCGGTGAGGTCAGCCAGCCCCGTCTCGACGTCCTGGAGCCGGTCCCGGAGCCGCTCGTAGGAGTAGTCCAGCGTCTCCGCCGGGTCCTCGGTGGACCGCACGAGGGCGTTCAGTTTCGACCGGATCGTGTACGATAGTCGTGATACGATACCCATGCGCACTGTTCGGCCTGCGGACGTAAAAACTCCACTCGAAACCGACCTTTTCTCGGGCGCGAGTGGGTCGAGTGGTCCGTCGTGGTCGCC
>Ga0075105_1000059_pt1 | contig 77803 bp, 85 predicted proteins | sample AntDeeMetag02WF5_FD_69800 | JGI IMG/M metagenome (GOLD analysis project Ga0075105, IMG submission 69800) | Saline lake microbial communities from Deep Lake, Antarctica - Antarctic Deep Lake Metagenome 02WF5 | ecosystem: Environmental > Aquatic > Non-marine Saline and Alkaline > Saline | place... | reverse complement strand
TCGGTGAGGTCGTTTCCGACAGACTCCATCGTCCGCCGTGCGATGGTAAATGCACCAACCCCGATTGCGACAGTCGCGAGGATGACGGCGTTCCCCGTGCCGATCAATCCACCACCGACGAGTGGTGCAACCGCATTTGCGACGTTACTCGCACCAGCACTGAACGACATGTAACAGGCGATGGCGAGCACCACGACGGTGCTGACTGCTTCACGAGGGGTGGTTCCAGGCCCCAGTTCCGGCGTCGGGAGGATTCCCGACCGGTCGAGCGTGAAGAGTGGGCCACTGGATTGCTCAAGGGCGAACTTTTGATCGAGATAGGAGTAGAGATACCGACCGATGATCACACCGAACCAGAATCCGAGGACTGGTGCGATGGCCCACCAGACCATGATCGAGCCGAGGACGCCATAATCGAGTTCTCCAGTTGCGAGTCCGAGACCGGCAATCGCCCCGACCGCTGTCATCGAGGTCGAAACGGGAACACCGTAGAGGTTGGCGAGCAGCATTCCGAGTCCGATGAACCCCAGGACGACGATGCTCGCTTCCGTAGAGAAAATCGTCTGTGGGACGAGGTCGCCACCGAGTGTCGCGATGACGTTGCGTCCGACTGTCCAGCCACCGAGGAAGACGAACACCGTCATCAGGGCGGCTGCGCCGGTCTTGCTCGTGATGCGTGCGCCAACGGGCGGCCCCCACGCGACGCCCGTCGATGAGCCTCCGATATTGAACCCGACGAAGACCGCAGCGACAAGTGCGACCAGTAATAGGAGCGAAACCATGTGATAACTTTGTGGTGACGTGCGCGTATCTGTTACGGTTCCACGGAGCGGGTCACCCTCAATGATCGAGGGGTGGTTTATGCTTCTGACTGCTGTAGAACACGTATGATTTCCCGCGTTCTCGTTCCGATGGACGATTCGGAGATGGCTGAACACGCGCTTGAATACGCGCTGAAAGCGCATCCCGATGCGGAGATTACGGTCTTACACATTGTCGGTGAACCCTCACCGATGATGGGGAAAGCGATGGGGCTTGCACTCGAAGACGATCTTGAGGAGGCAGCGGATGAGCATGCATCACAAGTACTTGAGCGAGCGCGTGAGATCGCACAAACGCATGAAAGAGAGATTAAGACGGACGTAGCGTGGGGGAGTCCAGCGAAAGCGATTATCAATCGAGCAGCCGAATTCGAGACCGTTGTGGTTGGGAGCCACGGTGGATCGCTTGCGGAACGATTAATCGTTGGGAACGTTGCTCAGAAGGTGTTCCGTCGCTCACCGGTGCCCGTAACTGTTGTTCGATGAAGTGCCTGTACTTAGCAGCAGTTTTCCACAGAATCACGGGGAACCGCGTCATGGCTTCCTCGCTCATGGGTAGACCGGCGGGGCCTGCCCCCTTAGCCGTTGGGCCGATGCGCGCGAAGTACGCAGTGGCTTACCGAAACGGTAAGTACCGATTATAGACTGCTCGGGGCGTAAAACGTACGAAACCGACTCGGCCCCTTATCCTCGCAGAGCCAGTAGGCCCTGGTACCCCACGCGGGGTAGATTCCAGATGGTACAAACGAAAACACTCGCGGTAATCGGCGTCGTCCTGCTCGTCGGCTTCGCAGGCTGCGGCGGGACAGACACGGAAGCACCGGGCAACGAGACAGACGGCGTGGAAGGCGGCGACACCGGCGGCGTTGCCGACGAGGACACGACCGCTATGGAAGACACAACGACTGAGGAGGAGACGACGACAACGATGGAGGAGACGACAACGTCGGAGGAGACCACGACGACGACGGCGATGAATGAGACGACCACGACGACGACCGCGGGCAACGCGACCACGACGACGACCGCGGGCAACGCGACCACGACCACGACTACGACCACCGCGTCGTAGTCCGCTATTCGACCGCTCCGATTCCGTACCGACTGCGGTTTTTTCGCGTAGACGCCTGTAGGTCGCTCTCACAGCCCGGGCGAAAGGGAAAGTTGTTTGCAACCGCCCGGTGGATGCCGAACCATGAAGGTACGCATCGGTGGCGGCGCGACCGAGTCCGAGGCGGAAGCGGTCGCCGCGGCGCTCGCCGAGCACGTCCGCGACGACGTCGAGGTGTACCTCGGCGACGCCGACGAGCCGGCAGCAGTCCACGAGGCGCCCGAGGTCCCCGACGACGAACCCGAGCCCGAACTCGGCCCGACGGAGCGCGAGGCGCAACTCCGCGAGGAGATCGCGGACATCCTCGAGGGCGGTCCGAAGAAGTACCGCGACCGCCTCCCGGACCAGGACAAACTCTTCGTGCGCGACAGGCTCGACCTCTGGTTCGGAGCAGAGGACGGCGAGAGCGGAGGCGAGGGGGAGGACACGCTCCTCTTCGAGGACGGGAAGTTCGCGAACTTCGACGCGTGGCACCCCGACAGCCCCGAGGTCGAGGAGAGCGACGAGAACAACCGCCTCCCCGCGGACGGCCTCATCACCGCCGCCGCGGAGTTCGACGGCCGCGACGTCCACTTCATGGCCAACGACTTCACCGTGAAGGCGGGGTCGATGGCCGAGCGCGGCGTCGAGAAGTTCCTCCGGATGCAGCAGCGCGCGCTCAAGACCGGCAAGCCGGTGTTCTACCTGATGGACTCCTCCGGGGGTCGCATCGACCAGCAGAGCGGCTTCTTCGCGAACCGCGAGGGCATCGGGAAGTACTACTTCAACCACTCGCGGCTCTCCGGGCGCGTCCCCCAGATCTGCGTGCTCTACGGGCCCTGTATCGCCGGCGCCGCGTACACGCCGGTGTTCGCGGACTTCACCGTGATGGTCGAGGGGATGTCCGCGATGGCCATCGCCAGCCCCCGGATGGTGAAGATGGTGACCGGCGAGGAGATCGAGATGCAGGACCTCGGCGGCCCCGACGTCCACGCCCGCGAGTCCGGGAGCGCGGACCTCGTGGCGCGCGACGAGGAGCACGCCCGAGAACTCGTCTCGAACCTCGTCCAGTACCTCCCGGACAACAGCGACGAGAAGCCGCCGAGCCAGCCCGCGCAACCCCCGGCGAAGTCGCCCGAGGGCATCGACGGCCTGATTCCCGAGTCCCCGAACCGCGCCTACGACATGCACGACCTCATCGACCGCGTGGTCGACCGGGACTCCTTCTTCGAACTCAAACCCGAGTACGGCAAGGAGATTCTCACAGGCTACGGGCGCATCGACGGCCGGACAGTCGGCATCGTCGCCAACCAGCCGACCCAGCGCGCGGGCGCCATCTTCCCGGACGCCGCCGAGAAGGCCGCGGAGTTCGTCTGGAAGTCCGACGCCTACAACATCCCGATGCTCTACCTCTGTGACACGCCCGGGTTCATGGCGGGCAGCCAGGTCGAGAAGGACGCCATCCTCGAGAAGGGCAAGAAGATGATCTACGCCACCAGCGAGGCCACCGTCCCGAAGCAGTCAGTCGTCGTCCGGAAGGCGTACGGCGCGGGCATCTACGCCATGTCGGGCCCGGCATACGACCCCGAGTCCGTCCTCGCACTCCCTTCGGGCGAGATTGGTATCATGGGTCCCGAGGCGGCCATCAACGCCGTCTACGCGAACAAGCTGAACGCCATCGACGACCCCGAAGAGCGCGCGGAGCGCGAGAAGGAACTCCGCGAGGAGTACCGCGAGGACATCGACGTCCACCGGATGGCCAGCGAGACGGTCATCGACGAGATCGTCCCGCCCTCCGAGCTCCGCACGGAACTGGCCAGACGCTTCGAGTTCTACGAGGACGTCGAGAAGGACCGGCCCTCGAAGAAGCACGGTACCATCCTCTGAGGCGGCCCGCTCCGGGCCTCAGACTGTTGTCGACTTCGCTCGAGTCTCCGCGTAGGAGCCGCTTACGGCCGATAGCTGGCTGGTAACAATCCACCGCGTCGGCGTCTTCGACGGTGTGGCTTCCAGCAACAGGACTGCCCATCGACCGTCGTTCGACCTCTCCTCGACGGAGTCCCGGCTCTGGCTCCTGGCCCTCGGCGCGCTCCTCGGCGACCTCGTCCTCACCTACTACGGCATCGCTCACGCCGGCCTGAACGAGGGTAATCCGCTGGCCGCGACCGTGCTCGCGGGCCACGGCTACGCCGGCCTCGCCGCGATGAAGGTCGCCGCCTTCTCCATCGCCGCCGCCGGAAGACACGTCGTCCCGCCCGCCTACCGCTGGATTGCGCCGGTCTGCCTCGCCGCGCCGTGGCTGCTCGCCGTCGCCGTGAACACCGCGCTCATTCTCGGGACGCTGTAGAGCGCTCCGGCCGCATCGCCGCCACGAACACCGCCCACGCGAGGCCCGCAAGACCCACGTCCCGGGCGACGATGTCTCCGAACTGGCCGGTGGTCACCCAGACGACGGCCAGGTAGCCCAGCGTCGCGGTGAGCGAGACGGCCGCGACCAGCGACGCGAACGCGGTCGCACGGTCGTCGAGCAGGAGGGCGCCGAACAGCAGCTCGAGGTAGCCGTTGACCACCATGAACGTGACCGGCGAGACGACGAGCCAGGCCGCGAGCCAGTCGGTGACGTACACCGCCCACGCGCCGGGGTCGAGCAGTTTGTGCGCGCCCGCCGCCACCAGCATCGCGCCGAGTGCCCAGCGCGCGAGCGTCGCGGGGTCCGGCGAACGCACCGCGAGCGACACGACTCGGCCGTGAAGCCGTCCCGCACTCCGCAATGGATTCATACCTGTCACGAGGGCCTCTCGGGGGAAAGGTCTGGTTGCGCTACGCCGCGTTCTCGCGCTTCAGGGAGAGCACCGTGCGTTCGAACTCGCAGACGAGCGGTTCGTCCTCGCGGTTCACTGCGAACACCTCGACGCGCATCGTGACGACGCCGCGCTCGCCGTCGCTGGTCTCGCGCTTGTCCGTGACCGTCGACTGCACGCGGACGGTGTCGCCGTGGAAGACGGGGTTCGGGTGTTCGACGTCGTCGTAGGAGAGGTTGGCGACGATGGTGCCGTCCGTCGTCTCGGGGATGGTGATGCCGACGGCGAGGCTCATCGTGTAGAGGCCGTTGACGAGGCGCTCGCCGAACTGGGTGTCTTCGGCGAACGCGGCGTCGAGGTGCAGCGGCTGCTGGTTCATCGTCGTGTCGCAGAACTGCTGGTTGTCGGCCTCCGAGATGGTGCGCCGCCTGTCGTGTTCGATGGTCTCGCCCACCTCGAACTCCTCGTAGTACAGCCCGGGCATACGGGAGGCGTCGTAACGGCAGGCCAAAACGACTCCGGTACTCGAGCCCGCAGACCGACAGCTCCGGGCTGACCGACCAGACGGACGGAAGATTGAGTGAGTGCGAGGCGAGTGCTTATCACGCAGCTAGGGCGAACCACAGTCCGATGACCGACTGGGAGCGCGTGAGAGCGGAGCTCCGCGAGGTGGGCTACCAGGGATTCGAGTACGACACCGGGCGAACGGCTGTGCCGGGGTTGAACGGGGAGTGGGTGGTCGGTGAGGTCCCCCGCGAGCGTGGCCAGAAGCGGGAGAACCAGTCACTCCTGTTGCGGATTCTCGACGCCCTCCCGGGCAGCGGCGGCGCCGTGACCACCGACTCGGAAGCCGCCCCGCACCCCCTCCGGCAGATCGCGTAAAGTGAGGGGCTGGACGTCGTGGTCGTCAGCGTGGACGAGGAGACGGTGCAGATCGCGCTCTGCGACCCACGCGAGCAGGATTCCCGCCCGTAGGTCACGTTCCACACTCGATGGCTATCGTGCGCTCCTGTGCCGAGCCGGGACCGAGTGCTGATAGCGGCGGCAGCGACTGGTAAAGCTACAAGGGCGCGGGAAGCGGGCTTCGAGTATGGTCAGACGAAGCGTGCTGTTCTCGCCGGGGGACCGTCCGGAGATGCTGCGGAAGGCGCCCGGGACTGGCGCCGACGTGGTGGTGTTCGACCTCGAGGACGCAGTCGCGCCGGGGCGCAAGGACGAGGCCCGCGAGGCCGTCCGCGCGGTGCTCGTCGACCCCGCGTTCGACCCGGATTGCGAGGTCTGCGTGCGCGTCAACCCCGTCGGAGCGGGCGCGGGCGACGACGTCGAGGCGGTGTTCGCGAGGGACGCCGGCGCCGACGCCGTGATGCTGCCGAAGGCCGCTGCAGCGGACGACGCGACGACGCTCGCCCGCTTGCTCGACGAGCACGACAGCGACCCGCCCGTGCTGGCGCTCGTCGAATCGGCCCGAGGGGTGCTGAACGCAGCGGAGATAGCGGCCGCGAACCCGACGGACGCGCTGGTGTTCGGCGCGGAGGACCTCTCGGCGGACGTGGGCGCGACCCGGACCGACGAGGGGACGGAGGTGCTCTACGCGCGCGAACACGTCGTGCTCGCGGCAAGCGCTGCCGGCGTGGACGCCATCGACACAGTGTACACGGACATCGAGGACACCGAAGGACTGGCCGAGGAGACGCGGTTCGCCGCCGGCCTCGGCTTCGACGGGAAGATGGCGATTCACCCCGGCCAGGTCGCTCCGATCAACGACGCGTTCACACCCGACCCGGCGGACGTCGAGTGGGCAGACCGCGTGCTCGAAGCCAAGCGCGAGGCCGACGCCGAGGACCGTGGCGTGTTCCGAGTGAACGGCGAGATGGTCGACGCGCCCCTCGTCGCGCAGGCAGAACGCGTCATGGAACGGGCGCGAGCGGCAGGCAGTTCCGACGAGTCCTAAAATGCCTTAAATTGAATATTACCAATGGGGATTCCGCCACGCTTTTGCTGACCCCAGAAGTCGATTCACACGATGACAGAGACCAACCCGTTCGAGAGTCTGCAGGAGCAACTCGACGACGCGAGCGAGTTCCTGGACGTCGAGGAGGACGTCCTGGAGCGCCTGAAACGGCCCGAACGCGTGCTGGAGACGACGCTCTCGGTGGAGATGGACGACGGCAACATCGAGACGTTCAAAGCGTTCCGCTCGCAGTTCAACGGCGACCGGGGCCCGTACAAGGGTGGTATCCGCTACCACCCGGGCGTCTCCCGCGACGAAGTGAAGGCGCTCTCGGGCTGGATGGTGTACAAGACGGCGGTCGTCGACATCCCGTACGGCGGCGGGAAGGGCGGCATCGTCATCGAACCCGACGACTACAGCGAGAGCGAGCTCGAACGTATCACGCGAGCGTTCGCGAAGGAACTGCGCCCGTTCATCGGCGTGGACAAGGACATTCCGGCGCCCGACGTCAATACGGGCCAGCGCGAGATGAACTGGATCAAAGACACCTACGAGACCCTCGAGAACACCACCGAACCCGGCGTCATCACCGGGAAGTCCCCGAAGAACGGCGGGAGCCTGGGTCGCGTCGAGGCCACGGGCCGTTCGACGATGTTCGCCGCCCGCGAGATCTTCGACTACCTCGACCGCGACATCGAGGGCGCCTCGGTCGCCGTGCAGGGCTACGGCAACGCCGGCTGGATTGCCGCCAAACTCATCGAGGACCTCGGCGGGAACGTCGTTGCCGTCTCCGACTCCTCGGGCGCCATCCACAACGCGGACGGGCTCGACACCCGCGCTGTCAAGGAGTTCAAGCGTGAGACCGGCAGCGTCTCCGGCTACGACGCCGCCACAGAGGAGTTCACGAACGAGGACCTGCTCACCCTCGACGTCGACCTCCTGGTGCCCGCCGCGCTGGAGAACGCCATCGACGGCGACCTCGCCCACGACGTCCAGGCCGACGTCGTCGTCGAAGCCGCCAACGGCCCGCTCACGCCGGACGCGGACGACGTGCTCACGGAGCGCGACGTCCACGTCGTCCCGGACATCCTCGCGAACGCGGGCGGCGTCACCGTCTCGTACTTCGAGTGGGTGCAGAACCGCCAGCGCTTCCAGTGGACCGAGGAGCGCGTCAACGAGGAACTCGAGGCCATCATCACGGACGCCTTCGACGCGATGACCGACGCCTACGAGGACAACGAGCTGTCGAATTTCCGCACCGCAGCCTACGTCGTCTCCATCCAGCGTGTCGCCGACTCCTTCGAGGAGAGCGGTAGCTGGCCGTAACGCGGGCACCGAACACGCTCTCGAACGCACGCGGCGGCGCCGACGCCGCCGTAGGCTGGTTCTTCTGTGGTTATCCCGACGCGACCGGCGCCCAAATTCGGGCAAACTGGCAGTAACGTCGGTCTATCGCCCGAATTCTGGCGGTTGTATCCTGTCTGGATGGCTATGTGTGATATAACAATCACTGGTGGAGCCCCTCCCAGTGAGCATGAGTGGGCAGTCTTCTGGCGGAGTCACTGTAGTCGAAGACGGGAAGTACACGGTCCGAGCGTACGAATCTCGAGACCTCGATGGCGTCCACGCGCTCTCGGAGCTGGTTTGGGGGAGCGACCGGAGCGTCGAGTGGCTCGCGTACCGCTACGAGACCAACCCGTACCGCGACGGCCCACCGATGGTCGTCGCCGAGACGGACGGCCACGTGGTCGGTGCCCGGCCGTTCGTCCCGCTGCCGATGCGGGTCGGGCACACCGACGTCACCGCCGTCTACCTCGGCAACCTGATGGTTCACCCCGAGCACCGGCGCCAGGGGCTGTTCACGCGGATGACCGAACTCGCGACAGAGCTGTACGCCGACACCGACAGCGACTTCTTCTTCAACTTCGCGAACGAGCGTTCGGCGCCCGGCTACCGGAAACTCGACTTCGAGGCGGTCGCGACCGGGCCAGAGAAGCAGTTCCGCGTCCAGAATCCCGGGCAGGTCGTCCGGGACCGGATGCGGCTTCCCGCCGGGCGCTACCTCGGGGTGGCCGCCGACGCCGCGATGGACTCCTACCTCTCGCTCCGGCGGCGCGGCCCCACCCGGGCGGGGTACGAGGTCGAGCGGCTGTCGGGCATCCCCGCCGAACTGGTGGCCGAGCTGTACGAGGCCGACCACCCGACCGCATTGCACACGCGTCGCGAGGAGACGTTCTACCGCTGGCTGGCCAACGGGCCATACTGGGAGTACGAGACCTACGTCGCGTCGAGCGACGGCACCCCGGCCGCCGCCGTCGTCGTGCGGCGGCGTTCCCTGCGCCGGGACGGCGACGTCTGGCTGGTCGACGCGGTGCCCCCGAACTCCGGCGAGCACCGGGCGGCGTTCAGGGCGGTGCTGGACTCGGTGCTGGCAGACCACCGGGAGGCCCGTGTCATCTCCGTGCTCGGTCCAGTCGTCCACGAGCAACTGTTCTCCGAGGAGACGCTACGGGAGTACGGGTTCCTCTCCTCGACGCATCCGCTGCTGTCGAGGCTCGTGGGTAGAGACGACACGATGTTCTTCCACTCACTCGGCGGCCACACCGAGGGGGTCCCTACTGTCGGTGGCGTCGACTTGCGAAACCCGGAGAACTGGGCGCTGCGAGTGAGCTAGGTGAAGACCGGCTGTCTCGCTACAGGTAGCCCGCGTCGGCGAGTCGCTCGACGGCCTCCTCGAGTCGTTCGGTGCTCGCGGCGTAGGATAGTCGCGCGTAGCCCGGTGCGCCGAACGCGCTGCCGGGGACGGTGGCGACGTGGGCGTCCTTCAGCGCGTCCTGGCACCACTGTTGGTCGTTCTCGTCCACGGGAAGCATCAGGTAGAACGCGCCGTCCGGCGTGGAGACGTCCTTCCCGTGTTCCTCGAAGAGGTCCAGGAGGCGGTCCCGGCGCGATTCGAAGGCGTCGACCATCTCGTCGATGGCGTCGTCGGTGTTCTCGAGGGCTTCGACGCCGGCGTGCTGGACGAAGTTCGTCGCCGAGGAGACGGAGTGCGACTGGACCTTTCCGGCCTGGGAAATCACGTCCTCGGGCGCCGCGAGGTAGCCGAGGCGCCAGCCGGTCATCGAGTACGCCTTCGAGAAGCCGTTGATGGTGACCGTGCGCTCGAACATCCCGTCGAGGCCCGCGAGGCTGACGTGCTCCTCGCCGTAGTTGATGTGCTGGTAGATCTCGTCGGAGACGACGGTGACGTCGTGGTCGACGGCGAGGTCCCGGACGCCCTCCATGGCGGCCCGCGAGTAGACCGCACCGGTCGGGTTGCTCGGCGAGTTCACGACGAGCAGGTCGGTGTCGTCCGAGACCGCCTCGGAGAGGTCGTCGAGGGCGGGTTCAAGCTGGAAGTCGTGGGGCGCGAGGTCGACGCGGTTCAGCTCCGCGCCAGCGAGTTTCGCCATCGCCTCGTAGGACACCCACGCGGGGTCTAGCAGGACGACCTCGCTGCCCTCCTGGACGAGCGTCTGGAACGTCTCGAAGAGGGCCTGTTTGGCGCCCGGCGTGACGATGACGTTGTCAGCCTCGTAGTCGAGGCCGTCCTCGCGGAGCTCCGCGGCGATGCCCTCGCGGAGCGCCGGGATGCCGTTGGACGGGGCGTAGCCGGTCTCTCCGGCGTCCATCGCGGCCTTCCCAGCCTCGGTGACGTTCTCCGGCGTGGCGAAGTCCGGTTCGCCCACCGAGAGGTCGACGACGTCCACGCCGTCGGCCGCCAGCTCGCTCGCGAGGTTGCTCACGGCGAGCGTCGCGCTCGGTTCCACCCTGGTGACGCGGTCGGTGAAGTTCACAGTGCCTCCGCGAGGTGTACTGCGCCGTCTATCGCTTCCGCGCCCTTCGCGACGCGCTCGTGGGCCTCGGCACCGGACATTCCGGGGCCGGAGACGCCGAGCGTGACCGGGGTGTCGCGGTCGAGGCTCACGTCGGTGAGCTTCTGGGCGGTTGCGTGACCGATGACCTGGTCGTGGTCCGTGTCACCGGTGACGATCGCGCCCAGCACGGCGACCGCGTCGACCCGGTCGCGTCGAGCGAGTCGGTCGGCAGCCAGCGGCGCGTCGTAGACGCCCGGGACGCGGACCGTCTCGACGACCTCCGCGCCGGCGCCGTCGGCCGCGTCCTGGGCGGCAGACTCCATCTGTTCGGTGACGCTGCGGTTGAACTCCGCAACGACGAGACCGAGACGTACCATGGGCGTTGGGTCGCCCGGAGCGGATAAAGGCCTACCGTTCTCGGGGAACGTTCGGGCGTCGACGGACACGGAAAGCTTGTATGTACCCCGTTCCGTTGAGCGTACACGAAGCATGGTTTCCGTGACCGGCCGCCGTCGCCGCAGGGTCGTCGTCGCCGTCGCCGCAGCCACACTACTCGCCCTCCTCGTGCGGTTCGCCTTCCTCGGTGACCGCGTCTTCCACTGGGACGAGGGGCGGGTCGGCTACTGGATTCTCCAGTACCAGGCCACCGGCGAGTGGGAGTACCGCGCAATCGTCCACGGCCCGTTCCTCTTCCACGTCAACGAGTTCCTCTTCGGCGTGTTCGGCCGCTCGGACGCCGTCGCCCGAGGCGTCGTCGCGCTCGTCGGCGGTCTCTTCCCGCTGACGGCGTTGCTGTTCCGCACGCGCCTCGACGACATCGAGACCGTGGCGCTGGCGGGCCTGTTCGCGCTGAACCCGGTGCTCGTCTACTACTCGCGGTTCATGCGCAACGACGTGCTCGTCGCGGCGTTCGCCGTCACCGCGTTCGGACTCGTCGTCCGCGCGGTCGACACCCGGAGTGGCGGCTCGCTCGTCGCCGCCGGCGCCTTCCTCGGACTCGCGTTCACCACGAAGGAGAACGCCCTCGTCTACCTCGGGATGTTCGTCGGGGCGACCGCGCTGTTGTTCGACGCGCGCCTGTTCACCGCCCGCGAGCGCGGCGAGACGTGGGAGTCGGTCGCCCACGACTACGTTCGCCACGCGGGTCGTGGGCTGTTCGCGTGGCGGCGAGCGCTCGTCGGGGCGCTCCTCGCCTTCCTCGCCGTCGTCGTGGTCTTCTACGCGCCTCGGCCCGCGTTCTACGAGGCGTTCGGCGACCCCACCCGCCTCCCCGGCGTGCTGGCGGCCGGCACGCTGGGCGCCTGGGAGCAGTTCTGGGGCACGTGGGGAACCAGCGGCGTCTCCCGGGACCACAGCTACATCGACTTCCTCGAACACGCCGTGCGGACCATCGGCAGCACCTCGCTGATGCTGACCGGCGCGGCCGTGTTCGGCTTCCTCGCCGAGCGGTACGTCGCCGACGAGCCCCGGGACCTCGTGCTGTTCGCCGGCTACTGGGCGGCGGCGAGCCTCCTCGTCTACCCCGCCGTCACGGACATCTCGGGCCACTGGTCGGTGACCCACGCCATCGTCCCGATGGCGATTCCCGCGGCAGTGGGCTTCCGCATCGTCGCCAGACTGGGGCTGTCGGCGCTCCAGTCGAGGGACCGAGTCGGCGTCGGCCTGGCGGCGCTCGTCCTCGTCGCGGCCGTCGCCCAGATGGGCGTCGTCACCGCCGAGACGTCGTACCTGATGCCCCAGGACGACGACAACGACCTGGTGCAGTTCGGTCAGCCGGCTAGCGAGATGGGTGAGACGCTGGCGACCGTCGAATCCGTCGCCGAGTCGTACGACGACGGGACGGACGTGCTCTTCTACGGCGGCCACTTCCACGTGCGCGGCGAGTACGACGAGACGTCGCCGGGGAGCGTCGGCGGGACGAACTGGTTCAACCGCCTCCCGCTGAACTGGTATCTCGAACGGGCCGACGCACAGACCGACTCGACGCTAGTCGCGTCGGCGGCCCAGCAGACCGACGCACCGGTGGTCATCGCACGAGCCAGCCACTACGACGACCTGGCGCCGACGCTCTCCGAACGCGGCTACACGAGCTGGACGTACGAGCTCACCTCGACGAACACGCTGTTCGTCGTGTTCGTCGACGAGGACGCGCCGGGATACACACGTTCGTGACCACTCGACCGTCGCGTTCGGCAATTCTTATGCAGGAGTAGGCCCGACTGTGGCGCAATGACGGTCCGCGTTCCCGGAGCGACAGTCGGCGTCGTCGGCGGCGGCCAGCTCGGCCGGATGCTCGCCGAGGCCGCCAGTCCGCTCGGTATCGAGGTGGTCGTCCTCGACCCGACGCCGGACTGCCCCGCTGCACCCCCGGCGGCGGCGCAGGTCACCGCACCGTTCGACGACGAGGACGGCTTCCGCGACCTCGCCGACCGGGCGGACGTCCTCACCTACGAGATAGAACTCGCCGATCCCACCGTGCTGGAGCAGGTCGGCGAGGAGGCGGACGTGCCCGTCCACCCGTCGCCTGGGACGCTCCGCACCATCCAGGACAAACTCGTCCAGAACCGCGCCCTCGACGACGCCGGCGTCCCGGTGCCGGCGTTCCGCGCGGTGGACGACGCCGACGACCTGCGGGCCGCGTTCGACGGCCTGGGGTCGCCGCTGATGCTGAAGGCCCGCACCGGCGGCTACGACGGCCGGGGCAACGCGCCCGCCGACTCCATCGCAGACGCCCGCGAGACGTTCGGCGACCTCTCCGGCCTCGTCGCCGAGGAACTCGTCGACTTCGAGCGCGAACTCTCGGTCATCGCCGCGAACGGCGCCAGCGAGACAGCGACGTTCCCCGTCGCGGAGAACGTCCACGAGGCCGAGATTCTCCGCGAGTCCATCGTCCCCGCCCGCACCAGCGAGGACGTCCGCGAACGAGCGACCAGCGTCGCCCGCGACGTGATGGGCGTGCTGGACGGCAGGGGTGTGTTCGGCGTGGAACTGTTCGAGGTGGACGGACGAATCCTCGTCAACGAGGTCGCGCCACGCCCGCACAACTCCGGCCACTACACCATCGAGGGCTGTCACACCTCGCAGTTCGAACAGCACGTCCGCGCAGTGTGTGGCCTCCCGCTGGGCGAAACGACGCTGCGAGAACCCGCGGCGATGGCGAACGTCCTCGGCGACCCCGCCGGGGAATCGCGACCCGCAACCCTCGACGGCGTGCCGAGCGCGCTCCGCGACGGCCGGGCCTCCCTGCACTGGTACGGGAAGCGGGAGGTGCGACCGCTCCGGAAGATGGGCCACGTCACCGTCACCGGAGACGACCGCGGCGAGATTCTGACCCGTGCCCGTGCCGCCCGCGACTCGCTGTCCTTCCAGTAACCATGCCCACAGTCACCGACCTCATCGACAGCTTCGAATCGGAAGCAGCGCGCGACCGCCCCGACGACGAGACGCCGGACGTCGGCGTCATCATGGGGAGCGACTCCGACCTCGACGTGATGGCGGGCGCCCACGACGCGCTCACCGACCTCGGATTCACCGAGGTGACCGACTACGACGACGCGCCGTCCGGCTACTCCTTCGAGTCGTGGGTCGTCTCCGCGCACCGCACGCCGGACCTCATGTACGCCTACGCCGAGACGGCGGCCGAGCGCGGCCTCGACGTCATCATCGCGGGTGCCGGCGGGAAGTCCGCGGACCTCCCGAACATGACGGCGTCGCTGGCGTACCCGATTCCCGTCGTCGGCGTCCCCGTCCAGGAGAAGTCCGTCGACTCCGTCATCGGGATGCCGACCGGTGCTCCGCTCACCGCGGTGGACGCCGGGAAGTCCTACAACGCCGGCCTCTCGGCGGCCCAGATGCTCGCCACCGACGACCCGGACCTCGCTGACCGCCTTCGCGACCTCCACGCCGAACGCCGGGACGGCGTCGCCGCCGTCTCGCAGTCGCTGCACGAGCGTGGCACCCCGGATTTCCGGGCGTCGCGGGACTGACCGACAGGGCCGTCGCACTCGAATCGGCGAACCGCCCTCTTACGCTCGAAATCGGCCGTCAACGGCCGCGAAGGCATAAATCAACGTTTATAGGCGTGCGGTTCGAACCCCCGCACGTCACGGAGATACTCCTATGAATCCATGGATTGCCATCGGTATGCTGGCGCTGGTGGGCGTCCTCATCCCAGTCGGGATGATGGCCGTCTCTGCGCTCCTCCGCCCCAGTGTGCCTGAGAAAGGAAAACGGAACACCTACGAGAGCGGTGAGGTCCCGACGGGGGACGCGCGCCTGCAGTTCAACATCCAGTATTACATGGTTGCGCTCCTCTTCGTCGTCTTCGACATCGAGACCGTTCTCATCTTCCCGTGGACCGTCATCTATCGGGACGCCGTCCAGTCCGCCGGTCTGACGCGGGCGTTGCTGCCGATGCTCGTCTTCATCGGCATCCTCGTCGTCGGTCTCGCGTGGGCGTGGCGGAAGGGCGCCGTTCAGTGGGTGCGGTCGCCACGGCACAGACCGAGGAACACACATGAGTAGTGATCAACCCCGCAACAGCATCACGGAGTCCAGCACCCCGCAGACCAAGACCCGCGAAGCCCGCATGGGCGAGGGCATCGACAACCGGTTCAACTCCAAACTCCGGGAGGCGTTCGGCTCGACGCCGTTCATCCTCACGAAGTTCGACAAGTTCATGAACTGGGTTCGGGGGTCGAGCATGTTCATGCTGCAGTTCGGCATCGCCTGCTGCAGCATCGAGATGATGCACACGTACGCGGTGAAACACGACCTCGACCGCTTCGGCTCCGGGGTCCCGCGCGCCTCGCCACGGCAGGCCGACGTGATGATCGTCCCCGGGACGATCGTCTCGAAGTTCGCGCCGCGCATGAAGCGCGTCTACGACCAGATGCCCGAGCCGAAGTTCGTCGTCGGGATGGGCAACTGCACCGCCTCCGGCGGTCCGTTCCAGGAGGGGTACAACGTCGTGAAGGGCGCCGAGGAGGTCATCCCGGTCGACATCCACATCCCAGGCTGTCCGCCCCGGCCGGAGGCGCTCGTCTACGGCGTCGTCAAACTCCAGGAGCGCATCGCCAACGGCGAGTCCTCCCCGGTGACGGTCAAGCCGTACGAACTCGAGGAGTTCGGCGACCTCGACCGCGACGAGATGGTCCAGGAGATGGCCAAGGAGATCGACGAGGACACCCTCGTCATGCGCTACAACTGGGCTGATTCGCCATGAGCACGCACACCGAACCCGACACGCCAGTCACGAAGACGGAGGGCGTGGACGCAGACGCCATCGAGGAGCTGCTGGGCGACGACGTCCTCGACCGTGAGACCCACAGTAACGCCGAGGGCATCGTCGTGCGCGCCGACGCGGTCCAAGACGTGCTCCAGACGCTGAAGGACGAGGCCGGCTTCGACCACCTCTCCTGTCTCACGGCCGAGGAGCACCCCGACCGCTTCGAGAGCATCTACCACCTGAAGCAGTACGACGACCCGACCAACGAACTCAGCGTCATCGTCCCGGCCTCCCGCGAGGAGCCGGTCAGCCAGTCCGCGGAACCGGTCTACCGGACGGCCGATTGGCACGAGCGGGAGGCTTACGACCTAGTCGGCGTCCAGTACGAGGACCACCCGAACCTCAAGCGGATTCTCCTCCCGGAGACCTGGCAGGGCCACCCGCTCGGCCTCGACTACAACCAGGACAAGCCCCAGATCGTCACGTTCGACGAACACAAGAACCCGCTCGAGGAGGACCACATGAACGCGGAAGGTGGGGACACGATGTTCCTCAACATCGGCCCCCACCACCCTGCCACGCACGGCGTCCTCCACATCGAGACGGTCCTCGACGGCGAGCAGGTCGCCGCCGTCAACCCGGACGTCGGCTACCTCCACCGCTGCGAGGAGCAGATGTGCCAGCAGAGCACGTACCGCTACCAGATCATGCCCTACCCCGACCGCTGGGACTACGGTCCGGGCGGCATCATCAACGAGTGGTCGTACGCACGCGCGGCGGAGGACCTCGCGGACATCGACGTCCCCGAGTACGCACAGATCCTCCGCACGATGGGCTCGGAGATGTGCCGCATCACGTGTCACCTGCTGGCGACCGGGACGTTCGCCCTCGACATCTACGGCGACTTCACGGCCATCTTCATGTACGCCATGCAGGACCGCGAGAAGATGCAGAATCTCCTCGAGGACCTCACCGGCCAGCGCATGATGTTCAACTACCTCCGGCTCGGCGGTGTCGTCTGGGACATCCCCGAACCCCGCGAGGAGTACTTCGAGAAGGTCCGCGACGTCCTCGACGAGATGCCCGAGCGCCTCGAGGAGTACCACGACCTCATCACGAGCAACGAGATCTTCCAGTCGCGGTGTATCGACACCGGCAGCCTGGACCCGGAGACTGCCAAGGACTACGGCGTCACCGGACCGGTCGCCCGCGGGTCGGGAATCGACTACGACCTCCGGCGGGACGACCCCTACGGCTACTACGACCAGCTCGACTGGGACGTGGTCACCGAGGACGGCTGCGACAACTACTCGCGGCTGCTCGTTCGCCTCCGCGAGGTCGAGGAGTCCGCACGCATCATCGAGCAGTGCATCGACCTGCTTGAGGACTGGCCCGAGGACGAGCGAAACATCCAGTCGAACGTTCCGCGCACGCTGAAGCCCGAAGCGGGCAAGGAGACCTACAAGGCCGTCGAGGGCGCGAAGGGCGAACTCGGCATCTACATCCGCTCGGACGGCACGGAGAAGCCGGGTCGGTTCAAGATCCGGAGTCCGTGCTACAACAACCTCTCCGCGCTCGAGGAGATGTCCACGGGCGAGTACGTGCCGGACCTCATCGCGACGCTCGGCAGCCTCGACGTCATTCTCGGGGAGGTGGACCGGTAGATGGCGACGTCGACACCACTCCCCGACACGATCTACCGCCTGATCGGCATCGACGGGTTCGCCGCGGAACTCCTCTCGATGTTCCTCGCGGCGTTCCTCATCGGCAACATCATGCTGACGATGACGGCCGTCGCCGGCCCGTGGGCGAAGCGGAAGATCACGGCCGCGTTCACGGACCGCATCGCGGTCAACCGGGTCGGACCGTTCGGCCTGCTCATCATCGTGGCCGACGCCGTCCGCCTGCTCTCGAAGGAGCTCATCATCCCGGAGAACGTCGACCGCCCGGCCTTCGACCTCGCACCAATCGTGCTCGCGTCGTCGGCGCTGCTGGCGTTCGCCGTCATCCCGATGGGCAGCGGTATCCAGCTCGCCGACCCCGAGACGGGGCTCGTCTTCGTCTTCGCGGTCGCCTCCATCGCGAGCGTCGGACTCCTGATGGGCGGCTACGCGTCGAACAACAAGTTCAGCCTGCTCGGCGGCCTGCGCGCGGTCGCGCAGAACCTCGCCTACGAGATCCCGCTCGTCATCACGGCGGCGTCCGTCGTGCTGTTCACCGGGTCGCTCCAGCTGAGCGAGATCGTCGCCATCCAGCAGAACACGACGCTCGCGGTCGTCGCCGGCATCCGCATCCCGGCGTGGTTCGCGTTCGTCAACCCGTTCGCGTTCGTGCTGTTCGTCGTGGCGAATCTCGCGGAGATCGGCCGCAACCCGTTCGACACGCCTGAGGCGCCGACCGAGATCGTCGCTGGGTACCAGACGGAGTACTCTTCGGTCTACTTCGTGCTGTTCTACCTCGGCGAGTTCATCCACATCTTCCTCGGTGGCGCCATCATCGCGACGCTGTTCCTCGGCGGACCCGCGGGGCCGGTGCTGCCCGGCTTCGTCTGGTTCGTCATCAAGATCTGGGCGGTGTTCCTGTTCACGCAGTGGGCGCGGTCGGCGATTCCACGCGTGCGCATCGACCAGCTCATTGAGATCGGCTGGAAGGGGATGCTCGTGCTCTCCTTCGCCAATCTCGTGCTGACCGCGGTAATCCTCGGGGTGACTGGACTATGATCGGACTCCTGAAATCGATGGCGACGACGATGAAACACGCACTCGACGGCGAGACGTTCACCGTCGAGTATCCCGACGAGGCGCCCGAAGTGAGTCCGCGCTTCCGCGGCGTCCACAAGTTCAGCCAGGAGCGCTGCATCTGGTGCCGGCAGTGCGAGAAGGTGTGTCCGAACGACACCATCCAGATCGTGACGGACAAGCAGCGCAACGGCGAGCAGTACAACCTCCACGTCGGCCAGTGCATCTACTGCCGGCTCTGCGAGGAGGTCTGTCCCGTCGACGCGATCCTGCTCACCGAGCAGTTCGAGTTCACGGGCGACACGAAACACGACCTCGTGTTCAACAAAGAACAGCTGAAGAACGTACCGTGGTACAAGGACATCGACCCGCTCGCGTCCCGGGAGCCCGACAGAGGAGCCTGGATCGGCGAGGGTGAAGGCGAGGTCGACTACCAGTAACCACGGACGCCCGTCTCGAAATGTTGAAAGGGCGTATTTGCGAATCACAAGGTGACTGAAATGGTATACGAAATACTCGCGTTCGGACTGTTCGCCCTGGTGACAGTGGCGAGTAGCCTGGGCGCTGTCCTGGTGGAGGACGTGTGGCACTCCGCGCTGTTGCTCGGCGTCTCACTGCTGAGCTTCGCCGTCCACTACGTTATGTTACAGGCGGAGTTCGTGGCGGCGATGCAGGTCCTCGTCTACGTGGGCGGGGTTCTCATCCTCATCACGTTCGCGGTGATGCTCACACGTCATCCTGGTCGTACAGAGGAGGTGACTAAGGCGTGACGACGCGCCCACGGCTCAGAGACCCGAAGACGTTCGTTCCGGGGATCGTCGCTGTCGCGCTGTTCGCCGTCATGGCGGCAGTGTTCGTCGGCACGAACTTCGACGTGGCTACCGGGTTCGCGGCGGACGCGAACATCACGGCCACCATCGGCTACGCGCTGATGGGGCTACTCGACGTCAGCGGCGAGACCGCCGTCGAGAGCGAGGGCTTCCTCGCTGCGTTCGAGATCATCGACGTCGTGCTGGTCGCGGCACTCGTCGGCTCGGTGATGCTGGCCGACCGCGAACTACTGGGGGGTGACGACGAGTAATGGCCGTCCCCGTCGAGTACTACCTGGTGCTGTCCGCGGCCGTGTTCTGCACGGGCCTGTTCGGCGTGCTGACCCGCGAGAACGCCCTGATGTTCCTCATCAGCGTCGAACTGATGCTGAACGCAGCGAACATCAACTTCGTGGCGTTCTCCCACTACTACGGCAACCTCACGGGGCAGGTGTTCAGCCTGTTCACGATGGCGCTGGCCGCCGCCGAGGTGGCGGTCGGTCTCGGCATCATCCTCGTGCTGTATCGCAACTTCGACGACATCGACGTGCGGAAGGCTACGACGATGAGGTGGTAAAATGGTAGGTGCATTCGACTTCGCGCCCGCGATTCCGCTGCTGCCGTTCGCATCGTTCCTCATCGCGCTACTGGTGGGCTACTTCGCCCCCCGTCTGCTGCCGAAGGGCGGCGCGGTCCCCGGCATCCTGGCGACCGCCGGGTCGCTCGCGCTCTCGGTCTGGGCGTTCCTCGCGGTGAGCGGTGGCGACTACTACGCCGAGACCATCTACACGTGGGTGGTGGCCGAGGAGGCGTTCAGCCTCCACTTCGGCATCCTGCTCGACCCGCTGTCGACGATGATGCTCGTCATCGTCTCGCTGGTCGCGTTCCTCGTCCACGTGTTCAGCCTCGGCTACATGAACGACGAGGGCGAGACGGGCCTCCCCCGGTACTACGCCGGCCTCGGCCTGTTCACGTTCTCGATGCTCTCGTTCGTCGTCGCGGACAACCTCCTGATGGCGTTCATGTTCTTCGAGCTGGTCGGGCTCTGCTCGTTCCTGCTCATCGGGTTCTGGTTCCGCGAGCCCGGCCCGCCGAGCGCAGCGAAGAAGGCGTTCCTGGTCACCCGCTTCGGTGACTACTTCTTCCTCATCGGCGTCGTCGCCATCTTCGCGACGTTCGGCACGTCGCGGTTCATCGCGACGGGTTCTGGGGCAGAGAGCTTCCCGCACCTCGCCGAACTGGCCATCCAGGCCGTCAACGGAGAGGGGGCGATGCCCGAACAGGTCGCGTCGTTCCTCGACGTGGTCGGCATGAGCGCCCAGACGTGGTTCGCCATCCTGGGCCTACTCGTGCTCGGGGGCGTCATCGGGAAGTCCGCGCAGTTCCCGCTACACACGTGGCTGCCCGACGCGATGGAGGGTCCCACGCCCGTCTCCGCGCTCATCCACGCCGCGACGATGGTGGCGGCCGGCGTCTACCTCGTCGCGCGCATGTACGGCTTCTACGCGCTGCTCCCGACCGTCCTCGCCATCATCGCGCTGGTCGGCGGGTTCACCGCGCTGTTCGCCGCGACGATGGGCGTCGTGAAAGACGAGATCAAGCAGGTGCTCGCGTACTCGACCATCAGCCAGTACGGCTACATGATGCTCGGGCTGGGAGCGGGCGGCTACGTCGCCGCGACCTTCCACCTGATGACACACGCGTTCTTCAAGGCGCTGCTGTTCCTCGGCGCCGGGTCGGTCATCATCGCGATGCACCACAACGAGGACATGTGGGACATGGGCGGCCTGAAGGAGAAGATGCCCGTGACATACTACACGTTCCTCTCCGGGAGTCTCGCGCTCGCCGGCATCGTGCCGTTCGCGGGCTTCTGGTCGAAGGACGAGGTGCTGTTCTACGCAGCCAACTACGGCCTCGGAGAGAGCCCGATTCTGCTCGCCGCGTACGCGATGGGCCTGCTCGCGGTGCTGTTCACGGGCTTCTACACGTTCCGCATGGTGCTGCTCACCTTCCACGGTGACGCACGGTCGGACACGGCCCGCGACCCGCACGGCGTCGGCTGGAACGTGAAGTTCCCGCTCGTCGTGCTCGGCATTCTCGCCGCGACGGCCGGCCTCGTCAACATGACGCCGGTCGCGGAGCTCACGGGCGCACACATCGAGTTCCTCCACCAGTGGCTGGTCATCCCCGAGGGCAGCAACTTCGCCGCGCTCGGCTACGACCACTACCACCAGCTGCTCGTGGACTTCTCAGGCTACGGCGAGGCCGAACTCTCGCCGCTGCTGCCCGGTGCAGTGTCGCTGGCGCTCGCGCTCACCGGCGCGGGCCTGGCGTGGTTCCTCTACAGCGGTGACGAGCCGACCGAGCACACCGAGAAGCTCGGCGCCGCCAAGACGGTACTGTACAACAACTACTACCAGGACGAGTACCAGGTGTGGCTCGCCGAGGGGCTCACGCTCCCCATCGCGCGCGCTGCCAACACCTTCGACCAGGGAATCGTCGACGGCGTCGTCAACGGCCTCAGCAGCGTGAGCCTGTTCGCGGGCGGTCGCATCAAGCGCGTACAGGACGGGCTGGTGACCCACTACGCCGCGATGCTCGCCATCGGTCTGGTCGCACTCCTGGTGGCCTTCGGCCTCCTCGGGGGGTGGTTCTGAATGATTATCGAAGCACTCATCGCTGTCACGCTGGTTTCGGCCGTCGTCGTGATGCTCGCCCCCGACCGGGTGGCGGGCAAACTCGCGCTCGGCCTCAGCCTGCTCCCCGTCGTGGGGAGTCTCTGGATGTACGCGCAGTTCGACGCGGTCGGCAACGCTCTCTTCGACGAGGGCAGCCTCGCGTTCGAGACGATGACGCAGTGGATCACGGTCGGTCCGTACGCGCTCAACTGGCACGTCGGCGTCGACGGCATCAGCATGCCGCTCGTCGTCCTGACGACGGTGCTCACGTCGCTCGCCATCATGAGCGCGTGGACGCCCATCGACTCCCGGCAGAGCCAGTTCTACGCGCTCATGCTGTTCATGGAGGCGAGCCTCCTGGGCGTGTTCACGGCGCTGGACTTCATCGTCTGGTTCGTCTTCTGGGAGTTCGTCCTGGTGCCGATGTACTTCCTCATCGGCATCTGGGGCGGGCCGCGCCGGAAGTACGCCGCGATCAAGTTCTTCGTCTACACGAACGTCGCCAGCCTGGTGATGTTCATCGGGTTCGTGGCGCTCGTGTTCGCGCTCCCGGTCGCGACGATGGACCTGCCCGCCATCGCCGGCGCGCTGCAGGCCGGCGAGTTCCAGACGACGTACGGCCTCGGCGCCGAGGGCCTGAAGACCGTCGCGTTCTTCGCGATGTTCTTCGGCTTCGCGGTGAAGGTGCCGACCATTCCGCTACACACGTGGCTGCCGGACGCCCACGTGCAGGCGCCCACCCCGGCCTCGGTGATGCTGGCGGGCGTCCTCCTGAAGATGGGTACGTACGCCCTGCTCCGGTTCAACTTCACGCTCCTGCCGGGCGTCGCCGCCGACTACGCGGTGCTCATCGCCGCCATCGCGGTGGCGTCGGTCATCTACGGTGCGATGCTCGCGCTCGCCCAGCAGGACCTCAAGCGCATCGTGGCGTACTCCTCCGTTTCCTCGATGGGGTACGTCATCCTCGGACTCGTCGCGTACAACCACTACGGGCTCGGCGGCGCGACGTTCCAGATGGTCGCCCACGGCCTCATCTCCGGTCTGATGTTCATGTGCGTCGGTGTCATCTACAACACCGCCCACACCCGGATGGTCGGGGACCTCTCGGGCATCGCGGACCGCATGCCCGTCACCGCGGCGGTGTTCGTCGCCGCCGCGTTCGGCTACATGGGGCTGCCGCTGATGGCCGGCTTCGCCGGCGAGGTGTTCATCTTCCTCGGCGGCTTCTCGGCCACGTTCGCCTACGCCCAGCTGTTCACGGCGCTCGCGATGTTCGGCATCGTCATCGTCGCCGGCTACCTCCTGTTCGCCATGCAGCGGGTCCTCTTCGGCCCGTTCCGGGTGGACACGGACTACGACATCGTGCCTGCAGCCGTCCACGACACGACGCCTATCGTCGTGTTGCTGCTACTGGTCATCCTGCTCGGCACGGTACCGGACGTGTTCTTCGCCATGATCCTGGACGCCGTCGACCCGATGGTCGGCTCGGTCCAGTCTACGATGGCGCTGCCACTCGGGGGTGAGTTCCTGTGACGGAACTGCCACCCCTCACCCCCCAGCTGATTCTGGGGGCGACGGCGATTCTCGTCATCGGCGTAAGCGCTATCGCGCCCGACGACGAGAGCAACACCCTGCTGGCCGCCATCAGCGCGGCGGGCACGCTGCTCACCGCGGGCGTCGCGGCGTGGTTCCTCGCCGCCGGCACGGGCGACTTCCAGTTCGTGCAGTTCGACGGCGCGCTCGTCGTGGACGCGTTGAGCCTCTTCTTCGCGTTCATCGTCGGGAGCGTCGGGACGCTCGTCGTCGTGGCGAGCTACGACTACCTCGAGGGAAGCCGGAACATCGCGGCGTACTACTCGCTCGTGCTGCTCGCGGCCACGGGGATGACCCTGATGGCGTCCGCGAACAGCCTCGCAACGGTGTTCGTCAGCATCGAACTGGCGAGTCTCCCGTCGTTCGCGCTGGTCGCGTTCCTGAAGAATGACCGGGGCAGCGTCGAGTCTGGTCTGAAGTACTTCCTCATCGGGGCACTGTCGTCGGCGGTGATGGCCTACGGTATCAGCCTCATCTACGCGTCGACCGGCACCCTGCTGCTCCAGAACATCGCCGAGACGCTCGACACTCAGCAGTTCGTCGGCGTGCTCGGCCTGGGCATCGTGATGCTCACCGGCGGCTTCGCGTTCAAGACCGCCTCCGTGCCGTTCCACTTCTGGGCGCCGGAGGCCTACGAGGGAGCGCCCGCACCAATTAGCGCGTTCCTCTCCTCGGCGTCGAAGGCGGCCGGCTTCGCCGTGGCGTTCCGTGTGTTCACGACCGCCTTCCCGCTGGAGGCGCTGGCGACCACCGTCGTCGACTGGTCGCTGCTGTTCGCGGTGCTCGCAGTCGTCACGATGACGCTCGGTAACTTCGCCGCGGCCACCCAGGACAACGTCAAGCGGATGCTCGCGTACTCCTCCGTCGGCCACGCGGGCTACGTGCTCATCGGCCTCGCCGCCATCCAGAGCGGCGCGGGCGCGGAGAACTCCTTCGTGCTCGGCGCGTCGATGATGCACCTGCTCGTCTACGGCTTCATGAACACGGGCGCGTTCCTGTTCGTCGCGCTCGCCGAGTACTGGGGCGTCGGCCGGACGTTCGAGGACTACAACGGTCTCGCCGAGCGCGCCCCCGTGGCGTGTGTCGCGATGACCGTCTTCGTGTTCAGCCTCGCCGGCCTCCCCGTGGGCGGCGGCTTCCTCTCGAAGTACCTGCTGTTCGCGGGCGCGGTGCAGTCCGGGTTCGCGTGGCTCGCCGCCATCGCGGCCCTCAACAGCGCGCTGTCGCTGTTCTACTACTCGCGGGTCGTGAAGGCGCTCTGGATCGAGGACCCGGCAGACGACCTCTCGCTGCGCGGCACGCCGACCGGCCTCTACACCGCCGTCGTCGCGGCCGCCGTGGTGACCGTCGTCCTGCTGTTCGCCTTCGATCCGGTCGCACAGACCGCGATTCACGCTGCTGGCGTGCTCTTCGGCGTCTAACGCCGGGGCACACAGCGGTACCTTTTAGCGGGCGGGAGCGATACCTCAGACCGAATGGTTTCTCGGCTCGTGCTCGGTTGCGGGACGACGGGCCACGCCCTCGTGCAGTCGTTCGCAGGTCGACGCGGCGACCTGTTCGTCATCGACCCGGACGAGAGCCGCGTGGAGTCGCTGCGCAACGAGAAGGTCGCGGCCGAGGTTGGCGACGTCACGGACCCCGACGCGATTCGACGCCCGGACCAGGCCGTCGACCTCGTCGTTGTGGCGGCGGACGCCGCCGAGGTCAACCGACTCGCGGCCGACGCCGCCCGCGAGGTGTACCCGGACGCCGAACTCGTGGCGATGCTCGGCTTCGAGGCGACCAACCACGACAGGGCGGCCCTCGAGTCGCTGGCCGACCGAGTCGTCGACCCGGGCGCAGCGATTCTCGACCACGTCGAGGAGGTGACGTCGACCGGCGCGTCCGCTCGACTGCAGGCGCTCCGCGAGGTGCTCAACGGCATCGAGGGGACCCTCGGCGTCTTCATGCACGACAACCCCGACCCGGACGCCATCGCGGCCGCCGTCGGCCTCCAGCGACTCGCCGAGGACGCGGGCGTCGACTCCGAGGCGTGCTACTTCGGGGAGATATCCCACCAGGAGAACCGGGCGTTCGTCAACCTCCTCGACCTGGACGTCCGGAACCTTACGACCGGGGCCGACCTGGACTACGACGCCGTGGCGCTCGTCGACCACTCCGCCCCGGGGGTCAACGACCAGCTACCGCCGGACACGGACGTCGACATCATCATCGACCACCACCCGCCCAAGGCCGACGTGGACGCCGACTTCGTGGACATCCGCGAGGAGATGGGCGCCGCCAGCACAATCCTCGTGGAGTACCTCAGGGGGTACAACATCGACATCGACACGTCGGTGGCGACAGCACTGCTGTACGGCATCAGGGTGGACACGAAGGACTTCGCCCGGGAGATCACCATCGACGACTTCGAGGCGGGCGCGTGGCTGCTCCCGCAGGCCGACACGGACGTCCTCGAACGCATCGAGACGCCGTCGATGAGCGCGGACACCTTGGACACCATCGCTGCCGCCATCCGCAATCGTGAACTCGACGGCTCAATGCTGGCCTCCTGCGTCGGCGCCATCGCCGACCGCGACACGCTCGCGCAGGCCGCCGACCGCCTGCTCGCGATGCGTGGGGTGACCGTCACCTTCGTCTACGGGTTCACCGAGGGCACCATCTACGTCTCCGCGCGCTCCCGCGGGAAGGACATCGACCTCGGCGCGGTGTTGCGGGAGGCGTTCGGCGACCAGGGGAGCGCGGGCGGGCACGCCGACATGGCGGGCGCACAGCTCCCCCTGGGGCTGTTCAACGAGGTCGACGAGGCCGCAGAGGAGACGCTCACGGAGATGGTTCAGGACGTGGTGTCGTCGCGCTTCTTCGACGCGGTCCGCGGGGAGTGAGCTTTTGGCAGTCGGTGCCCAAGGGCTCGGTGATGGACCAGGCGTTCGAGTACGACGGGACCAAACCGAAGGTCGAGGACTACATGACGCGGGACGTGGCCACCGTCTCGCCCGACGACTCGGTCCGCGACGTCGCGACGCGCATCTCCGAGAGCGAGCACAACGGCTTCCCGGTCTGTGAGGGACGGCGCGTCGAGGGGTTCGTCTCGGCGCGAGACCTCCTGCTCTCGGACCCCGAGGAGCTCGTGTTCAAGGCGATGAGCGACGAACTCATCGTCGCGCACCCGGAGATGAAGGTGACCGACGCCGCCCGCGTCATCCTCCGGTCGGGCATCCAGAAGCTCCCGGTCGTCGACGACGCCGGCAACCTCGTCGGAATCATCTCGAACTCGGACGTCATCCGCTCGCAGATCGAACGCGCGACCCCCGAGAAGGTGGGGAAGCTCAAACGCACCCTGGAGACGATTCACGGCATCGAGGCCACCGAGGAGCGGCGCTCGGTGCGACTCGCGGACATCGTGCCGACCCAGGGGAAGGTGTACGCCGACGAACTGGAGGGACGGAGCTACGAACTGGAACACGGCCTCGCGGAGCCACTCGTGGTCATCGACAACAGCGGGGAGAGCGGCAGCGACGACGGCGACCTGCTGCTCGCGGACGGCCACCACCGTGTGATGGCCGCCGAGCGCTCGGGCATCGAGGAGATGGACGCCTACGTCATCGTTCTCGGGAAGCGCGTCGACCTGGGGATGGCGCGCACCGCCGAGAAGGAGGGCCTGGAGTCCATCTCGGACATCAGCGTCGTCGACTATGCGCGCCACCCGCTCGTCGAGACCATCGAGCGACTCCAGTAGCGTCTTCTCGCCAGTTCCCTCTCTTCGTCTCCGACGTTCAGGCCTCGGTGACGTTCAGCGCGTCGTCGATGCGGAGCGTGAGGCTCTCCTCGCCGACCTCGACGTCGAGTTCGACCTCGATCGGGTCCTCGGCGACCACCGTCGCGTTGTCCCGCGAGTGCGCGAAGTCGAGCGCGGCGGGGAACTCCCGGCGAACGTCCACGCCGTGGTCGTAGTACAGCGAGACGACCGCGGGGTGCCGGAGCGCGGTCAGGCCGACCGGCACCTGGATGCCCATCCAGCAGCTCTCACAGTCGATGGAGACGGAGAGGTGACCGCCGTCGTCCCGGTCGAACTCGGTGGGGACCATCACGCCCGAGCACGACGGGCAGACGCCGTCGACGGCTCGTTCGAGGTCCAGCTGAACGTCGCTGATGGAGAAGTCGACTATCTCGTGGATGTCGGCGCCCTCCGCGACGGACGGCGGGACGGCGGTGACGTAGAACGCGTCGTGGTCCTCGCACTCGACAGTCAGCAGATGTTCCTCGTAGCGTGCGGTGAGCGCCTCGCCACATCGCGGACAGTCGTGGTCGACGATGGCCTCACGAGGCTCCGGCTGGGACGTGTAGACGCCCGCCGCCACTGACCCGATGGCTTTCATGCCGGCGTACGTCGGCGCGTACCCGCCCTCGCGCTTGACGACGAAGCGGTCGCGGAGCTTCCCGAGGTGGTAGTTGAACCGGCCGGCGTCGTCGAAGCCGACGGCCCGCCGGAGTTCGGCGAACTCCACCACGGAGCCGTCACCCGCGTGGCCCCGGTCCGTCAGTTCGCGGAGGATGGCCACCCTGGAGGGGTCGGAGAGGACGCCGAAGGCGTCCGCTGCGGTGTCGGGGTCGGTCATGTCACGGAGTGCGCTCCCGGCCGACAAAAGCCCGTCGTGTCAGATTAGTTGGTGAACGCGTGTTCTGGAAGCGACCCAACAGAATAGTCATTCTGGAAACCATTAACCGGTGCCGTGGCGTTCCCTCCAGTATGAGTCAGGCGACACAGCGAGAGCGGCCGCCCGGCGAGTCGACCGGCGACGCGGATGCCGAGGCGGTGCTGTCGGTCGATGGGTTACGCAAGACGTACGGCGAAGGCGAGGATGCCGTCACTGCCGTCGTCGACGTCTCCTTCGAAGTGGACCGCGGCGAGGTCGTCGGCGTGCTCGGCCCGAACGGGGCGGGGAAGACGACGACCATCAAGTCGATTCTCGGCCTCGTCGTGCCGACCGCGGGCGACGTCGAGATCGCCGGCATCGACGCCAGCGACAACCAGCGCGCCGTCTACCGCCACGTCGGAGCAATGCTGGAGGGCGCGCGGAACGTCTACTGGCGGCTCACCGTCCGCGAGAATCTCGAATTCTTCGCGGCGCTGGGCGGCCAGAGTCCCCACGCCTCCCGCGAGCGCCACGACGAACTCCTCGACCAGTTCGGTCTCGCCGAGAAGGCTGACCATACGGTCAACGACCTCTCACGCGGCCAGAAGCAGAAGGTCTCGCTGGCGGCCACGCTCGCCCGCGGCACCGACGTCGTGTTCCTCGACGAACCGACGCTCGGCCTCGACGTTGAGGCATCCCTGGAACTCCGCCGCGAACTCCGACGACTCGCCGACGAGGAGGACATCACCATCGTCCTCTCGAGTCACGACATGGACGTCGTCGAGGACGTCTGCGACCGCGTCGTCATCCTCTCGGACGGCCAGGTCATCGCTGACGACTCCGTCGAGGACCTCGTCGGCGTCTTCGACACGCAGGCCTATCGCATCTCGGTCGACGGCGTCGTCCCGGACGACGTCAGGGCCCGCCTCGACGCCGCGTTCCGCGTCGACGACTGGGAGCGGTTCGGCGACCACACGCGCTTCGAGGTGACCCTCACCGAGGAGACCACGCTCTACGACGTCCTCGACGCGCTCCGGGACGCCGACCTGGCGCTCGCCGACGTCGACGGCCGCGACCCGAACCTGGAGGACGTCTTCCTCGAGGTCACCAACCACAGTCTCGGAGGTGACGCGGCGTGAGCACGCAGTCCGCGACGGGCAGCGGCGCGGCCGTCGACACGGGCGCCTGGGGCTACTTCCGGTTCTTCCTCTTCTCCCTGAAAAAGCGGTTCATCCTGCTGGTCCGCTACCCGGTGAACACGCTCTCACAGATCGGGACCATCGCGCTCGTCTTCCTCGTCATCTTCTACGGGGGGCGCGCGGTCGCTCCCGCCGCCATCTCCGACACGCTCGGCGGCATCATCGTCGGCTACCTGCTGTGGAGCATGTCCATCTCCGCCTACATGGGGCTGGCCTGGAACGCCACCCGTGAGTCCCAGTGGGGGACCCTCGAACAGCTGTTCATGTCGCCGTTCGGCTTCGGGCGCGTGATGATAGCGAAGACGGTCGGCAACATGGTCGACACGTTCCTCCGCGGCGCCATCACGCTCGCCGTCATGCTCGTCGTCTCCGGTCGCACGCTCGCCGTCGACCCCATCACTGTCCTGCCGATAGCGGCGCTCGCAGTGGCGCCAGCCGTCGGCATCGGGTTCCTCTTCGGCGGGCTGGCCATCCGGTTCAAGCGCGTCGAGAACGCCTTCCAGTTGATGCAGTTCGGGTTCATCGGCCTCATCGCAGCGCCCGTCGCCCAGTACCCCTGGATGAAGTGGCTCCCGCTCGCCCAGGGGAGCCAGCTCCTGCAGACCGCGATGCGAGACGGAATCGCCCTGTGGAACCTCCCGCCGGGCGAACTCGGCGTCCTGATCGTCACTGCCGTCGGCTACCTCGTCGCCGGCTACGCCGCGCTCACGTACTGCCAGCGGTGGGCGCGCCGCGAGGGCGTCATGGGACACTACTGACCCCCGTCCCACGAGTCGGCGATTCTCCGTTGGCGCATCCGGCGGAGCCTCCGGTTCCGCCCGCCTCGCGGGTCGCTTCGCTCCCCACTCCCCCGCAGGAGAGTCCTTCGGGATCTCCCGCCTCGAAACCTCTTTGAGTCCCCCAACTGACGTTACACACATGTACGACGACGACGACCTCGCCGACATCCGCGAGGCGCGCGACGAGTGGGAAGAGGAAAGCCTCGACCCCGTTCTCGACGCCTACGGCGAGCGGAAGGACCGCTTCGCGACGGTCTCTAACATGGATGTGAATCGCCTCTACACGCCCGACGACGTCGCCGACACGGACTACGAGGAGGACCTCGGCTTCCCCGGGGAGTTCCCGTACACGCGAGGCGTCTATCCCACGGGCTACCGCGGTCGCACGTGGACGATGCGGCAGTTCGCTGGCTTCGGCACTGCCGAGGAGACCAACGAGCGGTTCCACTACCTCATCGACGAGGGCCAGACCGGGCTCTCGACGGCCTTCGACATGCCGTCGCTGATGGGCCTCGACAGCGACGACCCGATGAGCCTCGGCGAGGTCGGCAAGGAGGGCGTCGCCGTCGACACACTTCGGGACATGGAGATCCTCTTCGACGGCATCGACCTCGACGAGGTGTCGACGTCGTTCACGATTAACCCGAGCGCGCCCGTCATCTACGCGATGTACCTCGCGCTCGCCGACCAGCAGGGCGTCCCACGAGAGGAGATTCGGGGGACCCTCCAGAACGACATGCTCAAGGAGTTCATCGCGCAGAAGGAGTGGGTCGTCCCCCCGGAGCCCTCCCTCGACCTCGTCACGGACGTCGTGGAGTACTGCGCCACGGAGACGCCGAAGTTCCACCCCATCTCCATCTCCGGCTACCACATCCGGGAGGCCGGATCGACCGCGGTCCAGGAACTTGCCTTCACGCTCGCGGACGGCTTCGCTTACGTCGAGAACGGCATCGAGCGCGGCCTGGACGTCGACGAGTTCGCGCCGACGCTCTCCTTCTTCTTCAACTCCCACAACTCCATCTTCGAGGAGGTCGCGAAGTTCCGCGCCGCACGCCGCATCTACGCCCGCGTGATGGACGAGTGGTACGACGCCGAGGCCGAGGCGTCGAAGACCCTGAAGTTCCACACACAGACCGCCGGCCAGAGCCTCACCGCCCAGCAGCCCCTGAACAACGTCGCCCGCGTCACCCTCCAGGCGCTCGCGGCGGTGCTCGGCGGTTCCCAGAGTATCCACACCAATTCGTACGACGAGGCGCTCGCGCTCCCCAGCGAGGAGGCCGTGCGCGTCGCGCTGCGCACCCAGCAGATCATCGCCGACGAGTCGGGCGCCGCGGACATCGTCGACCCCCTCGGCGGCAGTTTCGCCGTCGAGTCCCTCACCGACGAGGTGGAGGAAGAGGCGATGGCGTACATCGAGGAGATCAAGGAGATGGGCGACGGCAGCGTCAGCGACGGCGTCCTCCAGGGCATCGCGGACGGCTACTTCCACCGCGAGATCCAGGAGTCCGCCTACGAGTACCAGTCACGCGTGGACGACGGCGAGGAGACAGTCGTCGGCGTCAACAAGTACGAGATGGACGAGGACACCAGCCCGGACATCCTCCAGATCGACGAGGACGCGACCCGGGACCGACAGCTGAACCGCCTCGAATCCGTCAAGGCCGAGCGCGACGACGCGGCCGTCGAGGAGACTCTCGACGCGCTCCGCGACGCCGTCCACGCCGACGAGAACACCATCCCGTACATCGTCGACGCGGTGAAGGCGTACGCCACGATGGGCGAAATCATGCAGGTGTTCGAGGACGAGTTCGGCGGCTACCAGGAGACCGCCGCGGTCGCCTGACCGCTCCGTTCTACTCTCTGCGCCTGGACAGTACTCTCGACGCCGAGTAACTCCGGATTACCAGTTCTCGATTCGCCACGCACTCGACCCCTGAGAGCGTCCGTTCCGCGAGTTAACGTCTGGAAACTGCGGGAGTGCCCGGGGTCGAGAGTAGTTAGATGGTGAATCCTTATTGGTATGGTTGTTCAAGGGTCACGTGATGAGTGATAACACAGAGCTAGAGGCGCGACTCGCCGAACAGGACTCCTTCGAACCGCCGGAGTCGTTCGTCGAACAGGCCAACGTCTCGAACCCAGACATCTACGAGGAGTTCGAGGAGAACTGGCCCGGGTGCTGGGAGCAGGCCGCCGACCTCCTCGACTGGAACGAGCCCTACGACCAGGTGCTCGACGACTCGGACCCGCCGTTCTACGAGTGGTTCACGGGGGGCGAACTGAACGCCTCGGCGAACTGCATCGACCGCCACCTCGAGGAGCGCGGCGACGAGGCCGCCATCGAGTGGGTCGGCGAACCGGTCGACGAGGAGAACCGGACGTACACTTACCGAGACCTCTACGAGGAGGTCAACGAGTTCGCGGCGGCGCTCCGGGAACTCGGCGTCGGGGAGGACGACGTCGTTACGATGTACATGCCGATGATCCCCGAACTCCCCATCGCGATGCTGGCCTGCGCGCGCATCGGGGCGCCCCACTCCGTCGTCTTCGCCGGGTTCTCCGCGGACGCGCTGGCCACGCGGATGGAGTCGGCGGACTCGGAGTTCCTCGTCACCTGCGACGGCTACTACCGACGCGGCGACCCACTCGACCACCTCGAGAAGGCCAACGAGGGGCTCGACGGCGTCGGCCACGACGCGGAGACGGTGGTCGTCGACCGCCTCGGAGACGACGGCTTCGGCCACGGCCTCGCGGACAGCCAGCACGACTACGACGAACTCGTCGACGGGCAGGCCGGCGCGGAGGTCGACCCCGTCAGCCGCGACGCCGAGGACATGCTGTTCCTCATGTACACCTCCGGGACGACGGGACAACCGAAAGGCGTCAAGCACACGACCGGTGGCTACCTCTCGTGGGTGACGTGGACGAGCCAGGCGGTCCTCGACGTGAAGCCCGATGACACCTACTTCTGTCCCGCGGACATCGGCTGGATCACCGGCCACTCCTACATCGTCTACGGACCGCTCGCGCTCGGCACGACGACGATGATGTACGAGGGAACGCCGGACTACCCCGAACGCGACCGCATGTGGGAGCTCGTCGAGGAGTACGAGGCCAACCAGTTCTACACCGCGCCGACGGCCATCCGCGCGTTCATGAAGTGGGGCGCGGAGTACCCAGACCGCCACGACCTCTCCAGCCTCCGTCTGCTGGGGACGGTCGGCGAACCAATCAATCCGCGCGCGTGGAAGTGGTACTACAAGCACGTCGGCGACGAGGAGTGCCCCATCGTGGACACGTGGTGGCAGACCGAGACGGGCGGGATGATGGTCACCGGCCTCCCCGGCGTCTCGACGATGAAACCGGGGTCGGCGGGGAAGCCTCTGCCCGGGGTCGACGCCCGCGTTGTGGACACGGACGGTGAGGAAGTCCAGGCCGGGAAAGCCGGCTACCTCACCGTCAACAAGCCGTGGCCCGGGATGCTCCGGACGCTGTACAAGAACGACGAGCGGTTCGTCGAGGAGTACTGGGAGACGTACTCCGACACCGACTCCTCGGACGCCGAGGACTGGGTCTACTTCCCGGAGGACGGCGCGAAGATAGACGAGGACGACTACATTACCGTGCTCGGCCGCGTCGACGACGTCATCAACGTCTCCGGTCACCGCCTCGGGACGATGGAGATAGAGTCGGCCATCGTCGGCGTCGAGGGCGTCGCGGAGGCCGCCGTCGTCGGCGGCGACCACGACGTGAAGGGCGAGGCCGTCTACGCGTACGTCATCCTCGAGGACGGCTACGACGGCACCGAGGAGATGCGCGAGGCCATCGTCGCGGGCGTCGAGGACGCCATCGGCCCCATCGCGCGCCCGGAAGCCGTCGTGTTCACGCCGGAACTCCCGAAGACGCGCTCGGGGAAGATCATGCGGCGCCTGCTGGAGGACATCGCGAACGGCGAGGAACTGGGCGACACGTCGACGCTTCGCAACCCGGACGTCGTCGAGGACATCCGCGTCACCGTCCAGGACTGACCGGTCGACCCACTCCCGGTTTGTCGGTGGTTAGAGGTACGAGGAGTCCCAGCGCGTCGCCTTCCGCTGGTTGCCGCAGTCCTCGCACTGCACGCGCCCCATCGCGTCCATCGACGTGTTTATCGAGTGGCAGTTCGCGCAGTAGAAGCCGTACTTGCTCTCCCTGTCCTTCGTCCGGTAGGCCGTGTAGAACGCCGCCTTCGACCCGCGCTCGCGCTCGTCGAACGCCACGAACATCGCCCCCAACGGCGTCTCCACCTGCTCCGTGAGTTCGGCGCTCCCCCCACCCTCCGGGGCCTTCACGTAGAGGTGTTCGGTGTACTCGTTGCCGCGGATGTCGACGGTCCGGGCGCCGGTGCGGACGTAGCCGTGGGCCCGGTAGAAGTCGTTGCCCTCCTCGTTCTCGGCGAGCACGCGGCCCTCTAGGCGTTCGGCCCCGGAGTCGACGAGCGACACCTCCGTCGCTTCGAGGAGCCGCACACCGAACCCCCGGTCCCGGTAATCCGGGTGCACGTGGAGCCAGTCGATGGCCGCGGCGTCGTCGTCGAGTTCGCTCTCAGAGAACGCGACCACATCCTCGTCGTTCCCGAGCACGAGGTATCTGACGCTCTCGTCGGCGAACTGGTCCTGGAGCCGGTCGTCCTGGTACCACTCCTCGGCGGCGGTCCTGACGATGTCTTCCCCCAGTGCGTCGGCGTACGTGGCCTCCAGCGACGCGTCCGCGACGCGACGGATGGAGTCTCTGTCGGCAGTCGTCGCTTCTCGAACGTCCATACGCGCTACAATCGGCGTCCGGCTACAAATAGCTGCCCGGTGTGCTATCTACCCACACGATCACGCCGTCTCCGCCCGATTCGAGACGTAGACGATGGCTGCCAGCCCAACGCCCAGCATGAGGCCGACCGCCAGCACGCCGAACAGCGCGAGATTCGGGCCGTTCAACTGGAACGTGACTGGGCCGAGGGCGCCGTACTGCGGCTGGGGACCCTCCGCGAGGGGGCCGACAGCCCCGCCGTTCCCGTAAACTATCTCCCCGAGCACGTAGCCGAAGATACCGGCGACGCCGACCGCGGCGACGTACATCCAGACGACGACCCGGCGGCCGGTTGTCTCCTCGCGTTCGCTCACGGTCCCCGGTAAGCACCCGAGTGAGTAGCCTTTTGCGGTGTCACTTCCAACCCCGAACCATGGACGACAAAGAGATACTACTGCTGGTGCTGGCGGCGATAGCGGCCCTGATGTTCCTCACTGGATTCGTGCTCGTCCTCGCGTAGAAAGAACTGCGGCGTCAGTCCGCGGACTGCGGCTCCTCGTCCTCGTCGCCGCCGTCCGGAACCGGGCTCTTGCGCTTGTTGTCGAACCAGGTCCACTCCTTCGTGAACTGGTCAGTGGACTCGAGGTCCCACGGGTCCGAACTGTCCACTTTCGGCCCCTCCATCCAGGAGACGACCATGTTCCACAGCCAGAACAGCGTGCTGATGGCGATGAGGAACGCCCCGACCGTCGCGATCTGGTGGGCGGTGGTGAACTGCGCGATGAACGTCGCGTAGCGGCGAGGCATGCCGCCGTAGCCGAGCCACAGCATCGCCAGGAACGTCAGGTTCGACCCGATGAGGGCGAACCAGAAGTGTGCGTGCGCCAGGCTCTTCTGGTACATCCGGCCCGTGAACATCGGGAACCAGTAGTACGTCCCGGCGAACAGCGCGAAGCCGATGGCGCCGTAGACGATGAAGTGGAAGTGGCCCACGACGTAGTACGTGTCGTGGAGGATGAGGTCGACGGGCACCGCGGCGAGGAAGACGCCGGTGACGCCGCCGATTATGAAGTTCTGGATGAACCCGATACAGAACAGCATCGGCGCGGTCAGGCGGAGGTTGCCGTTCCACATCGTCGTGATCCAGTTGAACACCTTCACTGCCGACGGTATCGCGATGGCGAGTGACACCGCCATGAACGAGGCGCGGAGGCGCGGGTCGATGCCAGTTGCGAACATGTGGTGGGCCCACACGCCGAAGCTCAGCACCCCGATGGCGAGCGTGGAGTAGACGACGAACTTGAAGCCGAACAGCTTCCGGCCCGAGAACTTCGGGAGGATGAGGCTCACCAGCCCCATCGGCGGGAGGACGAGGATGTACACCTCGGGGTGACCGAAGAACCAGAAGAGGTGCTGCCAGAGGATGGGGTCACCGCCGGTGACCGTGAAGAACGTGGTGCCGAAGTTCCGGTCGAGCAGCAGCATGATGAGCGCGCTCCCGAGCAGCGGGAACGCGAACAGGATGAGGCCAGACTGCGTGAGCATCGTCCACGAGAAGATGTCCAGGCTGGGCCACCCGACGTCGTCACCGCGTTCGGTGAAGATGGTGGCGATGAAGTTGATGGCACCCATCGTCGCGGAGACACCCGTGAGGTGGAGGCCGAGCAGCATCAGGTCGATGGCTGGGCTCGGCATCTGGACGGACAGCGGCGTGTACATCGTCCAGGACGTCGACGCGGGGTCGATTCCCAGCGGGATGAGGAAGAAGCCGGCCCAAATGAGGATTGCGCCCGGCGGGAGCAGCCAGAACGCGATGGCGTTGATGCGCGGGAACGCCATGTCGTCGGCGCCGATGAGAAGCGGGATGAAGTAGTTCGCGAAGGCGGCGATCATCGGTGTCCCGAACAGGAACAGCATCGTGATGCCGTGGCTGGTCATGAAGCTGTTGTACAGCTGGGCGCTGACAATGTTGAGTCCCGGTGCGGCGAGTTCCGTCCGCATGATGAGGGCGGCGATGCCACCCCACGCGAACGCCAGCACGCCGAACGTCCCGTAGAGGATGCCGATGTCCTTGTGGTCGACCGTGGTGAACCACCGGATGATACCGCCCGGTTTCTCTTCGTGCCCGTGTTCGGCGCGCTCTCCGTACGCACCGCCGACATCGCTGAGGGGCGTGTAGGACCGCCAGTCCTCCAGACGTGCGAGGAAGGCGGCCACGGCGACGAGAAGGACGCCCATCAGCACGGTGAGCACGAGTGATGACGTGGCCATGGAGGACAGTCAGGTCCGGACCGTAAAGAAAGCTTAGGATTGGCCGCGCTGCCGTCAGCGATTCGGACAGGAAACTGACGGGCGAAACGTGTCAGAACTGCTCGACGAAAAGAGGGCGCTCGCTGACGATGCCTGCTCGATGCGTCACTCCTCGGTGCTGTCTTCGCCCTCGCCCTCGATCTTCACCGCCGCGACGTAGGTGAGGACGGCGAGTGCGAGGAACGTGAACACCATCAGGCCGTGGGAGATGACGAAGATGAGTCGGTTCTCGAACCCCCACGGGTTCACGACGAGGTAGCCGACGATGAAGAACGCCAGGATGAACAGGGGGACGATGTTAACCGTCAGGTCGAGGAGTGTGTCCTTGTCGAAGACGCTGGTGTTCATTGTCTGAGGTAGGGAGGGGCGGACAAATATAGCTTGAGGATTCAGAGTCGCTCGGTCTCGTAGAGGAACGCGGCCACCGCGCCGCTGGCGACGACCACGGCGCTGCCGGTGAGGGCGAGGCCTCGGGCGTCCGCGGCGGTGCCGACGTAGAGTGCGACGCCGAACGCGCCGAAAATGGCGGCGATGACGAGCGCGGGCTTCCACAGCGAGTTCGAGAAGCCGGACTCGCGGAGGATGCCGACGACGCTCACCGCGAACAGCAGCAGGCCGCCCACAGCGACCGGGAGCAGGCCGTCGAAGACGATGCCGATCTCGGAGACGACGATGCCGAGCACGAGCGGAATCGGCCACGGACTGGCGCGCGAGTACTGGTCGCTCAAGCCTGGCTCCGTTTGTTCGGCCATACCCGAGGTTGTCGCTGGCGCGTTAGAAAGCCATCGTTTCGTCGCGTGGCGGCGAGTCACAACGTGACGACGGCGTACAGAATCAGGAATCCGAAGTACAGCAACACGAGCACCGCGAGCGCGCGCAGGCGGAACGACCTGAGGTCGGCGTTCTCCGCGAGATACGCTTCGTCGAAGGCCTCCCGTTCGGCGTCGTCGAGGCGGTCGTAATGCTCTAGACCGCGGTGGAGGTCCCGGAGACGCTCGTCCGGGAACGGCTCCCCGCAGTGCGGGCACTCGACGGCGTCTGGTGGTGTGTCGGGCATGGTCAGAGGAACGGCGGTGGGACTTCCGGCTGGCCGACGATCCAGAGGCTCACCATCGTGTACAGGATCATCACGGCGGTGAGGGGGTACTGGCTCCGGATGGCCTGCAGGCGGCCCGGAAACTGGTCGTAGGCAGTGCCGTGGGACACCCAGATGGCGAGCAGGTGACCGACCAGTACCGCGGCGACGCCGACGCCGGACAGCCACGATGGTAACACGAGCGTCCGTGCGACGGGCGGGTTCGCGGGTGCGAGCAGCGCGCCGAGGAGCGCGGGCGACAGCGAGAGGAAGTAGACGAGGTAGTGCGCGAGGTGGTAGCCGGCAGCGATAGCCAGCAGCGACGGGACGAACCGGACGCCGAGCGTCCGCGCGTCGGTGAACGTCGGCGCCGTCTCTCGGGCCGCGTGCGCTGACCACCAGTAGAGCCGGTGGAACCCGAGGAACCCGACGAACAGCGCCGCCGGGTAGAGCACGGGAGCCGGCACACCGAGGGTGACCAGCTCGCGTGCGAACGACGCCCACGCGGGCGTTGCCACGAGCCCGTCGAACGTCGTTCCCCACAGCAACGCGACGACGAACGCCACGTCGCCCGGCGTAGCGGCGACCCGGTCGGTGAGTCGCGCCGCGGGCAGCCGCAGGCGGAGTCCGTTGGTGGTCCGCTGGACTGGGGCGACCGCCCCGTACGTTCTGAACAGTCGCGCCAACGGGTCGACGCGGTCGAACCACTGGTCGTGGCCAACGACGACCACGCCGACCACAGCGACGGCCAGGTAGCCCAGCGCGGCGGCGGCGAGCAGTGGCGGGTCGTCCGCGAGTGGGCTCACGACCTCGACCCAGACGAGTACGAGCAGGAAGCCGGCGCTCGTCCACGCGGCGCGTCCGGGTGAGAGGTCGCGGCCCGACTCCGGGGCGAGCCACGCGACTGGACGAGTGAGGGTGCGGAACGGGTCCACGGCGGGCCATGCGTTCCCGACGAGGTAGGTGGCCATCACGAGCCCCGCCCACCAGCCCACCCAGACGAGCATGATGGCGGCGTTCCGCAGGGCGTCGACGGGACCGAAGAAGCCGGTCACCACGACGCCCGCGAAGCCGACGACGCCGGCGACTCGGGCGACCCACGCGAGCAGTGTGCGGGGAGCGGGGAGTGCCCGCGACCAGCCGTGGACTGCCTCGACGAACGCGCGGTCGGTGACGAAACTCGCGAGCAAGAACGACGCGCCGACGACGGCACCGCCCGTCGAGAGGAACAGCCAGGTCGGAACCGCGAGTTCCTGCTGGGTCGCGTCCCGGAGGTTGCCGCCGTGGGCGAGCGCGACGCCGCAGATGGCGGCGAGGCCGACGACCACTCCGAGCGCGCGAGCCCCGCGACGATACATGGCCGGAGGTTGTCACCCACTCCCCCTGAGGATTGCGGTCCGGCGGCGGGGCGGACGCAGTTGGATGGGTTTTTAATACTCGCCCTGCAAGCCGTTGGTATGAGCGTAGCGGACGATTCGACCGACGACCACGGCCACCACCTGCCGGCCGTGGAGGACTGGCCGAAGGGGTTCGGCGAGGCCAGCTGGTGGCCCTTCGTTACTGCATTCGGCGCCTCGGGGTTCTACATCGGCGCCGCCCTGTACGTCCTCGGGCAGAGTAACGCAGAACTGGTCGGCCAGGCCGTGGGGCCAGCGATCTTCGTGGGGAGCACGTTCGTCTTCCTCGCGGGTCTCTACGGCTGGGTGTACCACGCCTTCGTGAAACACTTCTGGAGCCGCGAGACGGGCGAGAACAAGGCACTCCGCTGGGGGATGATACTGTTCCTCGGAACGGAGGTCGCCACGTTCGGCGCCGGCTTCGTCTACTACTTCTTCATCCGCGTGGGTGGGAAGTGGGCGGGCGCCAACGTCCCCGAGGGGTTCCTCGGCGCGCTCGTCATCGGCAACACGATCATCCTGGTGATATCGAGTTTCACGCTGCACTACGCCCACGTCGCGCTGCGGAACAACGACCGCTCGCGGTTCCTCGGTCTGCTGGTGACGACGCTCGTGCTCGGCCTGGTGTTCATCGCCGGCCAGATCTACGAGTACTACGAGTTCATCGTCCACGAGGGCCTCCGGTTCTCCGGCGGCATCTTCGAGAGCGCGTTCTTCGGACTGACGGGCCTCCACGGCCTCCACGTCTCGCTGGGCGCGGTCCTCATCGGAATCATCACGTGGCGCGCGTTCAAGGGCCAGTACTCCGCCGAGCGCCACACCTCGGTCAGCACCGTCTCGATGTACTGGCACTTCGTCGACGCCGTCTGGATCTTCCTCGTCGTCGTGCTGTACGCCGGCGCCGTGGTCAACGTCAACTTCTGACCGCCCGGCAGCGCGGGCTTTATTCTCGCCGACCGTCAACGACTCTCCATGCCAGTCGACCCCGCGGAGTTACGTGACCGCGTGGCTGCGCCCCTCGTCCACCGCGAGTCCTGCCCGAGTACGAACGACCTCGCGCGAGCGGAGGGACGCGACGGCGCGCCCCACGGAACGGTCGTCGTAGCGGACGAGCAGACCGCTGGACGAGGCCGCACCGGAAACGTCTGGGCGTCGCCGCCGGGCGGTGTCTGGTCGAGCACGCTCGTCCGGCCCGCCTTCGACGCGAGCCACGTCGGTCGACTCACGTTCGCGGGTGGCCTCGCTGCCGCCGAGACGGTCGAGTCCTTCGGCGTCGACGCTCGCCTCAAGTGGCCCAACGACGTGGTCGTCGACGACGGCGGCGAGCGCGCGAAGCTCTGTGGCGTGCTCACTGAGGCCGTCGTCGACGAGGTGCCGGTCGCCGGCAAACCGGTCGACGAGGTGTTCCCGGGCACGGACCCGGCAGACGCGGAGCTCTCGTACGCGGTACTCGGCATCGGCGTCAACGCGAACCTCGACCCATCGGCCCTCGACGTCGACCGTCGCGTGACGACGCTGCGCGAGCAGGTCGGTGACGTCGACGAGACGGCCGTCGCGGCGACGCTCCACGAGCGACTCCTGGAGTGGGTCGCGCGGGTCGAGTCCAGCGCAGGCTTCGAATCAGCCATCGACGCGTGGCGCGAGCGCGCCGCGACGCTCGGCGAACGGGTGCGCGTCGAGACGCGGGCGGGCGAGACGGTCACTGGAGAAGCGGTCGCGGTCACGGAGCGCGGTGCGCTCGTCGTCGAGAGCGACGGCTCGCGGGTGGAAGTGACGGAAGGAGAGTGTGCGCGGTTGCGGCGGTCCTAAGGCTGGACGGTCGTGTTTTCGGGGTCCTGGACCCAGTCCTCGTAGGTGTCCTGGTCGACGACGACGATCTCACCGAGCATCTCTGAGTGGCCCTGTCCACAGAACTCAGCGCAGTAGAGGGTGTAGGTGCCCTCCTCGGTAACGGTAGTGATGAGGTAGTTCGTCTGACCGGGGACGGCGTCCTGTTTCAGCCCGATTTCGGGGGCGTGGAAGGCGTGAATCACGTCCTCGGACGTCGTGCGTATCACCAGTTTCGTGTCGACCGGGACGACCATGGGTTGGTTCCCGACGTCCACCCCCTCGGTGGCGGCACCGGAACTGACCGTGAGGTCCTCCTCGGGGTAGGAGTACTTCCAGTACCACTGCACGCCGATGGTGTCGACGACGACCGTGTCGTCTTGTGCTATCGCGGCCTCCGCGTCGGCCTGCGTGGCGGTGACGGCCGTCTGCCCCATCACGCCGTACGCGGCGACGCCGACGAACAGTAGCACGACGGCCGTGGCGACGGTCCAGGTGATCTCGAGGCGGCGGTTCTCCTTCGTCGGCTTCGCCTCGTCGGAGTTGCGGAACTTCCAGACGGTGTAGATGAGGATGCCTTCGACCAGGAGGGTGATGGGGAGCGCAGCCGCGAGCAACATGTTGTTGAGCTGGCGGATAGCCTCCTCGGTCACCGACTGGTACTGTGAGGCGGCGACCGGGTCGACGAAGGCGACGAGGAAGCCGACGGCGGCGACGAGAACGGGTGCGAGCCGCTTTCCTCTCATGTTGTCCGGTAGTTCGGAGCGGTTCCATAAATAGGTGCTGAATCGCCTCGTCCGCGAGTCGGACAGGCTAAGTGCACCCGGTCGTAACCAACCGACGAGAGGGACGTTCGTGACTCAGGACCCACCAGACAGATTCACCGCGCTGCTCGCCGCGGCCGCGATGGGCGTCTACACGCTGCTCGTCGTCGGCGCCACGACGGCGCTCATTGGCGCGGCCGAGGCCTGCCGCTCGTGGCCGGCCTGCAACGGTCGCTGGTTCGCGCTGGACTCGCTGTCGCTGGTCGTCGTCTGGGGCCACCGCACAGCCGCCGTCGTCACCGGCGCACTCGTCGTCGTCGTCGCCATCCTGGCGTGGCGTCGCGACGAGTCCAAACGCGTTCGGGCGGCCGCGACGGCGGCTGTTCTCGTCTACCCCGTGCAGGTCGCCGTCGGTGCGCTGACCGCGACGAACGGCGCGTCCGCAGCGCTCGCCGGCGCCCACCTCGCGCTTGGGGTCGGCATCTTCGCCGCGCTCGTACTCGCACTCGCGTGGACGCTGGAGGCCCAGACTGGCCATCTGCCGTCTGCGGAGTGGGAGGGCGAACCACGTAGCGGCGACAGTGGGAATTCGGCCGCCTCTGGCCCGCTCGCGACGCCGTACGCCTACTTCCGGCTGATGAAGCCGCGGCTGATGTGGCTGCTCTGTCTCGTCGCGTCAGCGGGGATGGCGCTGGCCGCCGGCCCCGCGCTCGCCACGACGACGATTCTCGGGACGCTCGGCGGCGGCGTGCTCGCCATCGGCGCGTCGGGGACGTTCAACCACGTCCTCGAGCGAGAGAAGGACAAGAAGATGGCGCGCACGGACGACCGACCAATCGCCACCGACAGCATCCCCATCTGGAACGCGGTCGCGTTCGGTCTCGTGCTCGCCGCCGCGTCGCTGGTCGCGTTCTACTCCGTAAACGCGCTCACGGCCGTGCTGGGACTCACCGCCATCGTGTTCTACTCGGTGATCTACACGCTCGTGCTGAAACCGAACACCCGGCAGAGCACGGTCATCGGCGGCGCCGCGGGCGCGCTCCCGGCGCTCATCGGGTGGGCTGCCGTCACGGGGGAGGTCGGTGTCGCTGGCCTCGCGCTCGCCGTCGTCATCTTCCTCTGGACGCCCGCGCACTTCTACAACCTCGCGCTCGCCTACAAGGACGACTACGAGCGCGGCGGCTTCCCGCTGATGCCGGTCGTGAGCGGGGAGGCCACCACGCGCAAACACATCGTCTACTACCTCGGCGCGACGCTCGTCGCAGCCGTCGTGCTGGCCGCGCTGACGGACCTCGGCGCGCTGTTCGCGGGCACGACGGTCGCACTCGGCGCTGTCTTCCTCTACTTCGCCGTGCGACTCCACCGGGAGCGCGACCGCTCGGCGGCGATGCGTTCGTTCCACGCGTCGAACGCCTACCTCGGCTGCCTGCTCGTCGCAGTCGTCCTCGACGCGATGGTGGTCTGAGATGGCGACGGGGACCGTCTCCGCGTCCCGGCTCCGCCCCGACCGCGACACGCTGCTGTACGGCGCGCTCCTCGTGAACGGCGAACTCGCGCTCGTGCTGTTCTACTTCGCGGTGTCCAGTTCGGTGCCGACCGACCCCGTCTTCCTGGCGTACCCGTTCGTCTGGATCAACGCCGCCGTCTGGGGCGTCTCGAAGGTCTACCTGCCAGACGCGCCGCGGGCCCAGCGTCTCGCCGCGTTCGGCGTCGGCGTCGCTTACTTCCTGTTGCTCGCTGGCGTCGGCGGTCTGTTCGTGCTCCACGGTGAGGGGCTCGGTACGCGAATCGCGTGGCTGTCTCCCGGTTGGGGGCCGACCCTCGTCTACAGCGGGACGGCGCTGACGATGAGTCTCTTCCCGTTCAAAGTGATTGGCTACGCGGCGCTCGCCTATCTCGTGGCGGCGACTGTGCTCGACGCCGCTCGGACGGGCGTCGCGGGCCTGCTCGGCCTGTTCTCGTGTGTCAGTTGCACGTGGCCGGTCGCGGCGACGCTGTTGACCGGGGCGTTCGGGGGTGCTTCTGCCGTCGCCACGCTCGCGCAGAACGAGCCCTACGCGCTCTCAACGGTCGTCTTCGTCTCCTCCGTGCTGTTGCTTGTGTGGCGGCCGACGCGGTAGGCGCGTTCCACAGCGCTTTATTCCACTCGTCCCAATCCGAGCGCATGGACCCGGTACTCGTCGCCGAGAACGTCGTGAAGCGATACGGCGACGCCGCGGCGCTCGCGGGCGTCTCCCTCTCCGTCGACGAGGGCGAGGTGTTCGCGCTCGTCGGCCCGAACGGCGCGGGGAAGACGACGCTCGTGCGCTGCCTGACGGGAACGACGACGCCAGACGACGGCGAGGTGCGCCTGCTCGGCACCGACCCGACCGTGGCTCGCAAGCAGCGCGTCGGTCTGCTCCCGCAGGAGTTCTCGCCGCCGGACCGGCTCACCGCGGGCGAACTCGTCGGCTACTACGCGGGCCTCTACGACGACCCCCGCGACCCCGAGACGGTGCTCCGGGAGGTCGGACTGGACCCCGAAGACGACACGTGGTACGGCGACCTCTCCGGCGGACAGAAACGCCGCGCGTGCGTCGCCGCGGCGCTCGTCAACGGCCCGGACGTGCTGTTCCTCGACGAACCGACGACGGCCGTCGACCCGGCGGGCCGGCGCGCGCTCTGGTCGGTGTTCGAGGACCTCGCCGCGGGCGGCACCACCATCCTGCTCACCACTCACGACATGGCGGAGGCCGAGCGCCTCGCGGACCGCGTCGCGCTGCTCGCCGACGGGGACGTCGCGGCCACGGGCACACCGAGCGAACTCGTCGCCGCCCACGGCGGACCGACGCGACTCGTCGTCGAGACGGACGCCGACGACCTGCCCGGATTCGAGCCCGAGCGAACCGCGGAGGGCCTAGTCTTTCCCGATGTCGCGCCCGAGGACATCGGCGACATCGTGGCCGCCCTCGACGACGCGGGCGTCGACTTCGAAGCGCTGTCGTGGCGGGAACCGACGCTCGAAGACGCCTACCTCGAACTCGCCGGTGACGTCGAGCACGCAGGTCTCGACAGCGCCCTGGAGGTGCGTCGATGAGCCGCGCGCGTCGCATCGCCGCGGAGGCGACGGGGACCTACCGGACGTTCATCCGGCGTCGCACCGCGGTGTTCTTCACGTTCTTCTTCCCGGTGTTGCTCATCGTCATCTTCGCGGGCCTCGTCCGCACGCAGTCCGGGAGTGGTGGCCTCTTCTCCGAGCCGACCGGCTACTACGTCCCCGCGTATCTGGCGACGGTGGTGCTGTTCACGCCGCTCTCCCGGGTCGGCAGCACCGTCGCGCGCCACCGCGAGGGCAACCGCTTCGAGAAGCTCGCGACGACACCGCTCACGCGGGCGGAGTGGCTCGCCGCGCACACGCTCGTCAACGTCGCGCTCATCGCCGCCGCGTCGGCGGTGCTGCTCGTCGCGCTGAAACTCACGGGCGCCGAGTTCGCGCTGTCGCCGTGGCTCGCGTTCTTCGTCCCCGTGGCCTCCGTCGTGTTCTGTGGCATCGGCGCGGTACTCGGCAGCGTCGCGGACGGCCAGGACGGCGCCATCGCGATGAGCAATGGCGTCGCGCTCCCCCTCCTCTTCCTCTCCGAGACGTTCGTCCAGCCGGAGCTGTTCCCGGCGTGGTTCCTGCCGGTCGTCGACCTCTCACCGCTCGCGTACTTCGCCCGCGGGGTCCGCGCCGCGACGTACTCGGGGGGCGACGTGGTGACGAACGCCACCGTACTCGCGGTGCTAGCCGTCGTCGCATTCGCGTTCGGTGCCATACTGATTCCGTGGACCGAGTAGCGGGTCGGAGTCGCGCTGGCGCTTCCCGCAGGCCTTGCAACGCCACGTCTGCTCCCCGTCCGCTGCGTCCGCGCTACCCATCGCTGCGGAGTTGCGTCCACGGGGAGTATGAATCTACCTGCCGAGGGCTACCGCGGCACCCACGCGTAGACGTGGTTGAGCAGCCAGTAGGTGACGACGCCGAGGAACAGCGACAGCGACCACGAGGCGACGGCGACACGGCCGTACTTCGCGTGACTCGTCTCCCGGAGTTCCTCGGGGGTGCGCGTGAGCCCCAGGACGACGGCGTACAGCACGACGGGGACGGCGAGCACGGACAGCAGGATGTGGATAGCGAGCATCGCGAAGTAGACGAGTTCGACGGTACCCGCGTACGCGTAGAGGAACTGCCCCTCGCGGATGACGATTGACTTCTCGAAGCCGCCGCCGACCTTCCAGAGGTAGAGCACGAGGAACGCGCAGATGAGGCTGAACGCGGTGAGCATCGCGACGCGGTGTCTCCGGACGTCGCCGCGGCGGATGAACCGCCAGCCGACGAGCAGGCTGGTGAGCGCGAGCGTGTTGACGACGGCGATGAGGTCCGAGAACAGGACCACCGTCTCCCTGGACAGCTCCGGGAACAGGGGTATCAGTCCCTCGAAGGCACCGATGACGAGCGCGTAGCCGACGACGGAGAGCACGGCGGTGACCCGCCGGGGGTGAGCCCTCGCGTACCCGGGGGCGGTGGCGGATGCCATTACCGGGGGGTTGTGGCCGACCCACCAACCCGCTTTCGCTTCGGCCCGTTCCCCGCACCGTTGCAACCTGAGTTGCCGTAATCCAACCGAAGGCGTAATAGTAGTCCGTTAGAGTGAAACGGTCATGCGGCGAATCCTCGAACATGAGTCAGGACGCTCAACGGAACATCCGGTGTCTGGTGGCCAAGGTGGGACTCGACGGCCACGACCGGGGGGCGCACGTCATCACGCGCGCGTTCCGCGACGCCGGCTTCGAGGTCATCTACTCGGGGCTCCACAAGGCCCCGGCGGAGATCGTACAGGCTGCCGTCCAGGAGGACGTCGACGTGCTGGGCATCTCCATTCTCTCTGGCGCCCACAACACGCTCGTCCCGAAGATCGTCGAGGGCCTCCAGGAGTACGACGCCTTCGAGGACACGCTCATCATCGTCGGCGGCATCATCCCGGACGAGGACCGACCGGGGCTGACGGAGGCGGGCGTCGACGCCATCTTCGGCCCGGGCACGCCGATGGAGGAGACCGTCCAGTTCATCCGGGAGAACGTCAAGCCGCGTGACTGAGATGGCGACCACCGACGAGCCAGCGATCGTCGAGGAGCTACTCGGGGGGAAACACCGCGCGCTCGCCCGGACCATCACGAAGATAGAGAACCGCTCGCCGGGCTACCGCGAGGTCGTCTCCGCGCTCTACCCCCACACCGGCGGCGCCGACGTCGTCGGCATCACCGGCAGCCCCGGCTCCGGGAAGTCGACGCTCGTGGACAAGATGGCGAAGACGTACCGTGACCGCGGGCTGAGCGTCGGCGTCATCGCCGTCGACCCCTCCTCGCCGTTCACGGGCGGCGCGGTCCTCGGCGACCGCATCCGGATGGCCTCGACGGCGACGGACATGGACGTGTTCTTCCGGTCGATGTCCGCGCGCGGCAGCCTCGGTGGCCTCTCGACGGCCACCGCGGACGCCGTGAAGGCCCTCGACGCGTTCGGCAAGGACAAGGTCATCATCGAGACGGTCGGCGCCGGCCAGAACGAGGTCGACGTGGTGAAGACCGCCGACACCGTCGCCGTGCTCGTCCCGCCGTCCTCGGGCGACGACGTCCAGATGCTGAAGGCGGGCATCCTCGAGATCGGCGACGTCTTCGTCGTCAACAAGGCCGACCTCCAGGGCGCAAACAAGACGGTCACGGAGCTGAAGAACATGCTCGACCTCCGGCAGAGCGAGTCAGACGACTGGGAGCCCGAGGTCGTCGAGACCGTCGCCAAGAGCGGCGAGGGCGTCGACGAGTTCCTCTCGGTTCTCGAGAACCACGCCTCGTGGCTCGACGACTCCGGGCGACGCGACAAGAAGCGCCGCACCCGCCACGCCGAGGAACTCCGGAACCTGCTCCGCGAGGACGCCAGCCAACTGCTGGAGGCGGAACTCGAGGCCCGCGGCGGCATCGAGGAACTCGTCGAACGCATCGACGAGGGCGACACCACGCCGTACGAACTCGCCGACGACATCGTCGACCCGCTGGCGGACTGCCTCGACCAGCAGCGGGACTGAGTCCGGACGCGTTTCTTCGCGCGTAGGCCCAACGGATAAGCGACTGGCAGCCCACTGTTCGACCATGCGACTCCGCAGACTCCTCGCCGGCGCCGTCGGTGGCCTCGCACTCACGGAAGCCGCCAACCGCGCGCTCAGCGCTCGGTCGGGGCCGCTGGAGCCGGCCCTCGTCGGCAACCAGCGGACGTACCGCTGGCGCGGCTTCGACGTGGAATACACCGAGGCCGGCGACCCGTCCGACCCCGACGTTGTCTGTCTCCACGGCGTTCACGCCGCCGCCTCCGCGAAGGAGTACGACGGCATCTTCGGTCCGCTCGTCGAGGACTACCACGTCGTCGCGCCCGACCTGCCCGGGTTCGGGCGGAGCGACCGGCCGCCGGTCGCCTACACCAGTTCGCTGTACGAGGCGTTCGTCGCCGACTTCCTCGCGGACGTGGCCGACGACCCGGTCGTCCTCGGGAGTTCACTGACTGGCGCGTGGGCGGCGATGGCGGCGGACGAGGTGGACGCGAAAGGACTGCTGCTGGTCTGCCCGACGGCCGACACCGGGCCGCGGCGGCCCTGGGTCCGGAGCCTCGTCCGCTCGCCGGTGGTCGGTCAGGGACTGTTCAACGCGCTCACGAGCAAACCCTCGCTGCGCTTCTTCGACCAGCGGGAGGCGTTCTACCGGCCCGAGCACGTCACCACCGATATCGTCGACTACCAGTGGCAGACCGCCCACCAGGACGGTGGACGGTTCGCTCCGGCGTCGTTCGTCGGCGGCTTCCTCGACCCCGCGGTCGACCTGGGCGAGGCGCTCGCCGCGGTGGACTGCCCGGTCACGTTGTTCTGGGGCCGGGAGGCCACCGTGACGCCGCTCGCCGAGGGCCGAGAACTCGCCGACGAGGCGGACACGCGGCTGGTCGTCCTCGACGACACGAAACTGCTCCCGCACGAGGAAGAACCCGGGACGTTCGTCGACCTAATCCGCGGGGAACTACCGCAGCTCGAAGGTCAGTAGCCGGTCGCCGGTCGTCTCCGACTCGCCGACGTGGGCCGCGACAGTCCGCCCGTTCTCGACCGCGTCGAGGTCCGACTGAATCTGTCCCGTGAGCCGTACGCCGCCGAAGTCGGCGACCGCGACGGCGTACGGCGCGTCGTCGGCGAACGACGGCGCCGCGACGTGGACGACCGTGTAGGAGTCGATTTCCCCAACCTCGGACAGCGCCGTCTCGACGAGTTCGCGGCTCCCGCAGTGCGGGCAGACCCGCCGCGGCGGGAGGCTCCCGTGGCCGTTCTCGCACTCCAGGTAGTAGCCCTCGCTGTCAGCGAGCGCGTCGATGAAGTCGTCGTAGCCCGCGTTGCGGACGCTCGCGTCGGTCATTCTGCCACCTCCAGGACGTGGACCACTGCACTCGCCACGGTGCCACCGGCGTTGTGCGCCACGGCGACGTCCGCGTCTGCCACGTACTCGCTGTTGTGGTGGTCGCCGCGGAGCAGGCTGGTCAACTCCGCTATCTGGCTCGTCCCCGTCGCGCCGACCGGGTGCCCCTTCGCCTTCAGGCCGCCGGAGAGGTTCACCGGAACGTCGCCGTCGCGCGTCGTGGTGCCCTCGCGGGCCGCACCGATTCCCTCGCCCGTCTCGAAGAGGCCCAGCGATTCGACGGCGAGCACCTCGGCGACGGTGAAGCAGTCGTGGACCTCCGCGACGTCGACGTCGGCGGCGGTCACGTCGGCGTCGGCGTACGCCTCTTCGGCGGCCTTCGTTGCCGCCGGTGACGTGGCCATGTCGTCGCGGTCCTGCAGTGCCATCTTGTCCCCGCCCTGTCCGGTGCCGGTGACCGCGACGGGCGCGTCGAGGCCGTGGTCGTCGGCGTAGTCCTCGCTGACGAGGACGACCGCGCTCGCGCCGTCGGTGACGGGACAGGCGTCGTAGAGGTTCAGCGGTTCGGCGACCGGCGGCGACTCCAGCACGTCCTCGACGGTGATCTCCCGCTGGTACTGCGCGTGGTCGTTACCGACGGCGTTCGCGTGGTTCTTCACCGCGATGTGCGCGAGGTCCTCGTGGGTCCCGCCGAACTCCGCGAAGTAGGCGTTCGCCATCATCGCGTACGCGCCGGGGAACGTCACGCCGGCCCGCACTTCGTACAGTTCGTCGGCGGCGATGGCCAGCGCCTCCGTCGACTCCGCCGTCTCGAGGTTGTTCATCCGCTCGGCGCCGCCGACGACGAGGACGTCCTCCTCACCGTTGCGCACGTCCCTGACGGCCTGCCGGAGCGCCACGCCGCTGGACGCACAGGCGCTCTCGTAGCGCGTCGCGGGGGCGTCCACGCCGAGGGCCTCTGCCGCCAGCGGGCCCTGGTGGCCCTGGTGCTCGGCGAGTGCGCCCATGAAGTTCCCGTAGTAGACTCCGTCTACGTCCCCGCGTTCGACGCCGGCGTCGTCGAGTGCCGCGAGTCCGGCCTCCGCGAACAGGTCGCGGCTCGTCCGCTCGGGGTGGCGACCGAAGTGGGTGAGGCCGACCCCGGCGACTCGCACGTTGGTCATACCACTGCTTTGCAGACGAGGTTCAAAAGACGTGCGGAAGCGGGGGCGTACTGCCCCACTGCGGTCGGCTACATCCCCATATCGGCGGCCGCGTCGGGGACAGGGAGGTCGTTCGGGTCGACCCCGAGCAGTTCCGCGGCGTGGTCGAGGGCCATGTCGAAGCCGTAGTACCGCTCCAGTTCGTCGTCGTCCGCCGACGGTCGCACCTTCAACATCGCGTACCCCTCGCGATTCTGCGCGACGGCGGCCGTCCCGCCGTCGCCCGAGAACGCGAGCACGCGCTCGGTCTCGGTCTCGTAGTAGCGCGCGGTGACGCCGCCGGCCTCGACGGTCTCCTCGGTCATCGTCTGGAGTTCGTCCGGGGGTGGCAAAAACGGGCCGGGTTCGTGACCGGCCCGCTGGTCGGCGCCCGAGGAGAACGCGTTCTCCGAACCGTTATTCCAGTGGGGGTCCTCCGCACCGACAGATGCAGGCAAACGCGAGGAGGACCAGCGGTGGCTGACTCGGAACCCTCCACCGCGCCCGAGGACACTGACGGCGAGCCGTCGCTGTCGTTCGGCTGGGCGGGGCTCCGTGAGGGGTTCCTCACCGGCCTCCCTGTCGCAGTCGGCGTCGGCGGCTACGGCATCGTCTTCGGCGTGGTGGCCCGCCAGTCTGGGCTCAGCGTCGCGGAGGCCGCGCTGATGAGTGCGACCGTGCTGGCCGGGGCGGCCCAGCTCGTCGCCGTCGGGCTGTGGGCCGACCCGATACCCATCGTCGCCGTCGTCACCACGACGGCCGTCGTGAACCTCCGGTACGTGCTGATGGGCGCCGCGCTCCGACCGTGGTTCCGACAGCTGTCGCCGCTGGAGACCTACACGAGCCTGTTCTTCTTCGCGGACGAGAACTGGGCGCTGACCATTGGCGAGTTGCGCACCGGGAGCACGCGGGGTGCGTTCCTGCTCGGCAGCGGCCTCGTCCTCTGGCTGCTGTGGGTCGTGACGACCGTTGTCGGCGCGACGGCGGGTGACCTGGTCGGCGACCCCGCGCGCCTCGGTCTCGACTTCGTCGTGACTGCGCTATTCCTCACGCTCGCCGCGGGCTTCTGGGAGGGCACCGAGTCGCTGCGGCCGTGGCTCGCGGCGGCCGGCGTCGCGCTCGCCGTGAACGCCTTCGTCCCTGGCGAGTTGTACATTCTCGCTGGTGCGCTGGCCGGAGCCGCCGTGGAGGTGGTGACCCACGATGGCTGACCCGTTCTCTCTGGACCCGACCGTCGTCGGCGTCGTCCTCGCCATGGCCGCCGTCACCTACGCGACGAAGGCCAGCGGCCTCTGGGCGGTCGGCCGAATCGACCTCTCGGAGCGCGCCGAGGCGGGCCTCGACGTGCTCCCGGGCGCGGTGGTCGTCGCGTTCGTCGCGCCCGCCCTGGCCGACGGCGGCCCAGCGGAGTGGCTCGCAGCCATCGCCACTGTCGCCGTCGCGCGGAAGACCGGGAACCTGCTGGTCTCGCTCGCGGTCGGCGTCGGCGTCGTGCTCGCGGCGAGAACTGTCATCTAGGGGAGCCGCCGCCCTCGAGGCCCTGGCCGACCAGTTTCACTTTCACTACGGTTGGCCCAGCTATTTACTACCGCATCCACACCGACCTGCCAACGGACGATGCCACCACCAGGTGGCCACCAATCCGGTACGATCTACCCATGATGAGGAAGCTTCAGTGGCTGAAGACGGCGGTCCTGCAGGGCGGTCGACGACGCACGATTCGGGAGTGCCGTCGGTGCGGAACCACCGTCAACAGCCAGCGCGACGTCTGTCCGGAGTGTGGAACGGACGGCATCGCTTGCTATCGACTCTCGGAGTAACAGCGCCCTCCCGCGCTACTCCAGCAGCCGCCGAGCGATGGTGTTGCGGAGCACCTCGCTGGTCCCCTCGTAGATCTCGTTGAGCTTCGAGTCGCGGTAGTAGCGTTCGACGTCGAAGTCCTTCGTGTAGCCGTAGCCGCCGTGGATCTGGATGCCCTCGTTGGTGACCTCGCGGCTGATCTCGGAGGCGTAGAGCTTCGCCTGTGCTGCGTCCTTGATGAAGTCCTCGCCGCGGATCTTCTTGTCCGCCGCCCGGTGCATCAGGAGCTTCGCGGACTGGATCTTCGTGTCCATGTCGGCGAGCTTGTGCTGGATGGTCTGGAACTCGCTGATGGGCTGGTCGAACTGCTCGCGGTCCTGGGCGTACTGGAGGCTGTCCTCGAGGGCGGCGGCCGCGAGGCCGATGGAGCGCGCGGCGATGGTGATGCGGCCGCCGTTCAGCGTCTCCAGGGCGTGCGTGAAGCCCTCGCCCTCCTCGCCGAGGATGCGGCTCTCGGGGATGCGCATGTCGTCGAAGCGCAGTTCGGCGGTGGGGCAGCCCTTGTCGCCGAGTTTGTCCTCGGTGCCCTCGACGTGGAAGCCGTCGTCTTGCTTGGGCCGGACGACGAACGAGGAGATGCCGCGGTGGCCGGCGTCCGGGTCCGTCTTCGCGAACAGCGTCACGGTGTCCGCGACGCTCCCGTTCGAGATCCAGAGCTTGTCGCCGTTGACGACGTACTCGTCCCCGTCCTTCTCCGCGGTCGTTCCCATCGCGGGAACGTCTGAGCCAGCGCCGGCCTCCGAGAGCGCGAACGCGCCGATGTCGTCGCCGCGGTTCAACGGCGCGAGGAACTCGGTCTTCTGGTCGTCGTCGCCGTACGCGTTGAGCATGTTCCCCGCCAGACTGGTGTGGGCCGCGACGACGGTGCCGAGACCGCCGCTCCCCCGGGAGACCTCTTCGAGCGCGATAGCGTAGGAGTGGTAGTCGAGTCCCGCGCCGTCGTACTCCTCGGGGAATGGCATCCCCATCAGGCCGAGGTCGCTCATCTCCTCGACGAGGTCCCAGGGGAACTCGTCGGTCTCGTCGATCTCGGACGCCCGCGGGACCACCTCTTCGTCCACGAACTCCGCGACCATGTCGCGAATCTGCTGCTGCTCGGGCGTGAGACTGAAGTCCATGGTCGAAACCTCGCCACCTCGTTCCTTTACTGTTCTCATCGACGCGCGCCCCAACCCCTTTTTAGGCTCGACCCGTATCGGTAGTATAGTAATGGTCGGAGGCCAGTCACCACAATCGGCTGCGACGGAGCGCGAGTGGTGCCACGAGACGGTACAGGACGTCTCGCGCACGTTCGCACTGACTGTCGACGCTCTCGAGGAACCGATGGCGTCCCGCATCTGTGTCGGCTACCTGCTCTGTCGCGTCGCGGACACGATCGAGGATTCGACGTCGATGTCGCCGGCGAGACAGGCCTCCCTCCTCCGGACGTACGACCGCGTGCTCGCCCTGGACGACGACACCACGGTGGAGATGTTCCGAGAGGACGTGGCGGACGTCCTGCCCGAGGAACTCGACGCAGACTGGACCGTGGTCGCAGAGGCGCCGCGCGTGGTCCGGGCGTTCGAGAGCCTCGATACCGACGCTCAGGACGCCATCCGACCGACCGTCCGCGAGATGACGACCGGAATGGCCGGGTTCGTGGAGCGCTACGCCGACGAGGGCGGCCTCCGCATCCAGACGCTGAGCGAACTCGAGGAGTACTGCTGGTACGTCGCCGGCACGGTCGGGGAACTCGTCACGGAGCTCCTCGCCGACGACGCCGCTCCCGACGACGCCGAGACGATGCGCGAGCACGCCCGGTCGTTCGCGCTCCTCCTCCAACTTGTCAACGTCGCCAAGGACGTCCAACCGGACTACTACGAGGAGAACAACGTCTACCTCCCTGCGGAGTGGCTCGCCGAGCAGGAACTGGACCCGGAGGACGTGGCCGAACCGGCGAACGCTGGACGTGTCGGAATGGTGGTGCAACGCGTCACCGAGCGTGCACGCGGCTACGCAGACGGTGCACACCGCTGGCTGGAAGCGATGCCGACCACGCGAGGCAATACGCTCGCCGCGTGGTCTGTGCCGTTCCTGCTCGCCGTGGGGACGATGCGGGAACTCAGCGAGCGGCCCGCCGACGTCGTGGTGGACGGGGACGTGAAGGTCTCTCGGGCGGAGGTCTACGCGGTACTCGAGCGCGTCCACGGCGACTTCGACCGTGCGGCGCTGGCGACGCTCCGCGAAACTATCGAGAATCGCCCCCTCGCCTGAAGCCGACGCGACGCGCTGTTCTCGCGAACGTTCAAGTAGGAAGCCGGGACCACCGTCCCGCGTGCGCTGACAACTGGCGCGGAGCGATCGGACGAAACCGGCGGTGGACCGCTCCGCGACCCGTCGACACCGTCTGTTCGCTCTACTCGTAGCTGTAGAAGCCCTCGCCGGTCTTCTTCCCCAGGTCGCCGGCGTCGACCTTCCGCTTGAGGAGGTAGGCCGGCTTGTATCGGTCGCCTAGCTCCTCGTGGAGCGTTCGGCTGGCGTCGAGACAGATGTCGAGGCCGATGTGGTCGGCGAGTTCGAGGGGCCCCATCGGGACGTTCGTCCCGAGTTTCATCCCCTTGTCTATGTCCTCCTTCGACGCCACGCCCTCGTCGAACGCCCGGATGCCCTCGTTGAGCCACGGCATCAGGATGCGGTTGGTGACGAAACCCGGCTTGTCGTCGGACTCCCAGGTCTCCTTGTCGAGGTCCTCGGCGAACTCGTGGGCGAAGTCGACGACCTCGCCGTCGGTCTTCTCACCGACGACGACTTCGACGCCCGTCATCACCGGCACGGGGTTCATGAAGTGGAGGCCCACGACCTGCTCGGGGCGGTCGGTGGCCGACGCGATGGTGGTGATCGAGAGCGTCGAGGTGTTCGTCGCCAGCACGACGTCCCCCGGGACCTCCTCGTCGAGGTCTCCGAAGATGTCCTGCTTGACGTCCATGTTCTCGACGGCCGCCTCCACGACGAGGTCGCAGTCCGCGAGGTCCGCGAGGTCCGTCGTACCGGCGATGCCGTCGAGCGTGGCCTGTCGCTCGTCGTCGTCGATCTTCCCCTTGTCGACGAAGCGGTCGAGGGAGTCCTCGATGCTGTCGAAGCCCGCCTCGACGTAGTCGCGCTCGATGTCGCGCATCACGACGTCGTAGCCGGCCATCGAACTCACCTGGGCGATGCCCGCTCCCATCGTGCCGGCGCCGACGACGCCGACCGTCTCCACGTCTTCGAGTGCTCGCATAGTCGTGGCTGTGTGTGGCGCGAACCTAAGGATGCCGAAACGTGGAAACACTGAAGCCCCTAGGGTGGCTTCCCTTCGCCAACCGTGCCAGCCGAGGACTCCCGCGACGCGCTGCTGGACCTGAAGTTCGTCGGCCCGGCGACGGCCGACGTGCTCGAAGAGGCCGACGTGCCGGTCGCCGCTGTCTCCTCGAAGTCGGTCTCCCACGCGGAACTCGTCGACGCTGGCGTCAACCCGGGTGTAGCGGCCCGCATCCGCCGTGAGCACTCCCTCCAGTGGTCCTTCCATGGCGGCCAGGACCTCGACCGGCGCGCCGAGCAGGTGCGCGGCCTCAACGACGACGAGCGCGAGTGGGTCGCCGCGAGCTACGGCGAAGACGACGCTTCCGCAGACGGGAGCGGCGACGCGACCGCGGAGGAGGCCGCGTGGCGCGACCAGCCGTCGGGCGGCGACCCCGAACCCGACTCGGGGTCAGAGGAGTCCGACTGGCGGGAGAAGTCGTGGCCGAACGCAGACGACGACGCGTCACCCGAACGTGACGAGCAGGCCTGGCGCGAGCAGTCCGCCCCGACGCCGGTGACGGAACTCGACGGCATCGACGAGGGGGACGCAGCGCTGCTCGCTCGCGCTGGCGTGACGTCGGTCCGGAGTCTCGCGACGGCGCACGTCGAGCACGTCGCGGACTCCCTGGGAGTGTCCGTCGAGCAGGTCGCGGCGTGGAAGGAGGCGGCGGCCGACGCGGAGACGTAGCCACCGCCAGCGGGTGCTGTCGGCCACTTCCCGACAGTTAGACACTTATACGAGGTTGCCGCACGTTTAGGTGATGCGCCCCTTCGAGGACTCTCCGATTTCACGCGACGGGAAAGTACTGATTCTCGCGTACGACCACGGCCTGGAGCACGGCCCGGTGGACTTCGAGGCGGTGCCCGAGACGATGGACCCAGAGGTGGTGTGGGATGTCGCGACCCACGACGCCGTCTCCGGGTTCGCCGTCCAGAAGGGCGTCGCGGAGGCCTACTACCCCTCCTACGAGGACGACGTGAACCTGCTGGCGAAGCTCAACGGCACGTCGAATCTCTGGATGGGCGAACCCGACTCCGCGGTGAACTGGACGGCCGACTACGCCGCGGAACTCGGCGCGGACGCCATCGGGTTCACGCTGTACGGCGGTGCGAACAACGAGATCGAGATGGCCGAGGAGTTCCGCGAGGCCCAGGAGACGGCCCGAGAGCACGACCTACCGGTCGTGATGTGGTCGTACCCACGCGGCCAGGGCCTGAAGAACGATAAGGACCCCCAGACCATCGCGTACGCGGCGCGACAGGCGCTGGAACTCGGCGCGGACATTGCCAAGGTGAAGTACCCCGGGAGCTCCGAGAAGATGGAGTTCGCGGTGGACGCCGCCGGCCCCACGCAGGTCGTCATGTCCGGCGGGTCGAAGACCAGCGACCGCGACTTCCTCTCGACCGTGAAGGGCGCCATCGACGCCGGCGCTGTCGGCCTCGCGGTCGGCCGGAACGTCTGGCAGCGCGAGAACCCCGCCGAGTTCCTCGACGCCCTCGAGGCCGTCATCTACGAGGAGACGAGCGTCGAGGAGGCGCTCTCCCGCGTCTGAATGACGGTCGACCGAGTCTTCGACGTCATTGCCGACGCCGCGCCGGAGATCCGGGCGGGCCTCCCAGAGCGCCGCGCGAAGGCCGAGACGGAGAACGTCTCCGGCGACACCCAGCTGGAGGCCGACGTCTGGGCCGACGACCTGCTGTACGAGCGCTTCCAGGACGTTGCGGGCGTGACCTGGTACGCCAGCGAGGAGCGCGACGATGTCGAGCGCGTCGGCGGCGAGGACGGCTACACGGTCGCTCTCGACCCGCTCGACGGCTCCTCGAACGTCAAGTCGAACAACCCGTGTGGCACCGTCGTCGGCGTCTACGACGAACCGCTCCCCGCGCCCGGTGACAGCCTCGTCGCCGCGGGCTTCGTCCTCTACGGTCCGACGACGACGATGGTCGTCGCCCGCGACGGCGAGGTCACTGAGTACCTCGTCGAGTCCGACGGCCGAACCGACCTCGGACCGGTCGAACTCCCCGAGGACCCGGTCGTCTACGGGTTCGGCGGCCGCGTCCCCGACTGGACCGACGACTTCGAGGCGTTCGTCCGCGACGTGGAGGACGACCTCAAACTCCGGTACGGCGGCGCGATGATCGCCGACGTGAATCAAGTGCTCGTCTACGGCGGCGTGTTCGGCTACCCGGGCCTGCGCTCGCGGCCCGAGGGGAAACTCCGCGCACACTTCGAGTCGATGCCGATGGCGTACGTCGTCGAGGCGGCCGGCGGCGCTTCCAGCGACGGCTCGCAGTCACTGCTCGACTGCGACCCCGACAGCCTCCACGCCCGCACGCCGACGTTCGTCGGCAACGAGTCGGTCATCGACGCCCTCGAGGGCGCGCTCCCGAACTGACTTCCCCGTCCCGCCCTTCTCTCCGGCTATGTGCGGCCGATACGCGCTGTTCACCGACCCTACTGACCTCGCCGAGGAGTTCGGCCTAGACGACGCGACCTACGAACCGACGTACAACGCCGCGCCGAGCGAACAGCTGCCGGTGATTCTCGACGATGCGCCCGAGACGCTGACCGCGGCCCGCTGGGGGCTCGTGCCGTCGTGGTCGGACGGGCCAGGGGGCGACCCCGACCCCATCAACGCTCGCGCGGAGACACTCACGGAGAAGCGGTACTTCCGAGAGGCCTTCGACGAGCGCCGCTGTCTGGTGCCCGCCGACGGCTTCTTCGAGTGGGTGGAGACGGCGGACGGCAAGCGACCCCACTACGTGTCGCGGGCGGACGGCCGCCCGTTCCTGCTCGCGGGGCTCTGGGAGACGTGGACGCCCGAGCAGACCCAGACTGGACTGGGGGAGTTCGGCTCCGGAAGTCCGAGCAGGGAGGCCGAGACAGTCCAGTCGTTCACTGTCGTCACGACGGAGCCGAACGACTTTCTCGCAGCGTACCACCACCGCATGGCGCTGTTGCTCGACCGGGAAGCCGGCGAGCGCTGGTTGACGGCCGACGACCCGAGTGACCTGCTGGCACCGAGCGCGGTCGACCTGCAGGCGTGGCCCGTCTCCGAGGCGGTGAACGACCCCTCGAACGACCGCCCGGACCTGGTCGAGGCGGTGGCCTGACCACCCGACGTAATTCCCGTCGTACGAGGAACTGGACGTCACTCTCGAGAATTAGGGCACGGACACGTCACGGGAGAACTCGCCGCCGTGCTCCGTTGGCCGCCGGGCGACCGGCGGCGTGGAGCGTGTCAGAGGCACAGCCGGTGTCGAAACACCAGCGTACGAAACACCCACGCCTGACGGTATTACGTTACTGACTGCGTAGCCACCGACGCGACGCCCAACGCTATATAACTCTGGTGGCCACTTATGTACGTAGTTTTTTGTGTCAGCGGTCGTATGACGGAACAATGCCCTCCCAGGCCGTCGAAGTCGTCGAGTTACTCGCGCGGCGAGCGACGCTGCTCCGACTGCTCCGGGAGCGCCCCCGACTGAAACGCGAACTCGCCGAAGAGCTCTCGGTTTCCCGGTCGACGGTCGACCGCGCTGTCCGCAACCTGGAAGCCACCGACTACGTGGCCCGCGGGGAGACCGTCTCGCTCACACTCGAGGGCCGACTCGCTCTCGACGCCTTCGAGCAGTTCACCGGGGTCATTAGGGGACTCGACGATACGTCTCGCGTCCTCGAACACCTCCCCGAGTCAGCGACCCTCGACGTGTCGATGCTCCGCGACGCGACGGTCGTCACCCCCGACCGGGACGCCCCCCAGCGCCCCATCGCCTCCTTCGTCGAGGAGGCCGAACGGGCGACCAAAGTCCGCGGGTTCGGCTCCGCGGTGCTCCCGTCGGTCGTCTCGGTGTTCCGGGACCGGATCGTCGACCACGACGCAGTGTTCGACCTCACGGTGCCCGAGAGCGTCCTCGACGAACTGCTCGCGTCCCAGCGTGGCGTCGTCGAGGAGTGCCTCGACTCGGGTCGGTTGACGCTGCGCACGGCGTCGACGAGCCTCGACTACAGCCTCCTGCTCGTCGAGCAGCGCGACCGGACCGCCGTCTGCGCGCTCGTCTACGGCGACAGCGGTGTCGCGGGCGTCGTAAAGAACGACACCGACGACGCCGTGCGGTGGGCCGACCGCGTCTACGAGCGCCTCCGCAAGGACGCCACCGACCTCCCGGTCTGAGTGTGTCTCGTCTCTCCACACCTTCTGCCACGGGGAGTCCACGCCCGCGGTATGGTTTCGGTCCGGTGACTGGAGAACCGATACGGTGACCGGCTGGCAGAACGGACGTCGCTTCGCCCTGCCGGCAGGCCAACGCCTTTACTGTCTGCTTGCGACTCCTGCCCATGGAGTACACCACCCTCGGCGACACAGGGATGGAGGTCAGTCGCATCTGCCTCGGCTGCATGAGCTTCGGCTCCTCGGACTGGCGCCCCTGGGTCCTCGACGAGGAGGAATCCCGCCCGATCATCGAGCGCGCCATCGAACTCGGCGTGAACTTCTTCGACACCGCGAACATGTACTCGGAGGGCGAGTCCGAGCGCATCGTCGGTGACGTCCTCTCGGAGTACGATCGCGGCGAGCAGGTCGTCGCCACGAAGGGTTACTTCCAGATGGACGAGGACGACCCGAACTCCGGCGGCCTCTCCCGGAAGGCCATCGAGCAGGAACTCGACGCCTCCCTGGAGCGCCTCGGGATGGAGACGGTCGACCTCTACCAGACCCACCGCTGGGACTACGACACGCCAATCGATCAGACGCTCGCGGCGCTCGACGACGCCGTTCGCCGCGGGAAGGCGCGGTACATCGGGACATCCTCGCAGTGGGCCCGCCAGTTCGCGGAGGCGCTGCACACGAGCGACCTGCTGGGCTACGAGCGCTTCGTCACGATGCAGAACCACTACAACCTCGTCTACCGCGAGGAGGAACGCGAGATGCTGCCGCTCTGCCAGCGCGAGGGCGTCGGCGTGATGCCGTGGTCGCCGCTCGCCCGCGGCTATCTCGCGCGCCCCCACGAGGAGGTCGAGGCGACGAAGCGCGGCGACAGCGAGGAGTACATCTCACAACACCCCTACCAGGAGGGCGGCGGCTCCGAGGTCAACGAGCGCGTCGAGGAACTCGCCGCGGAGAAGGACGTGGAGATGGCCCAAATCTCGCTCGCGTGGCTCTTCCACAAGGAGTGGGTCGACGCCCCCATCGTCGGGACCACGAGCGTCGAACACCTCGAGGACGCCGTCGAGGCCCTGGACATCGACCTCTCGGACTCCGACATCGACTACCTCGAGGAGCCCTACCAGCCGGTCCGCGTCTCCGGGCACGACTGAGTAAGATGGCGACACGCACTGGTCGGTCTCTCGGTGGCCGCAAGAGTCACCGCGACGCCGTTCGGGCAGTCGGGTGGTGGAACCCGGCAGCTACACGCTCCTCCTCGAACCCGAGTCGAGTCCGGTAGAACTCGCTGACGCGCTCGCGGTCCGCGCTCCAGACGCAGACGATCCCCTTACTCGAGGACGACCCAGTCGGTGGGCGTGTCGGTGATGCCGCGGACGCGCACCTCGCGCTTGCCGTCGTCCGTGATGCGCAGGTCGACGACGCCGTCGAACAGCTGGCTGATTGTGTTCATCGTCTGGTCGTCGTGGCTCTCCGGGTCGACCGAGAAGACGCCGAGCCAGTTCTGGGTCTGGATCTGGCTCGTGAACACGTGGAGGAACCGGAACAGGCGCTCGATGTCGACGTACATCAGCAAGGGGGAAAGCGAGTCGAACCCAACGCGGAGGCGGTCGACGCCGGCCTCGCTGGCGTTGCTCGCCACCTCAGAGAACTCGATTCCCATCCCGGTCAGGTCGCCCGGCGAGGAGACGTAGCGCACGCGGTCGTCGTCCGTCGCCCCTCCGCTCTGGCTGCTGACGGCGTCGACGAGCTGCAGGAACCCGGGGTTGTCGCCGACCGTCTCCTCGTACTCGGCGAGGACCTCGTCGGCGGCGTCCCGGGAGGTGACGAGCACCGAGCCCTCGCCCTCCGTGGCGCCGCGAGCCAGAAGCTCGAGGAGCAGCGCTCGTTTTCCCGACATCGCCGGACCGCTCAGCAGGAGGTTCGTCCCGTCGTCGAATCCCCCGGCGAGTGGGTCCGGTAGCACCCCATTAACCTGGTACGTCATCGTTGTAGAGCAAGCGTACGCCGCCACCGCTCTTCGTGGAGCGTCCGAACCGGAGGCACATAAGTTTGGGCGGGTTGGCAACGCTGTCAGGGGAACGCCCGACTACGTTCGGCAGCAGCCGACTACTGCGGGGAGACGCCGGCGAGTTCGCTGAACGTCGCGATGTCCTCGTCGGCACCGGCGACGACGAGCGCGTCCCCCGGCTGGATGCGGAACTCCGCGTCCAGCTCCGAGAGCACCGCGCCGTCGCGTTCAACGGCGATGACCGTACAGCCGGTCCGGGCCTGCACCCGCGCCTCGGCGAGCGTCTGTCCCTCGAAGTTCGGCGCCTCGGTGCGCACGATGTCGATCTGCTTGTCGAGGGCCATCACGTCCTCGCCGAGCAGTGTCTGGGCGAGCATCCGGCCGGCGACGGTCGCCAGCGTGAGCACGTAGTCCGCGCCCGCCGCGTACAGCTTCGGGGCGCTCTCCGGCTCGTTCGCCCGTCCCAGAATCTCTACTTCGTCGCTGGCCTCCCGCGCGACCAGCGTCGAGAAGATGGTGTCCGTGTCGTCGCCGAGCGCGAGGATGAGCGCGCTCGCATCCTCGATGCCAGCATTGCGGAGCGTCTCCGCCTCGGTCGCGTCCCCGACCACGTCGACGCCCGGGAGCTCCCGCAAGTCCACGACGGTGGTGTCGATGCCCTCCCGTTCGAGCGCCGTCTCGACGGTGGTGCCGACCTCGCCGTAGCCGGCGAGCACGACCCGTTCGGTCTGCTGGGCCCGCTCCTCGGTGAGCGTGATCTGCTTCAGCGACTCGAGCTGGGACTCGCGGCCCGCCACCAGCAGGATGGTGTTCCTGCTGAGGGGCTTCTCGGGGTCCGGCGACGCGAAGAACTCCCCAGTGAACCACGCGCCGATGACGTTCACGCCGGTCCGCTCGCGGATGTTCGACTCGGCCAGCGTGACGCCGTCGAGTTCGCTGTCGTGGTGGATGGGCATCTCCACGATCTCGAAGTCCTCGCCGACCTCGACTGCGCCACCGAGCTCTGCGCTGACGGCGCTCGTCACCTTCTCCGCGAGGCTCCGCCCGAGCAGTTGGCGCGGACTCAGCACGCGGTCGACGCCCGCGTACTCGAGGTACTCTGAGAGCGACTCGTCCTCGACGAAACAGACGGTCTGGACGTCCGGGGCTAGCTCGCCAACTGTGAGCGCGATGGTGGCGTTCGCCTCGTCGTCCTCGTCGAGGACGATAGCGCGGGCCTGCGCGACGTTCGCACTGAGTAATCCAGCCTTCGACTCCGGGTCGCCGTGGACGACGGGGCGCCCGCTCTCGTGGAGTTCGAGCGCCCGTTCGCGGTCCTGCTCGAGGAACACGTAGTCGACGCCCTGGGGAGCGAGTTCCGCGACAAGCGTCTCGCTTCGAGCGCCGAACCCACAGACGACGACGTGGTCCTGCAGGGAGACGCTCGTCGGTGGTTCGGCCTCGAGGTGTTCTTCTAACCAGGGGACGGCGAACAGGGGGATGGCGAGGAAGATGATGAACACCGCGGTGATGTCGATGAAGTCCACGACTGCCAGCATCGCGTCCGAGGACCACGGCGCGAACTGACCGTACCCCGTGGTCGTGAACGTCTCCGTGACGAAGTGCACCGACTCCATCCAGGAGACGGGCTGGTCCTCGAACGTCGCCATCCCGAGTTTGAACGCGGCAGTGTAGACGGCACCGACGCCGACGAGGAAGCCGACGTACGCGATCGCCCGCCGGTACTGTTGCAGCATCTGGGTTCGCTACCGCCGCAGCGGACTTAAACCCCCGAAGTCGCGGAGCGCTGGGGGTTCCGGCTACGACGCAGCGAGCCCGCGACCAGTCGAACGGAACCACACTTCAAAATTCGAGACCAACCAGGCTTCGTTATCGAAACTCCAGATGGCGTCGAACCTTGGTCTGTGGGGCACAATCCGCTTGAACGTGGGTCACGTATCTCTCACTAATGACCCAGCGAACAGCCCACATCGACATTGGGGGGATGACGTGTGCCAACTGTTCGAGCACCGTCACGGACGCGGTGACGCGCCTCGACGGCGTCGCCGACGCCGACGTGAACTTCGCCACCGACGGCGGGACGGTCGAGTACGACCCCGACCAGACGACGCTCGGGGACGTGTACGCGGCCATCGAGGACGCGGGCTACGACCCCGTCGCCGCGGACACCACCATCTCGGTGACCGGCATGACGTGCGCGAACTGCTCGGCGACCATCGAGGACGCGCTCGCGGGCCTTCCGGGCGTCGTCGCCGCCAACGCGAACTTCGCAACCGACGAGGTCCACGTCGAGTACAACCCGGCAGACTTCGACCGCGAGGACGCTTACCAGGCCATCGAGGATGCGGGCTACGAACCCGTCCGCGACGACGAGGCCGACGACGGGAGCGACGCGGCCGAGGACGCCCGGACCGCCGAGATGCGCCACCAGCGCAACCTCACGCTGTTCGGCGCCGCGCTGTCGCTCCCACTCGTCTTCTTCATCGCCGAGCGGTTCCTGCTCGGCGGCGGCCTCCTTCCAGAGACGCTGTCGCTGTTCGGGGCGACGTTCTCGTTCGGGTGGGTCGAGTTCGCGCTCGCTACGCCCGTCTACGTCGTGCTCGGCAAGGAGTTTCTGGAGAACTCCTACAAGGCGCTCGTCAAGAACCGGACCGCGAACATGGACGTGCTCATCGCGCTCGGGTCGACGACGGCGTACGTCTACTCGCTGGTCGCGCTCGTCGGGATACTGCCGAACGCGGGGCTCTACTTCGACACCGCGGCGCTCATCCTCGTGTTCATCACGCTCGGCAACTACCTCGAGGCCCGCTCGAAGGGCCAGGCAAGCGAGGCCCTGCGGAGCCTCCTCGAACTCCAGGCCGACACCGCGCGGGTCGTCCGCGAGGACGGCACGGAAGAAGAGGTTCCCCTCGACGAGGTGCAGGTCGGCGACCGACTGAAGGTCAAGCCCGGCGAGCAGGTTCCCACGGACGGCGTGGTCGTCGACGGGGAGTCCGCAGTCGACGAGTCGATGGTGACCGGCGAGTCCGTCCCTGTCTCGAAGGAACCCGGCGACGAGGTCGTCGGCTCCACCATCAACGAGAACGGCCTGCTCGTCGTGGAGGCGACGAAGGTCGGCGAGGACACCGCCATCCAGCAGATTGTCCAGACCGTCAAGGAGGCCCAGTCCCGCCAGCCCGAGATACAGAACCTCGCGGACCGTATCAGCGCCTACTTCGTTCCGGCGGTCATCACGAACGCGCTCTTCTGGGGCGTCGTCTGGTCCCTCGCACCCGAGACGCTCGCGGGCTTCGTCGGGTCGCTCCCCCTGTGGGGGCTGGTCGGCGGCGGCCCCGGCACAGTCGGCGTCTTCGAGTTCGCCGTCGTCGTGTTCGCCTCCTCGGTGCTCATCGCGTGCCCCTGCGCGCTCGGCCTCGCCACCCCAGCGGCGACCATGGTCGGCACCAGCATCGGCGCCCAGAACGGCGTCCTGTTCAAGGGCGGCGACGTGCTCGAACGCGCGAAGGACGCCGACACCGTCGTCTTCGACAAGACGGGCACGCTGACCGAGGGCGAGATGGAGCTCACCGACGTCGTGGTCGTCGACGAGGTGCGCGCCGACGGCGGCGCAGTCTCGGAAATCACCGTCGACGAGTCGTTCGTCCTCCGTATCGCGGCGAGCGCGGAGTCCGCCAGCGAACACCCGCTCGCGGCCGCCATCGTCGACGGCGCGCGGGAGCGCGGTATCGACGTGAGCGACCCCGACAAATTCGAGAACGTACCGGGCCAGGGTGTGAAGGCGACAGTCGACGGCGGCGACGTGCTCGTCGGCAATCGGAAACTCCTCCGCGACGCGGGAATCGATACTGGCCCTGCCGAGGAGGAACTCGAGCGCCTCGAACGCGAGGGGAAGACCGCGATGCTCGTCGCCTACGACGGCCGCGTCGTGGGCGTCGTCGCGGACGCCGACACGGTGAAGGAGAGCGCCGAACGCGCCGTCTCGGCGCTCCACGAGCGCGGCGTCGCCGTCCACATGATTACCGGCGATAACGAGCGCACCGCGCGTGCCGTCGCCGAGCAGGTCGGCATCGACCCTGAGAACGTCCGCGCGAGCGTGCTGCCCGACGAGAAGGCCGACGCCGTCGACGCCATCCAGTCCGACGGCACGAAGGCGATGATGGTCGGCGACGGCGTCAACGACGCGCCCGCGCTCGCCACGGCGTTCGTCGGTGTCGCCATCGGCAGTGGCACCGACGTCGCCATCGAGGCCGCCGACGTGACGCTGATGCGCGACGACCCCTACGACCTCGTGAAGGCCATTCGCGTCAGCGCCGGCACGCTCGCGAAGATCAAGCAGAACCTCTTCTGGGCGCTCGGCTACAACACCGCGATGATCCCGCTCGCGTCGCTCGGCCTGCTCCAGCCGGTGCTGGCGGCCGTCGCGATGGCCATCTCCAGCGTCAGCGTGCTGGCGAACAGCCTCCTGTTCCGGCGGTATACGCCGGACGAGGACTACCGCCTATTCGGGCGGTAGTCGACACCGTCCCGTCTTCTTTAGGCACAAGAACCTAACCACTCGGTGGCCTATCCGCAGTCGAGATGACGCAGACGCTCTCCGTTCCCGGAATGGGCTGTGACGGCTGCGAGCGCATCGTGGAGAGCGCACTCTCGGAGGTCGCCGGCGTCACCGGAGTGACTGCCGACCAGTTGGACGGGACGGCGACAATCGAAGGTGACGTGGAGACGGAGACGCTCGTTCGAAGCCTCGAACTCGCGGGCTACGACGCCGACGTGGCGTAGTCCGGTCCCGGACGATAGCGGAGGGGGTTACCGGTAGGTAAGTGGCTCACACGACCGTTACCGAGTGCTAAAGGGGGTGGCGTCCCGAGTACCGGGTAGATGACCACGACTGACGAACTCGTCCAGGACCTGCCGCCCAGCGCGAAACTCGTCTGGAAGGTACTGGAGTACAACGGGGGACTCACGCAGAAACAGATCGTCGAGAACTCCCGGCTCTCTCAGCGTACCGTCCGGGACGCGCTCGACCGGTTGCAGGAGGCCGACGTGGTCGAGAAGGACATCTACATCCCTGACGCGCGCCAGAACCTCTACCGCCTCTCCCTCGACGAGGAGGAGGCCGAGTCGGAGTCCGAGGCCGAAGTCGCCCTCGACTAGACCAGCGACGCCCCTTCCTCCTCGACGGGTTCGAGGTGCTCGTTCCCCCACTCCGCCAGCGACATCACCACTGGTTCGAGGGACTCACCGAGGTCCGTCAGCGCGTACTCGACGCGGACGGGTTTCTCGCTGACGATGGTCCGGGAGACGATGCGCTTCTCTGTCAGGTCCTCGAGGTTCTCGGAGAGCACCTTGCTGGAGATGCCGTCGACCTCCGACTGGAGGTCGTTGAAGCCGAGCGGCCCCTCCGCCAGCAGTCGATGGATGATGACGGGATACCACTTCTTCCCGACGAGTGACGCCGTCGCGGTGATCGAACACCACGAGTCTCCGGGACACCACGCGGGTAGCCGCTCGCTGTCGTCCATGCCCGTAGGTTGGGACGGACGGAAGTTAAGGCTACCTCACGATAGCTACTTACCTTGTAGTAAGCCCAGGGAGTCGATGCTCCCAGAACCACCACCGTCGGCGGTCGCAGTTGCAAACTGATAAGTTCCGGACGGGAGACGCAGCCGACGATGCCCTCCCTGCTAGCCCGTGCGTCCCGCGTCGCGGGGCGCGTCTCCGAGTACGCCCTCGTCCCCCTCGCTCTGACGCTGTTCGCGTTCGGCAAGGTGGCCGCCGCCGTCGACCCGTCGAGCGTCGGCGTGAACGTGAAGCTGTCCTTCCCCGCGGACGTCGCCACGCTGTGGACCGTCGTCGACCCGCCCGCACAGGGCGTCGCGTTCCGCAGTCCGACGCCGCTGCTGTTCGTGCCCGTGTTTATCGCCGTCGAGGCAGCGGTGGTCGCGGGCTACCTCGGCGGCATCCGCGACGCCCACCGCGACCGCGACCCGGACTTCGTGGCGGCCGTCCGCGACCACTGGCTCTCCATCCTCGGCATCAGGGTCGTCCAGTTCCTCCTGTTCGGTGGCCTCGCCCTGAGCCTGCTCGCCGGCGGTGCCGGCGTCCTCCTCGTCCTCGGCGTCCCGCTGCTGCTCGTGGTCGGCTACCTCCTCTGGGCGGCGCCGTACCTGGTCGTCTTGCGGGACACCGACGCCCTGACGGCGCTCGCGGAGAGCGCGTCCCTCGCCGTCGAGGGCGGCGACTACCCCGCGTTCTCTGCCGGTTACGCGGTCGCCGTGGCGGTCGCTTCGGTGGTGGTCTCGCCGCTCGTGACCAGCGCGGGCATCGTCGGCGTCCTCGTCGGCGCGGCGCTCGTCGCATACCCGTCGCTGGTTGGGACCGCGGCCGCGACCATCGTCGTGGACGCCGCGGCCGCCGCGGCGTCTCGCGGCGCTTAAGACCGACTACCGTCTACGGTGGGTCGTGCAGAACGTCACGGACCGGACGAGCAACCCCTTCGACATGCGGCCGCCCTGCGACGCGTTCGTCCCCGGCTACGGCGACGCGAACGCCGATTTCCACGCCATCGGCGACCACCCCGGAATCCACGGCGGCGCGGAGACGGGCGTACCGCTCACGGAGACACCAGCGGCCGAGCGGTTTCGGGACGCGCTCGCTGCCGTCGGCCTCCTCGACGAACACGCCGAACCCGCGAACCTGTTCCTCTCGTACCTCCACGCCTGCGTCGCCGAGGAGACGCCCTCGGAGCGCGAGTACACCGAACTCGAACCGTTCTTCGACGCGGAACTCCGGGCCATCACCGCCCACGTCCTGCTCCCCGTCGGGGAGCGCGCGACCCGTCACGTCCTCCGGGAGTACACCGCAATCGACCCGGACAGCGTGACGCTCGCCGACGTCCACGCCGAGGAACTCCACGGGAGCGGGTGGCTCGTGGTGCCAGCCCTCGACCCCGCGGAGTGGACCGACGCCGACGAGACGGCCTACATCGACGCCCTCGCCGACATCCGGGAGTCCGACTACTTCCGGGAGGCCGACCTCGGTCGGTTCCTCGTGGAGTCGGAGCGATATCTGGTCAGATAGTGATTTATCCGCCCGCCTGCTAGCCAGCGGTGTGCACCACATCCAGTTGACGAACGCCGCCTTCGAGGGGCGGAACAGCATCTACCTCCTCGGGGCGGACGACGCCGGCGCGCCGACGACGCTCGTCGACACCGGCATCGCCACACCGGCTGTCGAGGCCGAACTCCGGGACGCGCTCGCCGACGGCGGCGCGTCGTTCGCGGACGTCGACCAGGTGTTGCTCACCCACTGGCACCACGACCACTCCGGTCTCGCCGGCGCCATCCAGGCCGAGAGCGACGCCACAGTCTACGCCCACGAGGCAGACGCGCCGCTCGTAGCCCACGACGCCGGCGCCCTCGACGCGACGGAGTCCGCTCGCCTCGAGTGCCTCGACCGCTGGGGGATGCCCGCCGAGAAGCAGCGCGAACTGGAGGCGGTCTTCGACCGGCACGCGGACCTCGCTGGGGACCCGGTCGACGTCACTCCACTGAGCGACGGCGACAGCGTCTCGCTCGGCGGCTTCGACGTGGAGGCGGTCCACCTCCCCGGTCACGCCGCGGGTCTGGTCGGCTACCAGTTCGAGCGCGACGGCCGCCGCGAGGCGTTCGTCGGCGACGCCATCCTGCCGAAGTACACGCCGAACGTCGGCGGCGCCGACGTCCGCGTCGACCGGCCGCTCGCGCAGTACCTCGCCAGCCTCGAGCGCGTGCAGTCCCTCGACTGGGACCGCGCGTGGCCCGGCCACCGAGGCCCCATCTTCGCGCCGAACGCCCGCGCCCGCGACATCGCCGCCCACCACGACGAACGCACCGAGCGCGTCCGCTCGGTAGTCGCCGAGCAGGGCCCCGTCTCCGCGTGGGACGTGAGCGCGGAACTGTTCGGCTCGCTGTCGTCCATCCACATCCTTCACGGGCCGGGCGAGGCGTTCGCTCACCTCGACCACCTCGTCCACGAGGGCGAACTCGAAGAGACCGAGGACGGCTACGTCCTCGCCTGAGCGGACACCGTCTCAGTTCCGCGAGCACAACTGTCTTTGTCCGCGCTACTCGTACGTCCGTGCATGGTCGAGATGGAATCCGACGCCGAACTCGAGGCGGGCGACCCGGCGCCGGGCTTCGAACTCCGCGGCACCGACGACGAATCGTACGCGCTCGCGGACTTCGCGGACCACGAGGCGGTGTTGCTCGTGTTCACCTGTAACCACTGCCCGTACGCGAAGGCGAAGTTCGACGTGCTCAACGACATCGCCGCCGACTACGACGACGCCGCTGTTATGGGCGTCAACCCGAACGACGCCGAGGAGTACCCCGACGACTCCTTCGAGCGCATGCAGGAACTCGTCGACGAGGGGACCGTCGACTACGACGCCTACCTCCACGACGAGTCCCAGGACGTCGCTCGCGCGTACGGCGCGACGTGCACGCCCGACCCGTTCCTCCTCCGGAACGCGGGGGACGGCTTCGAACTCGCGTGGCAGGGCCGCCTCGACGACGCACTGAATCCGGACGACGAACCGACCCGCCCCGGCGGCGACATGCGCGACGCCATCGACAGCGTCCTCGCCGGCGAGGACGTCGAGAAGGGGGACCTGCCGTCGCGCGGGTGCTCCATCAAGTGGCGCGGGGAGTGACGCTGTCGGGCGGTCCGCGCCCTGTACCCGGAGCGCCGGAGAGTATCCCCTGAGATGGAAGCCCAGGCGATGGTGGTGGGGCCACGACGGCAGTCAAGGTGCCGGGTGACCTACAGATATTTGTCGCTGGCATCGACATCTTGGTCCGATGTACCGCTCCCTCCGGGACGCAGCGACGACAGTCGGCAGTGTGGCCGTCCTGCTGGTCGTCGTCATGTTGGTCTCGTCAGACACGAAGACGGTTGTCGCGCTGATGGTATTCTGTGTCGTTGGGTGGGTTTTCAGCCGAGCTTACCGGTCGTCCAGCACGGTGGGTGCCGTCCGCGCTCGCCTGTCGCCGCGTGCGAAACGTGCTATCGGCGTGGTCGTCCTCATCGGAGTCGTCATCGTCGTGGCCGACGAGCTCGACGAGGTGGTCGTTCTGGCCGTCGCGGGCCTGTTCGGCTACGTCGGGTATCGGGCCGGCAGCGTTCTCCGCGGGGCGTGGCACGGGACTCTCGGCGGCATCCTGGGGTCCGTGTGCCTCGTCGTCCTCCTCGGCGTCATGTTCCTCCTCGCAACCGTCGTGGGCGTCGACGGCGCCCGAACCATCGCACTCAAGACGCTGGTTGCACCGCAGGTAGTCGGGTTCGTCACACTGGTGTGGAGCGTCTTCGTGGTCGTCCTGGGCGGCGTTGTCGGCCTAATCAGCGGTAGTGTCGGCGGGGCCTTCGCGCGGTTGTTCTGACGCGGTGCTGTGAGATTCCCGTCGACGGTGGGTGCGGGAGCGACCCGGCTCTCCACGTTGTGCGGACGTCGGTAGCTCTTTGCCCGTCCGCCGCCACGGTCCGCCGTGACCCGTCGTGGTACGCTCTACGTGCTCGCCGCGCTCGCCAGTGGCGTCCTCGCGGCCGTCCTCCCGCCAATTCTCGGAACTGCCGTCGACACGACGTACCCCCTCGCGCTCGTCGCGGCCCGTGGGCTGAGCGCCGTGGGCGTCGCGTTCGCCGTCGCCGCGGGCTACCACGTCGTGACGACGCTCGCGCTGCCCGCCTCGATGGACCGCCGCCGCCGACACCGCGTCGAGTCCGTTCTCCGTCTCGTCGCCCTCGTCGTCGCCGCTATCGCCGTGCTCGGGGTCGTCACGGACCGCTGGGTGCCCGCCCTCGTCTCCCTCGGCGTGGCGGGCGTCGCCATCTCCTTGGCGCTCCAGCAGCCCCTGTTGAGCCTCCTGGGCTGGGTGTACGTGATGACCAAGCAACCGTTCCAGGTCGGTGACCGTGTGCGCATCGACGAGTCGAAGGGGGACGTCATCGACGTCGACTACCTCGTCACGACGCTGTGGGAGATCAACGGCGAACTCGTCTCCTCGAACCAGCCCTCCGGCCGGCACATCACGGTGCCCAACAGCGTCGTGCTGACGAGCCACGTCGTCAACTTCAGCCGCGATGAGTTCCCGTTCGTCTGGAACGAACTCTCCGTCCAGGTCTCCTACGAGACGGACCTGGAGTTCACGCAAGAACTGCTCCGCGAGACCACCGAGGAGCATCTCGGAGAGACGATGCACCGGGAGGTGGCACGGTTCCGCGAGCAACTCGCGGAGACTCCCGTCGAACTGGAGGTCCAGGACCGCCCGAGCGTCAACATCGCCCAGAATGAGTCGTGGGTCGAACTCCGCGTTCGATACCTCGTCAGCCCCAAGCGCGCCCAGCGCACTCGCAACGAACTGTACGAGCGCATTTTCGAGCGACTCGATGACCACCCCGAGCGCGTCAGCTTCCCGGTCAGTCGGAGCCGCTGAGGGCACAACCGCTAAGGCCGGGGACGCCGACATTTCGCCCATGAGCCTGGTGCTCGACGACACCGCGGCGGCATTCCTGCGGGCGGCGAACCCCGGCCAGTCGTCGCTGCTCGCGGAGATGACGGAGTACGGCGAGTCTCAGGGGTTCCCTACGGTCGGCCCGGACGCCGGCCAGTTCTTCAGGGTCGTCGCGACGCTCGCCGGCGCCGAGCGGATCTTCGAGTTCGGCTCCGGGTTCGGCTACTCGGCGGCGTGGTTCCTCGGCGCGCTCCCCGCCGACGGTGAGATCGTGCTCACGGACTACGACGATGAGAACCTCGCCGACGCCCGCGAGTTCCTCGGCCGCCTCGACAACGACACCGACGTCCACTTCGAGGCGGGCGATGCACTGGAGACGTTCGAGAAGTACGACGGCCCGTTCGACGTCGTTTTTCTCGACCACGACAAGGAGCGCTACGCCGAGGCGTTCGACCAGGCAGTAGCGAAACTCGCCCCGGGCGGCGTCGTCGTCGCGGACAACATGATGGCCGGCCCCGTGGAGACGGGCGACGTGACCGCCACCCTCGACGGCGCGCCAGCACCCGACGACATGACGGAGGGAATCGCGTCGTACATCGAACACGTCCGAGACCACCCCGACTTCGAGACGGCGTTCGTGCCGCTCGGCGAGGGCGTCGCGGTCAGCGTCGAAAACGAGTTCTGAGCGTCAGGCGTCGGCTTCCGGGCCGGAGCGATGCTTGAACGCCTCGACGCGGGAGAGCGCGGCGTCCTCGCTGCCGACGGTCACGCGCTCGTAGGCCGACCCCTCGGGCGCCTGCTCGAGGCGGTCGAAGGTGACAGCCCACTCGCCACGCGCGGTCTGGCGGAGACGAATCACCGCGTAGCCGTCTTCGCGCTCCCACTCGCGACCGCTCCGTCGGTCGAGCTCCTCCCACTCCATGGCCCCGGGTTGGGACGCTCAACTCCTAAACCCCGCGGTATCCGGCACGCAGTTCCGATTCGCTACTCCTCGACGCGCTCCAGGACGACTCCCTCCGCGAACCCGCCCCGTTCGTCGGCCTTCTCCGCACGCAGTTCCGCCAGTTCCTCGGCGTCCACGTCGTGGGCTTCGCGGAGAGCAGCCACCACCTCGAGGACGTCGGCGAGTTCCTCGACGTCGCGGCTCTCCGCGTACTCGGCGGCCTCCTCAGTCAGTTTGTCTGCGAGGCGGTCGCGGTACGCCTCGCCCTCGGCGCGGTGCGTCACGGGCGTCTCGTCGTCCTCGCGGACCACCCCCGGGATGCGGTCGCGGACCAGTTTGTCGTACTCGCGGCTCACGGCGCAGCCATCGTCGACCCGGGAGAAGAGCGTGTCGCTACTCGACGACAGCGAGCACCTCGTCGGCGTGCTCCTCGGGGTCGACGCCCTCGAACACCGCCGCGAGGTCGCCGTTCGGGCCGACTACGAACGTGTTCCGGAACGTGCCGACGACCTCGTTGCCGAAGATGGTCTTCTCGCCGTAGGAGTCGTAGGCGGTCGCCACCTCGCCGTCCTCGTCGCTGAGCAGGTCGAAGGGGAGGTCGTACTTCTCCTTGAACGCCGCCAGGTCGTCGACGGGGTCGTCGCTGATGCCGAGCACCGTCACGTCGCGGTCGGCGTAGTCGTCCCAGCGGTCCCGGAAACTGCACGCCTGCGTCGTGCAGCCGGGGGTGTCGGCCCGGGGGTAGAAGTAGACGACAGTGTAGCCGCCCTCGGAGTCCGAGAGGGCCACCGTCTCGCCGTCCTGGTTCGGGAGTTCGAAGCCGGGCGCCGTGTCGCCTTCTGCGAGCATACGACGCCTTCGGACGCCCCCACTGAAGCAGTTACGGTAGCAGCGAGAGTGCGTACAGCACCCCCATCCCCACGGCGACGGTGGCGAGCATGTCCTCGGTGTACCACGCGACACCCGCCGCGACCAGGCCGGCGAGCAGGCGGTCGTTGCCCAGCGAGACGGCGAACGACCCGTCGCTGAGGAACAGTTCCGGCGCGACGAGCGCGGCAAGCACCGCGGGCGGAACGAACGCGAGAGTGCGCTCGACGCGCGCCGGGACCTCGTCCATCCGACCGAACAGCGTAACGAAGGACACCCGGAAGATGTACGTCCCGACAGCCGCGGCCAGGATGACCAGCCAGAGTCTCACTGGCCCACCCCTGTCGCGTCGACGACCACGCCCGCCACGACGCCGCTGAGTGCGGCGATGACGATGCCGAGGTTCATCGGCACGCCGACGGCGGCGAGCGCGACGAACCCGCCGACGGCGGCCGCGACTGTCGTCGGTTCGTCGGTTATCGACGGGACCAGGAGCGCGAGGAAGAGGAGGGGGACCGCGAACTCTAGCTGGAACCCGTCAGGGATGCGGTTGCCGACCAGCACGCCCACCACCGTGCCGAGGACGTACATCCCGTAGATGGCGGCGGAGACGCCGAGGTAGTACGACAGCCGGTCGGTGTCCTCGTCTCGCTCGTACTCGGTGACGGCGATGGCGAACGTCGTGTCGACGATGAACTGACAGCAGATGAGCCGCCAGCGCTCGGAGAACCGCCGGAAGTAGGGCGCGATGGCGGCGCTGTACATCGTGTACCGGACGTTCACCACGATCGCCGTGAGGGTGACGACCACGAGGGGCGACCCGCTGTTCAGGAGGTCGATGGCCGCGAGCTGGGCCGCGCCGCCGAAGATGAGCGCAGACATCGCCACCGCCTGGACGTCCGTGAAGCCGGCCTGGACGGCCGCCGCGCCCGCGACGAACCCGAACGGGATGTTGGCCGGCATCGCCGGCATCGCTCCCCAGATTCCCGACAGGAAGTCGGCTCGTTCGGTCATTGACGCGGAGTAGTCGCCGGGGCGTGAAAGAAGGTTGTCGTTGCGGCAGGGCCAGAACCGACGGCGAAGCCGAGAGACGGGAGTTTCCACCGGAGCGCTCCGCGTGAAAACGGGTACGTCAAACCGGTGCGGTCACAACTCTTCGCCCCTGACCTCGTCGACGAGATGTTCGACCGCATCGACGACGTCAACGACGCTGGCACCTCCATCCTGATGGTCGAACAGAACGCCAAGGAAGCACTCCGGCGCTGCGACCGCGGCTACGTGCTCGCGCAGGGCGAGAACCGCTACGAGGGCCGCGGCGACGAGCTGCTGGGCGACGACGAAGTGCGCCAGCAGTTCCTCGGCGACTGAGGCGCCGTTCTTCTCTCCGCGACGTCAGAGCGATTGCTCCGTCCCCACGTCAGCGTCGCGGGCAGCGTCGTACACCTCGGAGGCGGCAGCGACGTCCAGCACCGCGGTGCCGACGCTCTCGACCACCAGAATCTCCTCGTCGCTCTCGCGGCCCGCGGCCCCCTCTAGCACTTCGGAGAATGGAATCAGGTTGCCCTCTTCGAGAGTCGACGAGAGCAGGTCCCCGATTCCGGCGACCTCCTCGGGCACGTCCGCGAACACGCGGGCGGCGCGGTCGAACACCGCGGGCTCGAGTTCCTGCATCTCGGCGTTGTACGAGCCGACGGCGACGACCAGTGTTCCTGGCTGCAGTGCCGCCGCGGGGAACACGGGGTCGGTACTCGTGGTCGCCGTGACGACGACGTTCGCGTCCTCGACGGCCGCTTCGGGCGACTCGACGGCGGACGCGTCGATGCCGTGGTCCCCGAGGTCGCTCGCGCAGTCGTGTTTCGAGTCGCTCGGCGAGTAGACCGAGACCGATTCGACGTCGGTGAGCGCGTCGATGGCCCTGGTCTGCCAGCGGGCTTGCGCGCCGGCGCCGAGGACGCCGAGTCGGACCGGCTCCACGGCGAGTTCGCGGGCCGCGAGCCCACCTATACAGCCCGTGCGGGCGTTCGTGATGCGGGAGCCGTTCATGAACGACAGCGGCTCACCGGTCCGGGCGTCCGTGAGCACGATCTGGGCGTGTATCGTCGGCAGCCCTCGCTCCGGGTTGTCCTCGTAGACGCCGACGAGTTTGGTCGCGAAGTACGATCCTCCGTGGACGTACGCCGGCATTACCAGTCCCATCCCGGGAGCGTCCGCCGAGTCGAGGCCCGCTCCGACCGGGTAGTGTGGCCGGTCGGGGCGTTCGACCTCGTCGTTGCCCTGCTTGACGAGCGCGCGCTCGACGACGTCCGCCAGCGACTCGAGGTCGAGGATGTCGCCGACGTCCTCGTCCGACAGTACGAGTACCATAGTCGAGAGGACGCGAGCCACCGGGTTAGGGTTTTCCCGGGGCTCGTCGCACGCGCAGGTGGTCGAGGGACGCCACGCTACTCGCCGGGTGTCACAGCCTACTCCCGCACTCTGTGTGCGTCCCACGGCGCTGGTTGACCGTCTGCGAGTAATCCCGTCCTACGTCAGCGGCCGAAGGGGTTATACAGTGTCCTCCCAAGAGAGCTACGAAGCGGTACGAGCAGAACCAATGGACAACAAAATTGGACTCGACGTCGACGCCTTCCTCCGAATGGCCCGCCGGTTCCCGGTACGAACGGGCATCTTCACGTTCGCACTACCACTGTTCGCGCTCTTCCAGCTGGTGAACGGTCTCGTTCACGGCGGGTCGCTGGAGTTCATCGCCCTCTTCGCGGTGCTCACTGTCGCGTGTTCGGTGCTGCTCGCTCAGTACCAGGTGGCCGTCTTCCGCCGGCGGCGGCTCACCCGCGAGCGCGTCTGAACGACGCCGGTCGAGAACTGCCGGGGCGTCAGGTCGTGGTCCGCCGGACGTCCTCCTGGTTGTCGCGGACCTTGTAGGCGCTGTAGGCGCCCAGAACGATGGCCGCCAGGCCGACGATGATGTCGTTCCAGAAGCCGGCGGCGTTCACCGCCTCGGTGGCTCCGGCGTCGGGGCCGACCAGGAACGGCGCAGCGACCAGCCAGAGACCGACGAGCACGGCGATTATCGCCGCAGCGACGTTTCCGAGTCGCTCGTCAGCGCGTCTAGAGTAGTTGTACGCCCCGACGGCGAGCAGGAGCGCGCCAACCGCGACGTCGTTCCAGAACTGCCCCGTC
>Ga0075105_1000056_pt1 | contig 78780 bp, 87 predicted proteins | sample AntDeeMetag02WF5_FD_69800 | JGI IMG/M metagenome (GOLD analysis project Ga0075105, IMG submission 69800) | Saline lake microbial communities from Deep Lake, Antarctica - Antarctic Deep Lake Metagenome 02WF5 | ecosystem: Environmental > Aquatic > Non-marine Saline and Alkaline > Saline | place... | reverse complement strand
CGGCCGAGACAGACGTGGTCGCCCGGCCCTCGGGCCAGGCCGCGGACCCGGTGGCCGGCGTCGAGGCGGTCCACGACGCCGGGGTGACCGGCGAGAACGTCTCGGTGGGCGTCGTCGACGTGACCGGGTTCGACCCGGACCACCCGGCGCTCCGGGGCCAGGTCGTGGCCACGCGCGCATTCGCGCCCCAGGAGACCGTCCGCAACGGGGGCCAGCACGGCCACGGGACCGCGGCGGCGTCGCTCGTGACGACGGTCGCCCCCGACGCTGACCTCCACCTCGCCACCTTTGACACCGCCGACCAGTACGAGTCGGCCGTCGAGTGGCTCCGCTCGGTCGACGTCGACGTGGTCGTCGCGCCGGTCTCCTTCTACGGCACGCCCGGCGACGGGTCGGCCCGGGTCGCGCAGGTCACGGACCGGGTGGCCGCGGACGACACTGTGGTCGTCGCCCCCGCTGGGAACCTCGCGCGCGGCCACTGGGCCGGCCGGTACGACGACGGCACCGAGGGCAAACTCCGCTTCGAGGGCGGCACGCGCAACTACCTCCGGGGCAACGATTCCCGGGACCTGACCGTCTGGCTCTCCTGGGACCGGGACCGCGCGAACGAGGACTACACCGCCGAGCTGTACCGGACGAACGGGTCGACCGCTCGACTGGTCGCCCAGTCCCGCCCGTACGAGGCCGACCACGTCCCCAACGAACGTATCTCGGTCCGACTCGCGGGCGGGACGTACTTCCTCGTCGTGCGCGGGCCCGCGAACGCGACGGGCACGTCCCTGCGGCTCTCCTCGCCGACGCACGCACTCCAGTACCGGACCGAAGAGGGCAGTATCGTCGCCCCGGCGACGGCCGAGTCCGTCCTCGCCGTCGGCGCGTCGGACTACGCGTCGGGGGCACCGGAGCCGTTCAGCTCGCGCGGCCCGACCGCCGACGGCCGCCGCGGCGTCGACGTCGTCGCACCGGACGGGTTCCGCGCCGCGAGCCGACCGGACGGGTTCGTCGGCTCCTCGGCCGCGGCGCCGTACGTCGCGGGCGTGGCGGCGCTCGTCCTCGACGCGAACCCCGCTCTCGACCGCGACGCGGTCGAACGGGTCCTCGAAGGGAGCGCCATCGACGTCGGCGAACCGGGCCCCGACCCGGCGGCCGGCCACGGCCGCGTCGACGCGGCGGCGGCAGTCGAACGGGCCCGGAACGAGACCGGTTAAAACGAGATTTAAGCCAAGCACAGCGCTTAGTACGGCGGCCGTCGAGGAACGAACAGACGCTGACACGCATGTCGGGACTCATCGATAGCATTCAGGACCGGACGGCGACGTCGAACGAACACGCGCGCGTCCTCGAGATGGCCGACGCGGACGCCGACGAGGTGCTGAACGCGCTCTCCTCGGACACCGCGCGGGCCACGTTCAGGACGCTGTTCGACGAACCGGGCACGCCTTCAGAAATCGCGGATTCGGTCGATACGTCGGTCCAGAACGTCCACTACCACCTCACGAACCTGCAGGACGCCGACCTCGTCGAACCTATCGACACTATCTACTCGGAGAAAGGCAACGAGATGACCGTCTACGGCCCGGCCAGCGACCCGCTGGTCTTCGTCGGCGACGAGCGGCGGACGCCGGCCGTCCAGCAGTCACTGACGGAGGTCGTCGGCGGTCTGGGCGTGCTCGGTCTCGCCAGCCTGTTCGTCCAGTTCGGCGCCGAACGGCTGATGCAACGCGCCAGCCGCGCGCCGGACGTCGTCGGCCCCGCCTCGCCGGACGCGACCGTCACGCCGCCGCGGGGCACCGTCGCCTGGGTCGTCTTCGAAGTCGTCGAACCGGGCGTCCTCTTCTTCCTCGGCTGTCTCGTCGTCGTCGGCGCCGTCGCACTGCTCCGGGCCCGGTGACGCGTCGCGATTACGACCGGAACAGGCCGAGCAGCAGACCGACGCCGACGACGGCGAACACGGCGCCCGCGGCCAGCGCGCCGACGCCACCGAGGTCGACACCATCGTCTCCGGATCGGGAATCCTCCAGTACCGCCGTCTGCGGTCCGTCGGATCCGTCGCCGACCGACAGCGTTCCGATACCGGCGGGACTCCCGATCGCCTGGTGTCCTCGGTACAGTCGGACGTCGTACTCGCTCGCCGGGAGCGGCCCGTCGAGCGCCGGTTCCGGTTCGCGGATCGTGACGCTGTCGTCTGCAGAGGCCGTTGCGAGCGTGGGTCGGTCAGTGCCCGCGCTGGCTGTCCGGAACGAGAGGGCGACGCGGCCGTCACCGTCACCGTCAATGACCGTCGCGTTCACCCCGTAGCCGTCGGGCGCGTCTCCGATAGCGATGGTCGCGGCGTCGGCGTCGCCGAGACGAACCGGGATCGTGGCGTTCTCGCCACGGTCGGTCCGTACGATGGATTTCTCCAGGGCCACGTTGTTCTGTGCCGGGCCCGACTCGAGCACGACGAGGGCGCCGACAGCTTCGGGGTCGCCGGTCGCCGAGTCCCCTCGATAGAGTTCTACGTCGTACGTGGCGGGGTCGATACTGTCACCGAGGTCGGGTTCCTGATCGACGACGGTGAGTTCGTCGCCTTCGTCCGCAGCCGAGAGCGTCCGCCCGTCCGTCCCCGCGGCGGCCGCGTCGAAGTAGACGCCGACGACGTTGTCGCCGTTGCCGTCGCGGACCGTGGCGGCGGCGACGTAGTTGACGTCTGCGCTGCCGATTACCAGCGTCGCGGCGTCTGCCTCGCCGAGCGCCACCGGAATGTAGGCAGTCTCCGTCGTCTCGACCTCGGTTACCGACTCGAAATCGAGTTCGCCTGGGTCGATCGACGGGCGGGGAGTCGGCGTGTCGGTCGGCGCCGGTTCACAGTCGCCGTCGCAGGCGACGACCTCGCCGGTCGTCTCGTTCAACTGCTCGCCGTCGTGGAGGACTGCGATCCCGAGCGACGTTCCTGGGTCGATGTTGCTCAGGTCCAGGTGCGTCGAGAAGGGCCCGCCCCGGGTGACGATGACCTCTCTGGCCACGAGGAACGGCTCGCTGGGGTCGTTCGACTCCATACGGACGGTGACCGACGACCCGGCTTCGAGGGACGTCTCGCCGCTGATCTCCTGTCCGGGACCGGATTCGAGGGAGAGTCGTGGCCCCTGCTGGTCGATGGTCGCCGCTGGCTTGCAGCCCCCGTCGCACTCGCCGACGTGGGCGTCCGCGACAGCCAGTTCGTCCCCGTCGTGGTGCACCGAGACCGTCGCGGTCGACCCCGGTTCCACGTTCGAGAGGCCGACGTAGACCGTGAATTCGCCGTCCTCGCCGACTTCGGCTTCGGGCCGCGACAGGAACGGCGACGACGGTTTCTCCGACTGGATGCGCACCTGAACTGTCGTCCCGGGTTCGAGGCTCGTCTGCCCGCGGATCACCTGTCCTTCGCCGGCCGACAACGATATCTCGTCGCCGTCGTAGACGAGGATGGTCGTCTGTGCCGTCGCGGCGCCCGTCAGGGCGAGCGCGCCGACGACGAGGGCCGTTGCAAGCAGTGCGCGTGGAGGGCAGCTGCGTCGCATTTGGTCGACGTTTCCCGCCCTGTACTAAAGCCTCCCCGGTAGCTTCAATCGCGATTGAACGGGTCGCTAGTGCTGCCACCACCGCAACCGATTAGCGGCGCGGGCCGCCACTCACGCTCATGAACGACGGCACGGCGCTGGGCGTCGACGTCGGTGGCACCTTCACCGACGTCGCGTTGCTCGCCGACGGGGACCTGACGACGGCGAAGGTGCCGACCACGGGCGACCAGCACGTCGGCGTCTTGCGGGGGATCGAGACGGCCTGCGAGTCGGCCGACGTCGACCCCGCCGACGTCGGTCGGTTCCGTCACGCGACGACGGCCGCCGTCAACGCGCTCCTGGAGGGCGCCGGCGCAGAGACGGCGCTCGTCACCACAGCGGGCTTCGGCGACGTCCTCGAAATCGGTCGCCAGGACCGCCCGGCGCTCTACGACCTGGACGCGCGCAAGCCAGACCCGCTAGTCCCGGCCGAGCGCCGGTTCGAGGTCGACGAGCGCGCGACGGTCGACGGCATCGAGCGACCAGTCGACGAGGACGAGATTCGGACCGTCGCCGACGAGATCAGCGAAAGCGGCGACGTCGAGGCGGTCGCCGTCGCGTTCCTCCACGCCTACGCTCACCCGCATAATGAACGGCGCGCGGCCGAAATTCTCGACCAGGAACTCGACGCGGCAGTCTCGGCGAGTCACGAGGTGCTCGCGGCATTCCGGGAGTACGAGCGGACCGCGACGACCGTCGCCGACGCGACGGTGACGCCGGTCGTCGACGACTACCTCGCAAGGCTCGACGAGGGGGCGACCGAGCGAGGGCTACCGAGTCCGCGCGTGATGCAGGCAAACGGCGGCATCGCCGACGCCGAGACGGTCCGCGAGGACGCCGTGACGACGGTCCTCTCCGGGCCGGCGGCGGGCGTCGTGGGCGCGTCGGCCTTCGAACCCCCCGATGCTGACGGCCTGGTCACCTTCGACTTGGGCGGCACCTCCTGTGACGTCTCGCTGGTCCGCGACGGCCAGGTCGAGCGGACGACGGAGGGATCGGTCGGCGGCCACCCCATTCGGATCCCGATGGTCGCCGTCGAGACAGTCGGGGCAGGCGGAGGCTCCATCGCCTGGGTCGATTCGGGCGGTGCCCTCCGCGTCGGGCCGCAGTCGACGGGCGCCGACCCGGGCCCGGCCTGCTACGGGACGGGCGGGACCGAACCGACGGTCACCGACGCGGCGCTCGCGCTGGGCTACCTGGGCGCCGACACCACGCTCGGCGAGGGCCTGGCACTCGATGCCGACGCTGCCGACTCCGTCCTCGTCGACTTGGCGACGGAGGCCGGTCTCGACGGTCCCGTCGCGGCGGCCCGCGGCGTCGTCCGCGTCGCCAGCGCGACGATGGCCCGCGCGGTCCGCCGGGTGACGGTCGAACAGGGCCACGACCCGCGCGGGTTCGCGCTCGCGGCCTTCGGCGGCGCGGGCCCGATGTTCGCCGCCTCGTTGGCCGACCGACTGGGCGTGGCCCACGTCGTCGTTCCACGGGCCAGCGGCGTCCTCTCGGCGTTCGGCCTGCTGGCCGCCGACGAGAGCCACGACGCCGTCCGGACCCACCGCGTCGCCCTCTCCGAAGCCGACCCCAACACCGTCGACGACCTGTTCGACGACCTCGCCGAATCGGTCCTCGACGACACCGCCGATCCGGAGCGGGCGACCGTCCGCCGGCAGGCCGACCTCCGCTACGTCGGCCAGAGTCACGAACTGACCGTCGACATGCCCGATGCGTTCGACGCCGCCACTGTCCGGGACCGGTTCCACGCCGCCCACGATCAGGCCCGTGGCTACCGACTCGACGGCGAACCCGTCGAACTGGTGAGCCTCCGCACGACGGCGACGGTCCCCGGCGAGACACCGGCGCTCACGCACGAGGTCGACTCCGACCTCCCCCGCGACGCTCTGACCGGCCACCGCGAGATGGGATTCGACGAGAGCCGGGTCGAGACGCCGGTCTACGACCGCCGAAAACTCCCCGCCGGTACTGACCTGGACGGACCCGCCGTCTTCGAGGGCGGCGAGAGCACCGCTGTCTGCCCGCCGGACTGGGCCGCCAGGGTCGACGACCGGGGGACTCTCCACCTGGAGGTGAGCGAGTGATGGAGTCCACGGAACAGAGCCGATGGATCAACCGCAAGGGTGGGACTGAAAGGGGCCACGCGCTATGGGAACCCCGGCCCCGCAAGCACCGGAGGCGGAGTCGTTCGAAAGGCGCGGAGCGCCTTTCGTGATGACGAGAGAGCGAAGCTCTCTCGAACCACGAGGAGCGCAGCGCGGGCCGCGGGACCGTAGCGCGTGGGGGCTTTCCACTGTTCGCGGTCACGTCGTCCTCGGTTCCGGTAGTCGTCGCCCCGACCCCTGTAGAGGTGACGTAAAGTGAACCAAACAGACGATCTCGACGCCGTCGAACTCGAGATACTCCGCAACCAACTCGAAAGCGTCGCCGAGGAGATGGGACAGGTCCTGATACGAGGCGCGTACTCGCCCAACATCACCGAACGCCGTGACTGCTCGACGGCGCTATTCGACGCCGACGGGCGCCTCGTCGCCCAGGCCGAACACGTCCCGGTCCACCTCGGCGCGATGCCCCGCGCCGTCGACGCCGTCCTCGAAAAGGACCCGAAACCAGGCGACGTCTTCGTCCTCAACGACCCCTTCGCAGGCGGGACGCACCTCCCTGACGTCACACTCGTCTCGCCCGTCGCGCCCGACGCCCCCGACTCGTCCAGCGCATCAGCGGACGAAATCGTCGCCTACGCCGTCTCGCGGGCCCACCACGCCGACGTCGGGGGAATGGCGCCGGGGAGCATGCCAGCGGGCGCGAGAGAGATACAGCAGGAGGGCGTCCGCATTCCACCAGTCAAACTCGTCCGCGACGGCGAGGTGGTCGCGGACGTGCTTGAGTTGTTCCTCGCGAACGTGCGCAACCCCGAGGAGCGCCGACCGGACGTCCGTGCACAGCTGGCGGCGAACGAGCGCGGGGCCGAACGAGTGGGGGACCTCCTGTCGACCCACGGCGACCGGCTCCTCACTGCCTTCGATGCAGTGATCAACTACTCGCGCGAGCGCGTCGAGACCGAGATCCGCGATCTGCCGAACGGCACCTACCACGCGAGCGACGTGCTGGAGGGCGACGGGGTGACCGAGGACGACGTCCCCATCGAGGTGACGGTGACCGTCGACGGCGCGGCGCTCGACGTCGACTTCGCGGGGACGGCCGCCCAAGTCGCTGGTAACGTCAACGCGCCGCTGGCGGTCGCCGAGAGCGCGGTGTACTACGTCGTCCGCTGCGTCACCGACCCGGACGTCCCGCCGAACGCGGGCTGTTACGAGCCGATTTCGGTCAGTGCACCGAATGGGTCGCTGTTGAACCCCGACCCGCCGGCGGCGGTCGTCGGCGGCAACGTCGAGACGAGCCAGCGGGTCACCGACGTCGTCTTCGACGCGCTCGCCGACGCGGCGCCCGACCGGGTTCCCGCCGCGGGCCAGGGGACGATGAACAACCTCATCGTCGGCGGCACGGGCTTCACCTACTACGAGACCATCGGCGGCGGCGCGGGCGCGAACCCAGCCAGCGACGGCCTCTCCGGCGTCCAGGTCGGGATGACGAACACCGAGAACACCCCCGTCGAGGCCCTGGAAGCCGAGTACCCGCTCCGGGTGACGACGTACGCCCTCCGCGAGGACAGCGGCGGGGAGGGACGTTACCGCGGCGGCGACGGCTTAATTCGTGAACTTCGCCTCGAAGCGGACGCGACCGTCTCGCTGCTCACCGAGCGCCGTCGCGTCGCGCCGCCGGGACGGGCGGGGGGCGAAGACGGGAAGACGGGGCTGAACCTCGTCGACGGCAAGGCCGTCCCCGCGAAAACGACGCTGCAACTCGACGCGGGAACGACCGTCCGCGTCGAGACGCCGGGCGGTGGCGGGCACGGGGAGCCCGACTGACGACAGCACCGCTAAATATCCGCAGCGAGCATGTACAGACGATGGATCGGAACCGGCTGTTCCGTGGGGTGGCCGTTGCCGTCGCGGTCCTGACGGTGGCGACCGTAGCCGGCGGGTTCACCGCAGCCGGGGGTGGCGATGGGGAAGGAACGCGGTCTCCCGGTCTGGGGTTCGGCGAGGGTGACGGTGCGGGCCTGGGCGACGGCGACGACGTCGGCTTCATCGCCGACGAGGAGCCGGGCGGGATCCAGCTCCCCGCGTGGCTGGTGACCGTCCCCCTCGCCGTCGTCGTCTGGTCGTCACTCGCGTTCTTCCTCGCCTTCGTCGTCCACACCGTCTGGACCGGGCGGCTCGACGAACTCGTCGCCGTGATCCGCGAGGCCGCGGTCGACGTCCTCGCCGCGGCCGTCCTCCTCCTCGGGCTTATCGCGCTGTTGAGCGTGCTCAGCCTGCTCCTGGGCGACGGCGGCGGTGGGCTGCTCGGCGGCGGCGCACCGGCCGCTCCCGCGACCGGGGGCGGCGAGCGCTCGGTCGCGGTCCCCTCGACGTCACTGGTCACCGGCATCGCAGTCGTCCTCGGCCTGCTGGGCGCCGTGGGTGCGGCGGCCGCGCTGGGCCGCGAGGCGGCGACCGACGAGTCGGTGTCGATGTCGTCGTCCGACCGTCGCCGCGGGTCACGGGATGCCGCCGGTAGGTTCGCCGACTTGCCCGAACAGGAGGCCGTTTCGGACGTCTGGCCCACGAATCCGGTCTACCGCGCCTGGCGAGAGATGGCCGACCGGGCCGAGAGCGCGACAGACGACACGCTGACGGCCAACGAGGTCGCCGCGACCGCCGTCGGGCACGGGTTCGACCCCGACGCGGTCCGGGAGCTGACAGGGCTGTTCGAGGCGGTCCGTTACGGCGACGAGCCGGTGACCGAGACCCGCCGGCAGCGTGCGGAGTCAGCGCTCGAATCGATCGACGAACCGGGGGTTCCGGGAGGGGGCCGGACGTGAACAGTCGCGAGGCGTTACTAACCGTCGGCGTCGCCACGGCCGTGGTCGGTATCGCAGTCGTGTACGTACCGGTGGCGACGTTCGTCGACGTCCCGTCCTCGGTCCCGCTCCTGATCAGCGCAGTCGCGCTGGTCGCCGCCCTGGTCCGGGGTCGGGCCTGGCTCACCCACGAGAGCCGGGACGTCCGGCCGGCCGAGCGCGAGCGCCCGAGTGCAATGGGCGTCCCCGGTGACGAGGTCGATGTGACGCTCGCGCGGGCGCCGCCGGTCGGATCGACCGGGGGTCGCGGCGGGGCCGACAACCGCCGGATCCAGTTCCGCCAGTCGCTCCGCGACCTCGCCGTCGAGACGCTCGTCACGTTCCAGGGGTACACCACCGAGGAGGCCAGGCGCGCCGTCGACCGGGGGACCTGGACCGACGACCCGCACGCGGCAGCCTTCTTCACCACGCCCACCGGCGAGGCCAGGTCGGTGGCCGGTTCGGTCCGCGGGACGTTCTCCGGCGAGCGGCCGTTCCACCGACGCGCCGAGCACGCGGCCAGCGAAATCGAACAACTCGGGCGGGGTGCGGACGCGTGAGAGCGAACGGGCGAGGTGCGGAGCCGTGACGACGAACGAGCGAGTAACCGACGACGAGCACCGTCGGCCCGGGATCGCTGATTCTGCACACTTCCGGGACCCGAGCGATACTGCGGACCAGCGCGATGGACGCGGCGCGGTGGACGCGGACGCGCCGACCGTGGACGCCGGCGACACCGTGACCGTCGAAGAGCACCGAACGGAACGCTGGTACGGGATCGGGATGCTCGCGCTGCTGGGACTGGGCGTCGGCGTCCTGACCGACACCGCGGCGCCGCTGCTCGCGAGCGGGTTCGGACTCGCCTTCGCGGGCTACGGCACGGTGACGTCGCCGCCGCCGGTCGATCTGGATGTCGAGCGGACGGTCGCTGATCCCGCCCCGGAACCCGGCGACCACGTCGAGGTGACGGTGACGGTGACGAACGACGCCGAGCGCACCGTACCCGACCTGCGGCTTATCGACGGCGTCCCCGACCGACTCGGCGTCGTTGCGGGAACGCCACGGCACGGCGCGGTGCTGGGTCCCGGAGAGTCGACGACGTTCGACTACGCCGTCAGGGCGGAACGCGGCGCGTTCGAGTTCGACGGCCTGACCGCCGTCGCACGGGACGTCAGCGGCGCGACCGAACGGGTCGCCGTCGTCGGCGAGCACTCGTCGCTGCGCTGTGTGCCGCGCTTTCCCACCGACCCACCGCCGTTCCCGCTGCGGGCCCAGACGGTCCAGCACACCGGCCGGTATCCGGGCGACGCCGGCGGCGCGGGCGTCGAGTTCTACGCGACGCGCGAGTACCGTCGGGGCGACCCGCTGAGCCGCGTCGACTGGAAACGGACCGCGCGGACCGGGGACCTCACCACCGTCGACTTCCGCGTCGAGCGTACCGTCCGGGTCGCCCTGGTGTTCGATACGCGCCGGTCGGCCCACCTCGCACCGTCGCCCCACGAGCCGTCGGCGGTCGAACGAGCTGTCGCCGGCGGGACGACGGCCTACGCCTCGCTGACGCGGGCCGGCCACGACGTCGGCGTCGGCGCCGTCGCACCGGACGAGTGCTGGCTCGCGCCGGGCCGGGGCGACACTCACCGCGAGGAAGCGCGCCACTTCCTGGCGACTCATCCGGCCCTCTCGCCGACGCCGCCGGCGGACGACACCAACGTCTACCGGGCGACCCAGCGCCTGAAGCGCCGGCTCACCGCCGAGACGCAGGTCGTGCTGTTCAGCCCGCTCCACGACGACCTGCTGGCGGACACGGTCGCCCGCCTCGACGCCCACGGCTACGCCGTTGTCGTCGTCAGCCCGGACCCCACCGCAACGGACACAACCGGCCACCTGGTCGCTCGGGGGGAGCGGCGCCTGCGCATCGCCGACCTGCGCTCCCGCAATATTCCGGTCGTCGACTGGCACCCCGACGAGGACCTGGGCCACGCCCTCGTCCGCACCCGCCGGCGGTGGTCGCCGTGACCGTCGACTACGAGACGTTCGACAGGTCGCCGTCGCCGACGGGGCTCGCGCTGACGGTGGTGCCGGCCGTCGTCGCCGCGCTCGCGAGCGCGATGTTCCTCCCCGCCGCCGCCGTCGCCCTCCTCGCCGTCCTGGTGCTGACGGTCGGGGTACGGAACGCGTCCCGCCGACTCCTCACCCTGGGCGCCGTCGTCCTCTTCGGCGCGGTGCTCCTCGCCGGCGCAACCGAGGCCCCGACCGCGTTCGTCCTGGCCGGCGCGGGCGCGACCGTCGTCGCCTGGGACGCCGGGACGAACGCCGTCACAGTCGGCCGACAGCTCGGCGCCGCGGCCGACACCCGCCGGCTGGAGGTCGTCCACGCCCTCGCGACGACCGGTGTGGCGGCCGTGGTAGGTATCGTCGGCTTCGGTGCATTCCGGTTGGCCAGCGGTGGGCAGCCGACGGTGGGAGTGGCGCTGCTGTTACTCGCTGCGCTCCTGTTCAGCTATCTGCTCGATAGCTAGGTGACAGTGGTTCTGTGAACGTGCGTTCCGACCGGATCTGATTCGATAACGTGGTCAGTACAGGTGAGGGACGTATCGATTGGTGAATCTCTTCGAAGAGTGAGAAATGGTAACACAAAAACCTCGAAAGCCCTCGGCGCGCTCGCGGCCGCTCAGCGGGATACCCTCACGTCCGCTCGGGTAGTGCCCGCTGAGCGACTGCCCTGGGGCGCGACCGCGCCTCGCCCTTTCAGTCCGCCAGGCAACTCCGTAGCTCGCGCCACGGAGGCGCTCGCGTTTGACTCCCCACCCCTCCCCGAATTCGCGGCGTCCGCGCCGAATCACGCTTCCTACCGCAACCGTTCGGCCGGGAGCGGCGTTCATGCCGCGACCAGGGGAAGGGCAGGGCTGCGGTGCTGTCCTGGAGGACTGAAAGGGCGAGGCGGGGTCCGGGAACCCGGGCACAGTAAGCACCGCAGCGGAGTCGTTCGAAAGGCGCGGAGCGCCTTTCGTGATGACGAGAGAGCTCCGCTCTCTCGAACCACGAGGAGCGCAGCAAGCCCCGGGACCGGAGCGCACCGAGGGCTTTCTGGCTGTTGGCGGTCTCCTTTCTTTCATCATCACCCCAGAAGAACCACCCGTTCCATAAACACACTCACACAATCACCCAGGGCGTACTGATTCCACCAGGGCCCAGCGAACGTTTCTGTCGCGTTCCACGAACGATTAAATACGGCGACGGCTGATGCTAGCTCACAATGGACGAGCGGGCGATACTCGTCGTGGTGGTGGTGCTGGGTGTGGTGGGGCTCTCTGCGTCTGCCGCAACCATCGGCGATTCGCGCGACACTCGCTCGGTAGGAACGGGTACGACCGCCTCCGACGGCGTCGGCGAAGGAGACGGGGAAGGCATGGGCAGCGGACCGCTGCCGTCGATCGGCAACGCCGCCGACACTGAGACTCCACAGCTCGAACTCGTCCCGCAACTATTGGCCGCAATTGCCATTCTCGCCCTCGTCGTCCCGCTCCTAATATCGCTGGTCCTGTACGGCTTCGAGACCGTCGTCGAGTTCGTCAGGTCGGTGCTGCAGACGACGACGGGCGTTATCTTCTCAATTCTCTCCCTCGGCGTGGTCATCTATCTCCTGTCGCTACTCGACGGCGAGGGCGCCGCAAAGCGCGTGTCGGGCGCGCTGGAAGGCGGGGGCAGCGGGTCGTCGTTCGGCCCGGCGCTCTCGGTCCCGTCGGGGACCGTCCCGCTGGTCGTCGTCGCGCTCGGTGGCCTCGTCGTGCTGGTCGTGATTGCACTGCTGGTCGTGCGCTCGACGTCGGGTCCGTCGCTTGGATCGCCCGAGACGGAGCCCGTCGCCGAAGAGAGGGTGTTAGACCTGGACTCCCCTCGAGAAGCGCCCGAGGGCGGCAGAACTGCCGACGCCGGATTCGTCGACGTCGACGCGTCAAACCCGGTGTATCGGGCCTGGCGCGAGATGGCCGAGACGGCCGACGGTGCCAACCTCCGGACGCACACGCCCGGCGAGGTGGCGCGACGCGCCGTCGACGCGGGGATGGACCGTGACGCCGTCCGGACGTTGACGCGAGTGTTCGACCAGGCGCGGTACGGGCCCGCCGGCGTCGACGAGGAGTCCGAGCGGCGCGCCCGGTCGGCACTCGACGCCATCACCGAGGGGGAGGAGACGTGAACTGGCGACTGCTCGCCATCGCCGTCGGTCTCGCCGGCGCCGGCTTCGGACTGGCAATCGCATTCGTCCCGTCGCTGAACGCCGGCCTGTCCGTCCCGGACAACACGCCGACGCTGCTGGCTCTCCTCGCGGGACTCGTCGGACTCCGACGACTCCGGGCGTTCCTGGGCCACGACGCCGCCGACTACCGGCCACCGGTCCGGGAGCCGGGTCCGCGACTCGACGCGCCGGGTGACGAGTTCGACGACCTGCTCGCGCGCGTCTCGGGGGCCTCGGTCGCCGGCGATCCGACCGCGCTGAAGGCGAAACAGGATCTGCGCGACGTGGTCGTCGCGTTCCTCGTCATGTACCACGGCTGCTCCGAGGCGGCGGCGGAGGGCATCGTCGACCGGGGGGAGTGGACCGACGATGAACTCGCGGCGCGGTTCCTGGCCACCAACGCGGGTCTCGGGTCTGGCCTCAGGGAGACCGTCGGGATGACGCTCGGTCGCCGTCAGCCCTTCCACCGTCGCGTGCGCCACGTGACTCGGGAACTCTACGAACTGTCCGGGGGTGACCGCGAATGAGCGGGGAAGCCATGGCGTTCCACGAGATGGGCGCTGAGTTCCCCGAGGTCGACGAGACGCCGACGGAACTGGTGGTGGGGCCCGGCGACGCGGCCGACCACCAGACGAAGCGGTGGTTCGGCGTGTCGGCGTTCGCGCTCCTGGCACTCGCCGTCGGCGTGTTCACCGCCCAGGCGGGCCTCCTGCTGGCGAGCGCGCTGGGCATGGCCTTTTCTGGATACGGTCGGCTCACCTCACCGCCGCCGGTCCACCTCGCCATCGAACGGACCATCAGCGACGCCGCCCCGAACCCCGGCGACGAGGTGGCCGTCTCGCTCACCGTCACCAACGACGGCGACCGGCCACTGCCGGACCTGCGTCTCGTCGACGGCGTCCCGGACCGGGCGACCGTCACCGGCGGGTCGCCCCGCCTCGCGACGGCGCTGCGATCGGGAGAATCGACGACCATCGAGTACACCGTCGCCGCGACGCGCGGCGTCCACGAGTTCGAACCGCTAACGGCCATCGTCCGTGACGTCAGCGGCGCGACCGAACGCATCGCCTCAGTCGAGCAGGGGGACGCCTTCGCCTGCGAACCGGACCTGCCCAGCCCCACGCTCGACGTCCCGTTGCGGCCCCAGACCTCCCAGTACACGGGACGGACGCCCGCCGACGCCGGCGGCGACGGCGTCGAGTTCTACGCCACGCGGGAGTACCGGATGGGCGACCCGATGAGCCGTATCGACTGGAACCAGACGGCCAAAACCGGCGACATGCGGACCGTCGAACACCGCGTCGAACGCTCGGTTACCGTCGCCCTCCTGGTCGACGCGCGGCCGAGCGCCGACGTCAGCCCGGGTGACGGCGCCAGTCCGGGCGCTGCGGCCGAGTCGACGCTCGAACGCAACCTCGACGCGGCCCGAGAAGTCGCTGCGTCGCTGCTGGCCGACGGGCATTCGGTGGGGCTGGCGGCCTTCTCCGAACACGACTGCTGGCTGGCACCCGCCTCGAGCGACACCCATCGCATCGAACTGCGGGAGACGCTGGCGACCCACCCGGCGTTCTCCCCCGGCGACGAGGACGCCGACGTCAGCGTCTTCTCCGTCGCCCAGCGACTCCGCCAGCGCCTCCCCTCCGACGCCCAAGTCATCCTGTTCTCCCCGCTGGTGGACGACTTCGTCTTCCGGACGACAGTCCGGTTAGACGCCCACGGCCACCGGACGACGGTGGTCTCGCCCGACCCGACGACGGCGGACACCTCGGGGCACCGACTCGCCAGCGTCGAACGGCGGATGCGCATCACGCGACTGCGTCGCCGCGGGCTCCCCGTCGCCGACTGGGCCTTCGACGAGTCGCTCGCCCACGCCATGGCTCGCATCCGCGGAGGGCGGTCGGTGTGAGCGACGCAGTTCTGGGCTCGACGGCGGACCGGTCAGCGGAGGACCCGACTGCCGGCGACCCGTCGACCGACGGCCACGGGACTGCCGACCCGTCGACCGACGACGACTGGTCCTTCGACCAATCTCCCTCGACACTGGGCGTCGCCACGACCATGATGGCGGGACTGGTCGCAGTCGCCGCGACGACCGTCTCGCCGCCGGCCGCGGTGCTCGCGCTTGCTGGTCTCGCCCTACTGGTGGTGGGCGTGCGCCGCGGCTCGAACCGGGCCCACAAGTTCGGGACGGCGGGGCTGTTCGCCGGCGTGCTACTCGCCGGTGCGGCGGGGGCATCGCCGACCGCCTCGCTCGTCGCCTTCGGCGGCGCCGTCCTCGCGTGGGACGCGGGAGAAAACGCGATCAGTCTCAGTCGACAGCTGGGTGCGCGTGCGCCGACACGCCGGGCCACCGTCGTCCACGTCGCGGCGACGGGAGCGGTGGCGAGCGTCGTCGGCGTCCTCGCACTCGTCGTCTACGACGCGAGCAAGACGGGCCAGCCCACGACTGCCGTCGCGCTGTTGCTGGTCGCGGCGCTGCTGTTCATCTGGCTGCTCGACGACTAGGCGGCGACGGTCGGCACGGGGACGCTGTCGAGCACCTCGTCGACGATGTCGGCCTCGTCCACGTTCTCGACGCGGGCCTCCGGGGTCAGCACGATACGGTGGGCCAGCACCGCCTGCGTGACGGCCTTCACGTCGTCGGGCGTGACGAACTCGCGACCCTGGATGATCGCTCGGGCACGGACGGCCTCGAAGAGGCGCTGGGTCCCGCGCGGGGAGACGCCGACGTCGACGTTGCGGTGGGTCCGCGTCGCCCGCGCAACCTTCCCGATGTACCGGAGAACGTCGTCCTCGACGGTGACTTCCTCTGGGAGGTCACGCACGTCGTCGACCTCCTCCGGAGTCAACACTGTCTGGACGGAGGGGCTCTGCTCGGTGCGGCCGCGGCGGCGCTGGAGCAGTTCGAACTCGCCCTCTTCCTCCGGATAGCCGATGGAGGTCTTCGCGAGGAAGCGGTCGATCTGAGCCTCGGGGAGTTCGAAGGTCCCCTCCATCTCGACGGGGTTCTGCGTCGCGATGACGAAGAAGGGCTGGGGGAGCTCGTACGTGTCGCCGTCGACGGTGACCTGGCCCTCCTCCATCGCTTCCAGCAGCGCCGACTGGGTCTTCGGCGGCGCGCGGTTGATCTCGTCGGCCAGGACGACGTTGGCGAAGATGGGTCCCTGGTTGAACTCGAAGGTCCGCTCGCGCTCGTTGAACACGTGCGTCCCGGTGATGTCCGCCGGCAGCAGGTCCGGCGTGAACTGGATGCGAGAAAACGAGAGGCCGAGCGCCTCGGCGACGGTCCGCGCGGTCAGGGTTTTCCCCGTCCCGGGCACGTCCTCCAGGAGGACGTGGCCGCGGCCGACGACGCCCATCAGCACCGTCTCGAAGAACGCTCTGTCGGCGATGACCGCGTCGCTGACCTCGTCGAGCACCGTGTCACACACTTCGCTTGCTTCGGCGACGTCCATACCCGGCTATGTCACTCGCGTTTAATATGTATGTCGGGGCTACCGACGGAACCGAAACCCATAAAGACCAGATAGCAGTACAGTCGAGTGAGCCGAGGTAGCCTAGCCCGGCCAAGGCGGTTGCCTCGAAAGCAACTGTCCTCACGGACACAGGAGTTCGAATCTCCTCCTCGGCGTTTCTCTGCAGCACACGAACAAAAGCGCGGAGAGTCGTCCGTGCTGCAGGAACCCATCATGTGCTCTTGTTTTCTTGCCGGTCTACAGTAGGGCTTTATTTGATCCTTACTCTCTTGAAGTTGGACTCTCGCTGGTAGTTCTATCGTCTCCTACTACAGCAAGTATCAAGTGGTTACTTCTTGATCAGTAAGTCACGGTATCATCCAATTATGGCTCCCACTGTGGCGGATCTCGAATACGCCAAAATCCTCCCGGATGTAGACTCCGAGTCCGGCCCAGAACGCCCATATGCGGCGTTAGACGATGAATCACAAACCGCTGTTATAAACGATTTAGAAGAAGAATTTGGATCAGATACACTCAACTCTGTTCTCGGGCCGCTATGGGACTGGAAACGGAGCAGCTACGGAAACTATGCGAAGACGCATGAACGGCTCTTTCGAGGCTTGCACGGGATCGATGCCCCGCCAAGAAATGGCGATCTACGGGCGATTTCTCCCACGGAGCAACAACTGGAAATCGCGTCCCGGTTATCGACTCTCTCACAAGACTTTCTTAGGGAGACATATGGAGACCGGATCACCGTGTTTAGGGGTATTACCCGGACGGCGCCGACGGTCCTCGCAGAACTTTTCGAGAAGCCCGACTGTTCTGAGTACGCTATCGATGCCACTGCCGTCACCAACTATACGACGGATATTCGGGTCGCAGGCGAATACGGTCTCATCGTCCTTACCCAGCAGATTGATGTTGACGACATCGTCCTCGCTCCGGATTTCATCCTGAAACTTCACGACGACGGAGAAGTCGCTTATCGGGACGCAGAGGTTCGCGTCAATGGCGACGCTGTTGGTTCCGTTTCCCGGAGTAACATTCTTTTTCCTAGCAGCTTTAATCCTATCGACCGGGTATTAAAGTCCCCAGAACGGCTGTCTATGACGGAGCACGAGGAAGTTGCTACACTCGTACTGGAAGCCACAAAGCGTGAGTTGCAGATGTCTGGTCCGGACGCGAGGAGGTCACTGTGGAACTGGTTTGATTGTTTGGTTGACGTTGCTGGACTCCAAGACTTCGACATGATTGACACCGTCGACGAGTCTATACGAGAGCTATGTGGCGAGTAAAAAGTAACCAAAAAATATTTCGTGCTTGAAATCAAAGAAGAAACAAGCAGTACTCATGGGTATCGACCTCACCAACCCCGATGATTTAGATTGGATCGCAGAAGGTCGTCGGCAAAAGGGCGTTGCGTCTGAGTTCGGGATCCGTTTTCGGGACACAGACAACGAGAAACGGCAGCGGGAACGGCTCACGAGAGCTATCAGGGATGTTCTATTGGACTTAGAACGTGGTGCATCGGCTGAACGCGCCCAGAAGGCAGCAGAGTCTATTCTTCACGTCTTGAGCGATGACGCGCTCAGCCAGTCCGCCGTGAAAGCGTGGAGAACTACTGGCACGAGCGATCTAAAGGGAGAGGAGTACATGCCTGTATTCTACGAATCGTGGGCCAAGAACCTCGTCCAGCGATACCGATCTCAGGACCGAGATGCTGAATCTACGAACAAGAGTAAGCGATTGAAGTACGCCTGATCGTTCCACCTTGTTATACTTTTCAGGGTATTTTATTCGCTGAAATCCAGCCTGCTCCGAGATTGCCGAACCCCTCAACAGTGGCAATGCCGACAACCGAGCCTTACTTTAGAAACTGACCTGTCGTGAGACTGACTACGCCCCGGCCAGGAAGAAGATGAGGACGCTCACGGCGAACACCCCGATGATGAACGCTGCGGCAAGGGCGCCGCCGAGGGAGACGACGGCGTTGGCCGTCGACGCGAGCATCTCGGTGCGGTCGTTGCCGAACACCGTCACTTCGGCCGTCTCGCTGGCCATGCCGGCCTCGACGGGTTCGAGGTCGTCGATGGCGGCGTCGACCAGTTCGTCGATGAGGGCGATAAGTTCGTCGTCGGGGATGGCGCCGCCGACCTGGTTCACCGCCTCGACGGTGTTGACGATGTGGGTGTCGGTGGTCATCACCTCGACCACGTCCACCGAGTCGATGCCCTCGACGATGGTCTCCCGGAGGCCTGGCTCCATGTTGTTGCCGTCGACGAGCACGTAGGCGGTGGTTTGACCTCCGGATTCGAACACCGCGACGCGGATGCCCAGCGGGCCGATGCCGTCGTGAGGGTCCCAGGGCGTCTGGTCCCAGGCGACGCCGCAGCGGAGGTCGTCCTGGTGGGCGCTGGCGAGGCGGTCGCCGAGGTGGCCGGCGCCGTAGATCATGTCGAAGGATCGCTGGCTGCCGGGGACGATGTGGCCCAGATCATCACCCTCCAGGCCGTCGTTGCAGTTGTGGGCGTCTGCAAGCAGGATCTCGTCGATGTCGTCCGAGCGGGCCTCCGCGGCCGCCGACAGGCCGACGGCGTAGTCGACGTCGTCGGCGAAGTTGGGGGAGTACGTGGCCGCGAGGAAGGCGCCGTCGCCGAAGGCCTGGCCGGTGAGCGTCGCCTCGCCCTCCTCGACGCGGATGCTCTGGGTGGCCTGGTCGGTGTAGTCGAGGCGCTGGTAGGCCGTCTCGGCCGCCGAGAGGATGGGGTCGACCTCGCGCTCGGTGACGAGGTTGAAGTCGTGGCCGGCGGTGGCGTGGGGCGGGAACGCGAGGCCGTCGGCCTCCCAGGCGACGCGCTGGGGGAGGTTGCCGCCGCCGATTTCCCCCATCGGGCCGGGGTGGATCATCGGCAGGACGAAGCGGGCCTTCTCCTCGCCGCCAGGTCGGCGAACGGAGAGCACCGTCACCGGGACGATGGCGTCCTCGCCGAGTTCCTCGAAGAAGTCCTCCAGTTCCCGGGACCCTTCGGCGACGTGGCCGATGAACCCCTGGAGGAAGTCCAGCACCGAGACGCCGAGACTGGAGCGCCACGGCCGGTCGAGGACGACCAGGAAGAGCCAGACGGCGCCGGCGTAGACGACGCACATGATGCCGAGCAGTCCGAGTTCCGTGGCGCCGACGGAGAGCAGTTCGGGGGGTGCCTCCTCGGGCCGCGAGAGCAGTTCGCGCAACAGTGGATTATCGAGGAGTAGCCCCGTCGTCCCGCTGTAGATGGAGAGGAGGACGGCCGCAGCGACGGTCTGGATGCTGGCGGGGATGGCCGCGACGAGCAGGGAGTGCCGGGAGACGGCCATGACGACCAGGAGCCGGAAGGCGAAGATGGAGGCCAGCGACATCAGCAGGGCGTCGATGACGAATCGCTGGCCGAAGCCGCTCAGGAACGTGATCAGGCCCGCGAGCGTGAGGATGACGATGACCACGAGTTCGCAAAACAGCGCGAGCAGCGAGGCGCGGTTCGGCGTCAGGTGGCCACCCAGCGCGCGGTCCACCGTCGGCGTGAGCGCACTGGCGACGACGGTCGGGATGCCGACGTAGAAGACGCCCTGCCAGGCGTCCTCGTAGACGAACTGGGACTCGAAGGCGGCGACGCCCATCACTGCGGCGAGCAGGAGGGAGAAGGCGACGCTCGCGTGCCAGCTCGGGGCCTTGAAGATAAAGCGAGAGAGACCGGCGAGGTTCCCCTGTGTCGCCGTCATTTGTCTATGCCATCCCCTCGACCGGTTTAAAGTTACTCGTCAGCGCGAATCGCACACCGCGAGGAAGTTCTCGAACACTTCCTCGCCCTCCTCCGTGTGGGCGACTTCGGGGTGCCACTGGACGCCAAAGCGGTCCTCACCGTTGCTCATCGCCTCGACGCCGCAGACGTCGGAGTCGGCGGTGACGGTGTACCCCTCGGGCACCTCCTTGACCTCGTCGGCGTGGCTGGCCCAGACGCGCGTCTCCGGCGCCAGCGAGCCCACGAGCGGGTCGTCGTCGTCGAGGATGTCGACCGTGACGTCGGCGTAGCCACCGTAGTCGCCGCCGCCGACGCTGCCACCGAGTTCGGTCGCCATGAGCTGCATCCCCAGGCAGATTCCCAGTATCGGAACGTCCATGTCGAGATACTCGGGGCAGTTGCCGATGCGGTCCATGTCGGGGCCGCCGGAGAAGACGAGGCCGTCGGCGTCGACCTCCCCGGGCGGCGTGTCGTTGTCGATGGTCTCGACGTCCACGCCCATGTCCCGGAGCGCGCGTTGCTCCAGGTGGGTAAACTGGCCGTGGTTGTCGACGACGGCGATGCGGGTCATTACTGGCCAGAAGACTGCGGGCGCGTATATATCCCGTGAAAGTTCCGTGCCGGATTCGATCCCTACGCGCCGTCGTCGTCGAAGCGCTCGGCAGCGGACTGGAACCCCATCTCGTCGAGTTCCCGGGACTTTCGTCCCTCCTGCTCGGCGACGGCCTCCGGGTCGGGATTGACGTCGTCGGTCACGCGCGCCCACGAGTTGTGGACCTTCGCGTGACACCACCGGCAGAGGAACACCGTGATTTCGTGGGTCGGGTCGCCCTCACCCTGCTCGCTCCCCTCGCTGTAGGACAGGTGGTGTTCTTCGAGCAGCGGCCGCTCGTCCGTGTGGGCCATCCGCTTCGCTTCGAGCCCACATCGTTCGCACTCGCGTTCGCGGTTCTGACACCGGAAGTGCGGGCAGTCCTTCCACTCCCACGGGCCGGTCAGTCCCTCCTCGTCGGTGTCGCCCGCGACGGGACACTGGAAGTCGTCCTTGCTCCGTTCGTTGGCGAACTCCGGGTCGTGGTGGCCGTGTTCGACGGCCCACCGGCACTGCCCCTCGTCGGTGAGGTGGTCACACCGGCCCACGTGTTCGTAGGGGTCGTCGACGCCGACTGGCGACCCGCCCGGTGCCTTCTCCATACTGGCCCACGGTGGCGATTCCTTTTGAATTGCTCGCTAGACGGGTGGATTCCGGGGTCGGACGCAACGACCTTCTCCTCGCGCAACCCCTGACACGACCCCGGTCTCGTAGACGTTCACAGTGATCGATATCGGGAGCTATTTCACCGTGAGCGGGCGTCAATCGACAGAAGACGTGAGGCAGTCCCAACGCAGCGTCGGACAGCAAAAACGGCATCTGACAGCCCACAGGCCGAGTACGACTTCAGTATGCTAGCGACGATACGCTCCCGGAGCGGTCGGTTCGAACCGCTCGTCCTGGCCGCGCTGGTCTGGTTCCTCGGGAAGTTCCTTCGCTACGCGTTCCCGCCGCTGTTCGGCACGCTCGGGGAGACCTACGGCGTCTCGCGGACCGTGCTCGGGACGGCGTTCACCGGGTTCATGCTCGTCTACGCGGCGGCGCAGTTCCCCTCCGGGTTGCTGGCCGACCGGCGCGGGTCGGTACGGATCCTGGTCGCGGGGTCGCTGGTCACCGCCGCGGGCGCGCTGGTCCTGGTCGTCGATTCGCCCTTCGCGGTGCTGGCGGCCGGGATGCTCCTGATCGGCGCGGGGACGGGCGCCTACAAGACCGTCGGCGTGCGCCTCCTCTCGCGGACCTATCCGGCCCAGACCGGGCGCGTGCTCGGCGTGTTCGACACGTTCGGGACGTTCGGCGGCGTCGCCGCGCCCGCGGCGGTGGTGGTCGTCGCCGCGCTTCCCCCGATGTTCGGCGCGCCCTGGCGGACGCTGTTCCTCGCCGGCGGGCTCGCGAGCGTCGGGCTGGCAGTGGCCGTCGCCGTTCGGGTCCCGCGCTATCTCTCCGGGGACGAGACAGGAGACGAAGGGCGGACGGAGGGAGACGGGTCAGCGGAGACCGACGATAGCGGCGCTGAGGCGGCGTCGTTTCGGACCTACGTCGCGCTGTTCCGGAGACCGCGGTTCACCGCCTTCGTCGCGGTGACGCTGCTCTTTTCGTTCGCGTACAACGGCGCCGTCGCCTTCCTGCCGCTGTATCTGGCCAGCGAGACGGCCCTCTCGGTGGCGCTTTCGAACCTGCTGTTCAGCGCGCTGTTCGTCGTCAGCCTGGTCCAGCTGGTGACTGGCGAGGCGAGCGACCGGATCGGTTCCTTGCCGGTTATCGTGCTCACAATCAGCGTCGCAACGGCGGGCATGGTCGCGATTCTGGCACTCTCGTCGACCGGTGGTCCGCTCGTCCTCGGCGCCGCCGTCGTCGCGCTCGGTCTGGGCGCCCACGGCTACCGGCCGGTGAGGGGCGCCTACCTCATGGCGGTCATCCCCGACGCCATCAGCGGCGGGAGCTTCGGCGTCGTCCGGACGCTGCTGATGGGCGCCGGCGCCGTCTCCCCCGCCGTCGTCGGGTACCTCTCGGAGACGGTCGGGTTCCGACCGGCCTTCGGCCTGCTGGCGGCGTCGCTGGGGACCGCCGCAGCACTGTCGGCGGTGCTCTGGGTAGTGGATCGGTAGTCGGACGCAACCAGGCTGACCCAGAACGCTTCGCGCACCGATCTACCGGTCTGTGGCATCTGAGCAGTAGCGGCGATGTAGTTGTCGCCCAGCGAGTGAAATGGCCGATACCTGTCAATAGCGACGTGCGAGACACGGAGGTTGTACGCTGCATGGAACCTCTCTCAGTTTCTCGGTCAACCCAGTGGATTATCGCTCCGTGATCCAGTGATTTTGGAGTCCTCTCGATACCGATGGAATTCGAAAAGAGCGATCTGGACCGCGGAGCCTCGTCGAATCAGAGGCAGCATGCCGGGGATTCGTTCGGTTAGTTTTCAGCTGCAGCGGCTCTCCCTGGGTTTGACCTCCAACGGGAGAACGCCGGCTGTGCCCGCTCGGCCGACGCTCGGTTGGGTACCGTGTCGAGCGGGGCTTGCCGCTTCGGAGAGGCCTACTGAATCATATCGCGTGCCTCGTCGTCGCTCAGATCCATCTCGTGTTTCTCTTTCGCGTGCTCTTTGACGTGTTCGACGACCTCCTGCTCGTCCTCGGACTTGATCGTGAAACCGTCCCCCTGGCTACAGTCTACCTGGTACGCCATAGGGAGACACAGACGCCGTCCCTATATTGTTATCAACCAGTTTTCCCGCGGTAAGGCCGATGCCGGATGGAGTAACCACTTGCATCTCGCCAGGAGCGGAGACTCCGACAGAAGCCGTCAGATCCGACCTGGGAGGTCCAGCGGACGTCTTCATTGCGAATCTCTCGCGTCGTGTTCCTGGTTTCGCCGCACCCGCGACCCGGAAGAGAGAGAATTCACTCCCGTCCGTCAGATCGATCGCGAATCAGCCGGCTAAAGCCACCGCTAGTATTCGGTCAGGCGCGGTTTCGCAGACAGGCTTCGACACGGGTTGCGTTCGCGTCGTACTCCACCACACCGAAATCGGCTATCTTCGGAAGGTGGATATGGTGGAGTGTGGATGCGACCTGTGTAACGACCTCTTCGGTGACTTCGTCCCCGTCGGTTTCTCGAATGGCGACCGCTGCCGCCAGGGCCTCGAGATCGACCGGGGTCGTCCGTTCGGCGAGCACCTCGACCGTCGTTCTCCGTCGGTCTGACGAGAGTACCTGGTAGTACTCGCTGTCACTCAACTGATCGAATATCTCGTCGGCTATCGTTCCTCGGTGTGTAGACTGTCTCATAGTTGCGCTCTCCCATCCAGCCGGCCTCGGCCGGCGTACCTTCTACTCGGAGCCCATCATCCGTAACGCCACAGTGTACGTGATTAGGTAGGGTCTGGGAAGTCGACCGAAGTAGACGTGTACCACTTCGGTCCGTTTCCGGCACCTTCGCTCCTCAATACGCTTCGAATACGGTCACTGTTGCTGAACAATACGCCCTCCAACGGCGGAGGGTTGATACGGATACGCCGTGAGTATACAGGGTAATGGCCAGTAGCTCGTTAACCCAGGCGCTTCGGGAAACACTCGCGCTCTTCGAGGAAGCCGGAGCATCACGGACGACGACTGAGGTAGCAGACAGCCTCGACCTTGGCCGACGGAGCACGTACGAACGACTGGAGCGTCTCGTCGATGAGGGCCGCCTCGATACCAAGAAAGTCGGTGGGAATGGACGCGTCTGGTGGCGACCGCGCGAGGACCGCGACTCCGCTACGCCCGACTGGGAGGCCGCAGCCGAGTCCCTGATCGACGACGTCCTCGACGACGCCGAAGTCGGTGTGTTCGTCCTCGACTCGGAGTTCGAGGTGGCGTGGATCAACGAGGCCACCGAACGGTACTTCGGCTTCGAACGTGAGCGTGTACTCGGCCGGGACAAACGGGCACTCGTCGACGAGTCCATCGCAGCAGTCGTCGAGGATTCGGCGACGTTCGCCGACACCGTCCTGGCGACATACGACGACAACACGTACACCGAACGCTTCGAGTGTCACGTGACTCCCGGCGACGGACGCGATGAGCGATGGCTCGAACACCGGAGCGAGCCCATCGAGTCGGGTGCATACGCCGGCGGCCGGGTCGAACTCTACTACGACGTGACCGACCGAAAACGAGAGGAGAGCGCCCACCAGACCGACCGCAAACAGTTCGAGTCCCTCGTCGACGCGGTCGAGGAGTACGCCATCTTCTTGCTCGACCCCGACGGCCGCGTTCAGACGTGGAATACCGGTGCGGCGCGCATCAAGGGGTACGACGCCGACGAGATCGTCGGTGAGCACGTGTCGACGTTCTACACCGACGAGGACCGCGCTGCGGGCGTCCCGGCCGACAACCTGGCGAAAGCGGCCGAAGAGGGGTGTGTCGAAGACGAGGGATGGCGCGTGTGTGCCGACGGATCGCGGTTCTGGGCGAACGTCACTATCACGGCGATTCGAGACGACGATGGGGCCCTCGACGGATACGCGAGGGTCACCCGCGACATGACAGACCGCCGGGAGCAGGAGCGACAGCTGCGACGCGAACGAGATCTCACTGACCGGATCGTCGACACGAGTCCAGTGGGCATCATGGTCCTCGACAGCGACGGAAATCACGTCCGAATAAACGAGCGTGCGAAGGACGTCCTCGGAATCCCAGACGACCAGGCCGACTCCTATTCACCCAGCCAGCGGACGGTATACGACGCAGACGGGAACCTCGTTGCACTCGAGGAGCATCCTGCCGCCCGGGCGTTAGCGAGTGGTGAACCCGTATTCGATTGGGAAGCGAAGGTCGAACTCCCGGACGGCGGGAACCGGTGGCTATCCGTGAACGCGGCGCCGGTGTTCGATGCCAGCGGCGCTATCGAAGGCGTCATCACCACTGGCGAGGACATCACGCGGCTCAAATCACAGGCCCAGCGACTCGAACGCCAGCGTGACGACCTCGAGAGTGAACTCGAAGCCGTTTTCGAACGCGTCGACGACGGGTTCTTCGCGCTCGACGACGACCGCCGGTTTACGTACGTCAACGAGCGCGCGGGCGAGTTCCTGGAGCGGGGGCCTGCCGATCTCCGGGGCACGTACATCTGGGACGCGCTCGAACCGGGTCCGAAAGCGGCGGAAGCCTTCGAGAAGGCCCTCGAGACACAGCAGTCGGTCACGTTCGAGGAGTTCTACGAACCCATCGATACGTGGTTCGAAAACCACGTGTATCCCTCCGAAGAGGGCCTGTCCGTCTACTTCCGCGACGTGACCGAGCGCAAGAAGCGCGAACGTGAACTCCAGCGCTACGAGACGATCGTCGAGACGATTCGGGACGGTATCTACGTCGTGGACGAAGACGGCTTCTTCACGCAGGTCAACGACGCGTACCTGTCGATGACCGGGTTTGAACGGGCGGAACTCGTCGGCGAACATGTTTCGACCGTCGTCGACGAGGAAACGCTCGATCGAGCGTCGGATGTCGAGTCAGCACTGGCGGACGGTGACCGGACGACAGCGTCGCTGGAGGCGGAACTCACCAGACCGAACGGGGAGACCTGGACCGGCGAGGCGACGTTTTCGATCATGGGCTCGGACGACGGTTCGGAGCGTATCGGTGTCGTTCGCGACGTGACCGAGCGCGTGGAACGCGAACGCACGCTCGAGGAGTACCGACGATGGAACCAGACGTTAGTCGAGAACTTCCCGGTCGGCGCCGTCGCGCTCGTCGACGACGACCTTCGCTACGTTACGTTCGGGGGAACGCCCGAGGGCGACGCGGACGTATCGAGAGACGATCTCGAGGGAAGATCGGTACGGGATGTACTCCCGACCCAGATCGCCGAGGTCGTCGTTCCGCGTTACCAGGCCGCCCTCGACGGGGAAGCCGCCACGTTCGAGGACAGTATCGACGGGAGGACGTACGAGTTCACCTTCGTCCCGGTTCGCGACGACGACGGCGACGTCTTCGCCGTCACGGCGATGTCTCAAGATATCACCGACCGCAAAGAACGCGAGCGATACCTGGAAGACGCCAAGTCGCGACTGGAGGCCGCGACCGAGGCAGGCGCCGTCGGCACCTTCGAGTGGCACGTTCAGGACGACGAGATGGTCGCGGGCCCCTCGCTCGCCGATACGTTCGGCGTCGACCTGGACGCTGCCCGTGACGGCGTCTCTCTCGATCGGTTCATCGAGGCGATCCACGAGGACGACCGCGAGCACGTCAGAGAGTCCATCGAGACCGCCCTCGAATCCTGCGGGGAGTACGAGGAAGAGTATCGCGTCAGGAACGCCGACGGTGAACTCCGCTGGGTCGTCGCCCGGGGGCGCGTCGAGTGCGACGACGGTGACCCCGTCACCTTCCCCGGCGCCCTCACCGATATCACTGAGCGCAAAGCGGCCGAGATCGAACTGGTAGCGCAACGGGAACGCCTCGCCGCCCTCAACGAACTCAACGGGGTCGTCCGAGAGATCACGGGGGCAGTCATCGACCAGTCCAGCCGCGAAGAGATCGAAGCGATCGTCTGTGACCGCCTCGCAGACTCTGATTCGTACCTGTTCGCCTGGATCGGAGATAGAGACGTTACCACGGAGACGGTGGATCTGCGGGCGGAAGCCGGCGTCGAGGGATATCTCGACGACATCACCATCGCGGTCGGCCCGGACGACGAGCGTAGCGAGGGACCAACGGGCCGAGCGCTGCGGCTGGGGACGACCCAGACGACCCAAGACATCCGTGCCGACAGCCGATACGACCCATGGCGCGGGAAGATCCAGGAGTACGGCTTCCGGTCGTCGGCGGCGATCCCGATCGTCCACGAGAACACGACGTACGGAGTTCTGAACGTCTACGCCGAGCGCCCGAACGCGTTCGAAGGAAAAGAACGCGACGTAGTGGACCAGCTCGGTAAGATCGTCGGCCACGCCATCGCCGCCATCGAGCGAAAACGGGCGCTGCTGACCGACGAAGTCGTCGAACTGCAGTTCCAGATCGACGACGTCTTCGAGTCGCTCGGGATCGACGCTGCAGGGACGGAACCGATTCGCCTCGAACAGACGGTGCCGATCGCCGACGACGACTACGTCTTCTTCGGGCGGACGACGCCGGACGGTGTCGAAACCGTGGAGGCGATGGTCGAGGAAATTCCGTTTTACGAAACGGTCACCTTCCGCGACGATGGTGACGAGACCGTATTCGAACTTCGGGTCTCCGAGCCGCCGCTCCTGTCCGTCATCGCCTCGCTGGGCGGCTCCGTTCCCGAGGCCGTCATCGAGGACGGCGACTATCGCCTGACGGCCCACCTGCCCCCGAGCGGGGACGCTCGGGAAGTAATCGATAACGTGCAGGAGGTGTATCCCGACGCGAACCTGCTGAAGCGCCGCCAGCGGTCGATCCGTGACCACGGCGAGCCCGCGGTTCCAGACCTGATGAGTGCCCTCACACCGCGACAGCGTTCCGCGCTGCAAACCGCCTTCCACGCCGGATTTTTCGAGTGGCCTCGCGAGTCCTCGGGCGAAGAAGTCGCTTCGTTACTCGACGTTTCGCCGCCGACATTCCACCAGCACCTCCGGAAAGCCGAACGGAAGGTGTTGGAGTCGGTGCTCGCGTCCGCGACGTCGGCCTGAACGGCTCGGGGCAGAGCGAAGCGTACGCGCTCTCTCTTGCAGGCTGTTACGAACGGTAGCTCCAACTGGCAGGAACCAGCGCACTCAGTCCGCTGGAGATGTCCGACGGAGCGGCGCCTCACAGCAGTTCGACCGGTAGCGCTCGTACTGGCGGACGAGTTTACACTCGCGATAGCGGTGGGCCGTCACCTCGTCGCAGGACTCGCAGTAGAACGTCCACTTCGGCTCGGCGAAGGTGCGGCAGTGGACCGCCGTGTCCATCTCCTCCGCCCGTCGCTTGAACCGCGTCCCGTGGCCGGTCGTGCCGAAGCGCTGGTACTGCTCGACGTGGACGAGTTCGTGGCGCAGCGTGGACTGCCACTCGTCGCGCGAGAACTCGTCGAAGGCGTCCCAGGTGAGCGAGACGGTACAGGGGAGCGGGCGGCCGTCCGACCCCTCGACGGCGTCCCAGTCGTAGGGCTCGCCGACGGCGGCATTGTCGAGGCGCGGGCGTTTGACCGCGGCGGCGCGTCGGCGGGCCCGCGTCGACACCTCCCACTCGACCAGGTCCAGTCGGACGTCGAGCACCCACTCCCGTCGGGCCGTTCGCGCGTAGGCACGCGACCAGTCGACGAGGGCGTCGTGACTGGCTATCTCGTCGAACTCCGGCGCGCCGTCGGCGTCCATCACGCACGTCTCGACGCTCGACCGTATTGAGCGCGGTGGTCGGCGGCCCTCCAGCAGCCTTCCGGTGCCCTGCCGGCGCTACCGCTCCGCCGTCTGAGAAAACGTCGCGGCACATTTCTGCCCGAGCGGGGACCGACCGAACCCAATCCTACAGCCCCGTCGGGCAGTCGAGAAACGTCGTCTCCAGGCCCCACTCCTCCACGAGGGACTGGAGCGACTGGACGCCGAACGTCTCGGTGGCGTAGTGACCCGCCATGACGACGTTCAGGCCGGCCTCGCGGGCCTCGTGGAACGCCTTCTGCTTGCCCTCGCCGGTGACGAGCGCGTCCACGCCGGCGTCGGCGGCCTCGCCCAGCCAGTCGACGCCGCTGCCGGTGACGATGGCGATATCTCTGATCTCGTCGGGCCCGAAGCCGAGGGCCCGCACCTCGCCGTCGCCGGTGTCGAGTTCGTCGGCCAGCAGGTTCCGGAGTTCGTCGACGGCGTAGGGCTCGCTGGCGGTGCCGCGCTGGCCGATGACTTCCGGGCCGAGCGAGCCGAACGGTTCCCGATTGCCGAGGTTGAGCACGTCGGCCACGCCCGCGGCGTTGCCCAGTTCCTGGTGGCCGTCGAGGGGGAGGTGAGAGACGTACAGCGGCAGGTCGTGTTCGATCAGGGGCGCGATTCGCCGGTAGTTCGACGCCGTGACGCGCTCCATCTCGCCCCAGATGAGGCCGTGGTGGGTGACGAGCAGGTCTGCGCCGGCGTCGGCCGCCCGCTCGACGGTCTCGACGGCGGCGTCGACGGCGACGGCGACGTGGTCGACCTCGCCTGACTCCGGGCCGACCTGGAGCCCGTTGGGACTCGCGTCGAGGTCGGCGTAGGCCGCGGTGTCGAGTCGCTCGTCGAGGCGTCCCGCCAGTTCCGAGAGGTCCATGAACGGTGCTTCCGCGGCCTCGGCCGTATGCCTTCGGGAAGCGAACGGGCAGAAGGACTGGGCGAGGGGTTCCAGAGCGGGAGGGGGATCCGCAGTCAGGAGAGCTGTGCGGTCACGTCGGTCGAGGAGATCATCCCGAGGTAGCCGTCCTCGACGACCGGCAGGTGCTGTATCTCGTACATCGTCATCATCGCCGCGACCTCCTCCATGTACAGGTCGGGCGTCACCGTCTCCACAGACTCGGTCATGACGTCGCGGACCTCCGCCACCGTCGGATCCTCCCCCTGGGCGACGCTGTCGAGCACGTCCGTGCTCGTAATTATCGACCGCGGCCCCGTCGTCACGACGAGCGCGCTGATGTCCTTCTCGCGCATGCGCTGGGCGGCCTCCTTCACGCTCGCGGACGGTGCGATGGTCTCCAGTGGCGTCGACATTACCTCCTTGACCCGCGTCTTCTGCTGGGTGTCCATACGTATCCGAACCGGTCCAAGACTTATGTGTCTTGTCACCAATTCACACGACACCACGCCAGAGCAAAACGTATGACCGGTCCCCCGGTCGTGACGACATGGAACTCGTCGAGGCGACGGTGGACGACGTTGGCGTACTCGCCGAGTACTGGTTCTCCCTGGCGAGCGAGATGGAGCGCTATTCGGGCCTGAACGAACTCGTCGTCGAGAGTCCGGCGGACGTCGAATCCGGCTTCGAGGACCTACTCGACCGCGACGACACCATCCATTCCTGCTCGACGTCGACGGGACCACCGTCGGCTATCTCCTCCTGCGTCGGGACGAGCACCCGACGCGGGAGCGCTCCCAGTACGCGAAACTCGTCGACTTGTTCGTCGAGCCGGAACGGCGGGACCGCGGTCACGGGAGCGAGGCCATCGCCGCCGCGAAACGAGCGGCCCGCGAACGCGGCGCCGAGTACCTCACGGTGTCCTGTGAGTGGGACAACGATGGTGCCAGGCGCTTCTACGAGACGAACGGATTCACGGAGAAGCAGGTGACCTACGTCCAGGATCTGGGGACGACGGCCAGGGGCGACGACGGCTAGTTCCCTTCGACGAACTGCCCGTCCTGCTCGCCGATGAGCCCGCGGTCGACGGCGGCGTCGACGACGGCGTCGAACTGCGATTCGCTCATGTCGTAGGCGTTGACGGCGACGGCCCTGATCTCCTCGCGGTCGACTGGGAACTCCCGGTTCTGGAGCAGACGCATGACCTTGGTGTTCTCCAGGGCGGTCATGGATGGCCGGCCGTCGTCGGCTTCGCTACCGTTGCCGCCGGCGTCATTCGGCGCGTCTGCACCATCGTTCGAGGCGGTGGATCCCCTGCCCGTCCCATCCTCGTCGCCGGCGCCGGTCTCCCCCGCGGGCCCGGTGTCGTCCCGAATGGACTCCGCGTTGCCCGAGACGCTCCGCCGGCCGCCCGCAGCGGTACTCGTCGTGTAAGTGACGTCGTCTGTTCCGTCGTCGGCGTCGTCTGCCCGCGTTTCACCGGTCTGAGCAGCATCGGTCCGCGTTTCGTCGGCCGTCGACGCATCCCCTGCAGTCGAGACGCCGTCGGCACCCCCGCTGGACGGCAGTTCGCCGGCGTCGACCCAGCCCTCGTCGGCGAGCGGGTCCTCGCCCGCTGACGAATCGGCGGCGTCCGAGGCGCGGTCGTCCCCGGTCCCGGCCGATTCGGGGTTCTCGACGACGGAGACGATGGTCTCGACGACGGTGCCGAGCTTCTGGCGACAGCCCTGGCAGAGCACGACCGTCCGCTGGTCCTCCCGCGTCGGGTGGAGGTCCTTGGGGACGACGGGGTACTCGTCTAGCGAGGCGTCGAGGGCGCCGCCGCAGAAGTAACACGAGGACAGCTGTTCCATGCTGCGTGTGTGCGTGGTCCCGGGGCTTAAATCTCCCACCTCTGATCTGTCGTTCTGGTTGTCGTCGCTAAAATTCCTCACGCTGGAGACGACACCATGATCGACAACGACCAGAAAGCCCTCGGCCCGCTCGCTAGTCATAGGAGACAGCAACGCCAACAACTCGAAAGCCCTCGGCCCGCTCGGCTCGGGGGCCTCGCTGCGCGCGCTCCGCTCGCGTGCTTGCTTCGTCCGCCGTCGCCGAGCGAGCCTCGCCCTTTCAGTCCACCAGGCACCGCATAGCTCGCGCGGCCTCGTATCACTCGGCACGTGCTCACGGATGAACCACCACTCCTCCACGGATTCGCGCCGGACGGCGCGAATCACGCTCCCTTCCGCAACCGGTTGCGTTGTCAAACAGCGTATTGGGACGTATTCGCGTCCGCGTGGGAGAAGACGAACTCGCGGAGGAGTTTGGCGCCGAGGACTGCGGCCTGGCCGTCGTCGCGGTCGTTGACTTCGACGAGGTCGAAGCCGACGGCGTGGGGAGCGACGGACCGAACGACGTCGCGCATCTCGCGCGGTTCCAGGCCGAACGGCTCCTTGGTTCCGGTGCCGGGCGCGTAGCCCGGGTCGGCGGCGTCGACGTCGACGGAGAGGTACGCTCGCTCGCCGCTTCCCAGGTCCGGCGTCCAGTCGGCGACGTCCGCGGGTGGGACGACGGTGACGTCCGCCTCGGCGGCGCGGTCCCACTCGGCCTCGCTGCCGGTCCTGGCGCCGAGAATGACGGCCCGGTCGGCGACGTCGAGGGCGTGGCGAGTGACCGTGGCGTGGCTCAGCGGGTTGCCGGCGTAGGCCTCGTAGAGGTCCAGGTGGGCGTCGAGGCAGACGAAGACGTCCGGGTCGAGCGCGCGGACGCCGGCGACGGTGACGGTGTGTTCGCCGCCGACCAGGAGGGGGACCGCATCATCCTCGGCGTAGTCGCCGACGGTGCCTTCGAGGAAGTGGAGGTACTCCTCGACGTCGTCCGTCGGTCCGACGTCGCCGTGGTCGGCGACCGAGAGGTCGGTGAAGTGGGAGCCCGTCCGCTGGTCGTAGTCGTCGAACGGCGTCGCAAAGTGGCGGACGCGACGCGGACCGAAGCGGGCGCCGGGTTCGAACGTCGTCGAGGCGTCCAGCGGTGCGCCAACGACGACGTAGTCGGCCCCTGCTGGGTCCGCGTTCGCGCCGGGAAACATCCTGAGAGCCCCGCTTCAGACGATCTTCCGCTGGGCCTCGTACTCGAGGTACTCGATCTCGTCGTCGGGGCTGAGGTCCTCGTCCTCGGGGATGCGCATCGTGAACGTGTCGTAGGTCTCCAGGTCCATGACCTGGGCGTCGTCGCCGGTGACCGAGACGACCTGGCCCTGCTTTCGCTCGATGATCGGTACCCAGACCTTCTGGTCGACCGGCTGGGAGAAGGATCGCTTCTTCGCGTCGAAGACGCCCTTGCCCTCGACGCGGGCCTTCGCGCTGCCGTGTTTGCCCGGCTTGGCCGTGCTGTAGGCCGTTATCTTGCAGGGAGTGTCCTCCATCATCACGTAACTCCCCTCGTCGAGTTCGCGAACCTCGGTCTGCTGTCGTGGCATGTCTCCCGGTTATCTATCTGCCAGTATAAACGATTTGCATTCCCTTCGGGGCCGTCGCGACGCCCGCCGGTCGGGCAGGCGGCCGTGGATTCACAGTTCGTGGCCACACAGCGGACAGAAGACGTAGGTGCCGTCCGAGGGGACGTCCGTCTCGCACTCCGGACACGTCTCGACGGCCGAGCCGTCCCGAGCGGTCGGGAGACCGCTCGGTGGTCAGCTCTCTCCGTCGTCTTTCCCGAACGTCAGTTGCTGGTCGGCCGCGTCGGTCCCGGACCCGGATCTGGACCCGGCCCCGGACCGCTCGCGCATGCTCTGTCTCGTGAACTGCGGTTTCGCGCGGATGCCGCGGCGGCGACGGAACGAGTACAGCAGCGAGAAGCCGACGAGAACGGTGAACGCGGCGGCGACGATGGTCGACTCGATGTCGGCGATGGCGTAGAGGAACGCCGTCGAGAACACGCCGCTGGCCATGGCCATCCCGAGGACGAGGCGGCGAGCGAGGCCGCCGAACAGGCTGCCGGGGTCCTCGAGTTCGACGTTGACGCGCAGTTCGTCGCGCTGGATGCGGTCGAGCGTCTCCTCCAGCTTCGGCGGGATGCGGACCGTCGACCGGGCGGCGTCCCGGAACTCGGTCGCCCGATCCTCGGCGAATTCACGGGCGCCCGCGGCCATGTGACCCTCCTCGCGGAGGTAGCCCGTAGCGACCGAGATAAAGTCGAAGTCGGGGTCGAGCGTGACGCAGACCCCTTCGACCACGGTGGCGACGCGGAGGACGAGCGCCAGGTCCGCCGGGAGGCGCAGCGGGAACTCGTACATCGTGTCCTCGACCTGGGAGACGATCTGCTGGACGCGGTACTGTTCGATGTCCTCGCCGCGGGCGTCGGCGATGGCCAGTTCCATCACCTCGCCCATCACCTGCCGGTCGGCCTCCGGTGAGAGCGTCCCCATCTCGACGAGCGCGTCGAGGATCGCCTGGATGTCCTGGCTCGCGACGGCGACGTAGAAGTCGACGATCTTCCCCTGGACGAACGAGTCGACCCGGCCGGACATCCCGAAGTCGTAGAAGACGAGCGTCCCGTCGTCCTGAACCGCAAGGTTGCCGGGGTGGGGGTCGGCGTGGAACACGCCGTCGTCGATGATCATCTGGAGGTAGGTCCGCTGGAGGGTCTCGGCCAGAGCCGTCCGGTCGACGGCCAGGTCGTCGAGCGTCCCGACGTCGTTGATCTTCGTCCCCGGGACGTACTCCATCGTGAGGATGCGCTCGGTCGAATGCGAGTCGACGACTTCGGGGATGCGGACGTCCGGGTCGTCGGCGAAGTTCCCGCGGATCTCGGTGAGCATCCGGGCCTCGCGATGGTAGTCCATCTCCTCGCGGATGGTCCGGTCGAACTCGTCGGCCAGCGTCTCCAGGGAGAACGAACGGGACTCGTCGACGAAGTAGAGGAGTACCGGGAGCGTCCACCTGACGACCCGGAGGTCGGCCTCGACGAGTGCTTCGATCCCCGGCCGACGGATCTTCACCGCCACCGGTTCGCCGTCTATCTCCGCGCGGTACACCTGCCCGAGGCTCGCGCCGCTGATGGCGTCGACGTCGAACTCGTCGAAGCGCTCGTCGACCGGGCCGAGTTCCGCTTCCAGCACCGTCTTCGCATCGGCCCACGGCGCCGGCGGCACCCGGTCCTGGAGCTTGGTGAACTCGTCGATGTACTCCGGTGGGAGGACGTCAGGCCGCGTCGACAGCAGCTGGCCGAGCTTGATGAACGTCGGGCCGAGCGTCAACAGTGAGTCCAACAGCGTGGCCGCGCGGTCGCGACGCTGTTCGGCCGTCACGCGCCGGGACGAGCCGAAGAAGAGGAACCGGTTGCGGTCCCGGGCGTAGGCGAGCATCAGCGGGAGGAAGTGGCGCACGACGACGAAGAAGCGCCAGTAGGCGCGGAGGTTCACCGGCGGGCCACCCCTACCGGGCGTCCTCGATGGGGATGGTGGTCTGTCGACCCGTGGTCGCCTTGGGCAACCGGAGTTCGAGCACGCCGTCGGAGACGTCCCCTTCGGCCCCCGACTCGGTCACGTCCGGCGGGAGCGGCAGTTCGGCGTCGAGGAAGAGCGAGCGGTCCTCGCGCACGTACTCGAACTCGTCGGGAACGGCCTTCGCCCGCTCGGCCTCGAGCACGAGTTTGCCGCCCTCGATGCTCACCGTCAGCCCGTCGGCGGTGACCCCCGGCAGGTCCATCACCAGCAGGTACGCGTCGTCGGATTCCAGCACGTCGGCGAACACCGCGTCGGGCAGGTCTCGTAACGCGTCACGGAGCGCTGACATGATAGCGGATTGGGGAGCCGCGACGAAAAAGGCCGTGGTCCACTCTCACGTCCCGGGTTCGTGACCGGGAGCGCTCACAGCATCCCGACAGCGAAGACCAACACGACGAGCAAGAACACCGCGCCGAACCCGGTGGCGACGAGCGCGCCCCTGGCGATTCGCCAGGCAGTGGCTCGCTCTGGCGCGTCGGAAACGACGAACACCGGCGTCCGCTCGCCCCGCCGGACGACGGCGTTCACCATACCCGACCCCCAGCCGCCCGACCGTTCCTCGAAGGCCTCACCGTAGACGTAGACCGTCTCGCCGACGTCGAGGCGGCGTTCGACGAACTTCTGCTGGTTGCCGAGATTCAATTTCAGCGGGCCGAGATTGAGAGCCCTGTCCTGGGCGTCGACGTCGTCGGTGGCCGCAACGAACTGACGGATCCGTTCGGGCGGTTCGTCGCCCGGGTCGACGTTCGTGACGTGGTCTCCGAAGTGGAGCGACGCCCCCGCGGGTTCGACGCGGACGCGGGCGTCGCCGTCGTCCACGAAGAATGGTACTGCTTGCCCGCCTTCGGCGAGCGTCTCCCAGTGGCTGTGCTTGCCCGAGGACCGCAGTTCCTGGACCTCGTACTCGTAGGCGAGACAGGGTTGGCCGGAGAAGGGCGCGGTGACGGTGCCGTCGTCGCCTTCGCGGGCAGTCCCCTCAATTTCGACCGGGCCGGGGCGATTCGGGAGGGTGTAGACGTCGACGGGGTCGTCGCGCAGGACGTGGTAGACGACGCGGAGGTCGCGGGCGCCGTAGAGGAAGATGGCGAGGCCCACGATGAGGAACACCGCCAGGAAGAGCGCGCCGACGGGATTCAGGGGCATGCGACCACACCCGTCGCAGAGGGGCTTAAAACCCGCACGTCCGGCCGGGGGAATAAAACGGCGCCGCCGTCAGTGGAGTTCCGTGAAGCTCGTCACGCGATGGTCACCCATGACGCACTGGCCGCGCTCGTGGGGGTCGTGTCGCTCGACGTGGACCGCGTCGAGACCGGCGTTCCAGGCCGCCCCGACGTCGTCGGCGTCGTCGCCGGCCATGATGCCTCGATTGCCGTTGTAGCCGACGCCCATGTCGGTCATCACCTGCTCGACCGGTCCGGGGTCGGGTTTCCACCCGATTTCCTCGGTACAGCAGACCACCGAATCGAACCAGTCGGCGATGTCGAGTTCGTCGAGCACCGGGCCGGTGAGGTACTCCTGGCAGTGGGTGACGAGGCCGACGGGGCCGTCGATAGCGCCGACGAAGCGTTCGACGTCGTCGTAGAGGTACGTCGCCGACGCGCGGGCGAGCGGGTCCTCGACCGCGTGGAACGCCTCCCAGAACTGCGCTGGGTCGACGCCGTGGCGGCGGAGGCAGTGCTCGCGCGTCCCGCCCATACCGTACCAGAGGACGGTCACGTCCCGATCGGTGAACGCGACGCCGAGGCGGTCGCCGACCTCGCTCAGCACTTCGCGGGGGTAGGAGGGCTCGATGTCGACCAGGGTGCCGTCCAGGTCGAACACCCAGAAGTCGTAATCGTCTCGGGGCATGCGGATCGCGTAACTACGCGGGTGACGAGTAAGTACTTTCCGGGGAGTCCGCGGGGATCGCCGACTGCAGGCCTGGCGCGTTGGTGGCTGAAAAACGTCAATCGAGCTAACGTTTTTGCAGTACCTGTTCGAAAATCGAAATATGGACGCGCTCCCCGTCACCGACGGCCGTCTCGAACGGCGCCGTCTGGGACTCTTCGTGCTGTTCGCCTTCGGCATCGCCTGGGCGACGGCGGGCTACATTTACGCCAACGGCGGCCTCATGGACAGTCCGGCCGTCTTCGAGGCCGGTCCGCTCTCGCTCACGCTGTCTGCCGTCCTGCTCCCGACCGCCTACATGTTCGCGCCCGGTATCGCCACCGTCCTCACGCGTGCGCTCACCCGCGAAGGGTGGGACGACCTGGGACTGTCGGTCGGGTTTTTCGACCACTGGAAGAAGTACGTCGCCGCCTGGTTCGCACCGGGCCTCCTGACCGCCCTCGGCGCGGCGCTATATTTCGCCGTCTTCCCGCATTACTTCGACCCGACGGCGGAATCGTTCGCATCGGCCGCAGCCGGCGGCGCCGACGTCGGCATGTCGCCGCTCGCCTTCGTCGCCATCACCGTCGGCGCAGCGATGGTGATCAATCCGCTGATCAACGCCGTCTTCGGCTTCGGTGAGGAGTTCGGCTGGCGGGCCTACCTTCTCCCGAAGCTCACGCCGCTGGGGCTCCGGGCCGCCGTCGTCGTCCAGGGCCTGATCTGGGGCGCCTGGCACTGGCCGCTCATCGCCATGGGCTACGAGTACAGCTTCGACTACGTCGGCTTCCCGTGGCTGGGGTTTCTCGTGTTCCTCGCCTTCGCCATCGCGGCGGGCACGTTCCTCGCCTGGCTCACCCTCCGGACCGGCAGTGTCTGGCCGGCCTCGCTCGGTCACGGCGCCATCAACGCCACCGCTGTCGTCGCCGTCGTCTTCTCCCGGGGCAACCCCGACTACATGCTGGGCCCGCTGCCGATGGGAGTCGTTTCGGTCGTGCCGTGGCTCGTGCTGGCGGGCTACCTGCTGTCCAGGATGGACGACGGCGCAGCCACGGCGCGGTCGACGAGCGGCGTCCCACCCGCCAGATCTGCCGACGAGTAGCTCACTCGACGCGGATCGAACTGCCGAGGTACTTCGACAGTACCTCCGAAACGCCGTCGGCGTTGAACAGGTCGAGGTCGTCGGCGATGGTCGCTTTCAGTTCGTCGAGGTACGCCTCCTCGGCCTGGAGTTCCCGGAACGAGACGTCGGTCACCGGGACGTCCAGCGCTTCCTCGGTGAGTTCGCGAAAGTGGGACTCGTCGCCCAGGTCGCCGCGCCAGAGGTTGTCCCGGAAGAAGAGCCAGCCTTCAGAGCCGGGTCGGTCGGCTTCGCGGTAGAGCACGGTCTCGAACTCCTGCGGTTCGACCGATACCTCGGGCGGTCCCGGTTCGAGCCGAAACCGGACCCGGAAGACGTAGCTGGCTGTCCCGACGTCTGTCGTCGACTCGTCATCAGTGCCGCCGTCGGGGAGCAGTCGCACAGGTGGCTCGTCGCTCTCGGCTGGTCGAGCGTAGCCGGTCACTCGTAGATCTCGTCGAATCGCTCGGCCAGGTCGACGTCGTTGCCCGTGATCCCGCCCTCGTCGTGGGTCGTCAGCCGGACTTCGACTTCGCGCCAGCCGATAGTCATCTCCGGGTGGTGGAACGCCTCCTGGGCGAGGCCGCCGGCCGCCGCCGCGAAGCCGACCCCGTCGAGGTAGGCGTCGAACTCGTACGTTCGCGTGATCTCGTCGCCGTCGCGTTCCCAATCGTCGGGTAGCTGTGCAGCGATTTCGTCGTCGGAGAGCAGGTCTGCCATGTGAGCAGGTTCGCCCGGGCGGCTGAAAACTATTGGCCCGTCGGCGGTCACGAGTACCCCGACGGCGACGGCTGGATGGCCGAGCCCACGAGAGCGAACCGGTTGCCGCGGGCCGAAGCCATACGGGGACGGCGACGAACGACCGGGTATGGAGCCGGATCTGTACGACTCGCTAGAGGGACAGGTCGCCCTGGTCACCGGTGCGAATCGCGGCATCGGCCGGGAGATAGCCCGTGTGCTCGTCGACCTGGACGCGACGGTGTTCGCGGGCGTGCGCGACGACTCGAAGGGCGTGCCCGACGGCGCGACGGCGGTCGAACTCGACGTGACCGACGAGGGCACCCTCGAACGGGCCGTCGACGAGGTGGTCTCGTCGGCCGGCGGCCTCGACGTACTGGTCAACAACGCCGGCGTGGGCGGGACGGGGGCAGCGCTGGCTGACGCCGACCTGGCGGCGGTGGACGAAGTGCTCGACGTCAACGTTCGGGGTCCGATGGCGCTGACGAAGTACGCCCTTCCACACCTGCTGGAATCCGAGGCGGGGCGCGTCGTCAACCTCTCTTCCGGCGTCGGCATCCTCTCGGACTCCATCGAGGAGGGTATGCCGGCCTATCGCGTCTCCAAGGCCGGCCTCAACGCGCTCACCGTCTCGCTGGACCGGACCTACGGCGACGACGGCCTGATCGCCAACTCCGCCGACCCCGGCTGGGTCGCGACGGAGATGGGCGGTGCTGAGGCGCCCCGAGAGCCGGAAGAGGGCGCAGAGACGCCGGTCTGGCTGGCTCGCTTCGGCCCCGGGTCGCCCTCGGGCCTGTTCTGGAAGGACCGCGAGGTCATCGACTACTGACCGCTGGACGCGGCGGCTCCCGTTCCCCGGCCAGCACGGAGACGGCGGCCCAGTCCACCCGCACCCTTCTATCTGTCGACAGGTTTCGCCGCGTTCCCCCGCATGATTTGAAGGGGGAACGCAAACCCGGTATCGATGAGTACAGCGTCCGACGGGAACGACGACGCCGGGGACGACGACGAGTCGTTCGTGGCGTTCGGGATAGACGACCGACCATCGCTGCCGAAGTCGATGGTCCTCGGGATGCAACACTACCTGACGATGGTCGGGGCGAACGTCGCCGTTCCGCTCATCCTGGCGGGGGCGATGGAGATGCCGACCGGCGTGACCGCGCGCTTCGTCGGCACCTTCTTCGTCGTCTCCGGGATCGCGACGCTGGCCCAGACCACCTTCGGGAACCGCTACCCGCTCGTTCAGGGGGCGCCGTTCTCGATGCTGGCGCCGGCGCTCGCTATCGTCGCGACCGTCACCGTCCTCCCGGGCGAGGTCGGCTGGCAGGTCAAGTTACAGGCGCTCCAGGGCGCCATCATCGTCGCCGCGCTGACGGAGGTCGCCATCGGTTACTTCGGCATCGTCGGCAAACTTCGGCGGTTCCTCTCGCCGGTCGTCATCGCCCCGACCATCACGCTGATCGGCCTGGCGCTGTTCAACGTCGGCCAGGTCACGGGTGCGGGCAACAACTGGTGGCTGCTCGGGCTGACGCTCCTGCTTATCGTCGGCTTCTCGCAGTATCTCGACAGCTACTCCCAGCTGTTCCGCCTCTTCCCCGTCATCCTCGGCGTCGTCATCGCGTGGCTCGTCGCCGCCGTCCTCTCCGTCACGGGCTATTACACGCCCGAGACGACTGGCTACGTCGCGCTCGGGGCGATCACCGACGCCCGACTCCTCCTCCCCATCTACCCGTTCCAGTGGGGGATGCCGACGTTCAACGCCGCGTTCGTCATCGGTATGTTCGCCGGCGTGCTAGCCTCCATCGTCGAGAGCATCGGCGACTACCACGCCGTCGCACGGCTCACCGGCAACGGGATGCCCAGCGAGCGCCGGATGAACCACGGCATCGGGATGGAGGGACTGATGAACGTCTTCTCCGGCATCATGGGGACGGGCGGGTCGACCTCCTACTCTGAGAACATCGGTGCGATCGGGCTGACCGGCGTCGCCTCGCGCTACGTCGTCCAGATTGGCGCGGTGATCATGCTTATCTTCGGCTTCGTCGGCTACTTCGGCCAGCTGGTGGCGACCATCCCCGACCCCATCGTCGGCGGCCTCTTCGTCGCGATGTTCGCCCAGATCGTCGCCGTCGGCCTCTCGAACCTCCGGTACGTCGATCTCGACTCTTCGCGGAACGTCTTCGTCGTCGGCTTCGCGCTGTTCGTCGGCCTCGCCGTCCCCGAGTACATGGCCAACGTCGGCTCGATCGGTGCGTTCCGGGAGGGCCTGGCGGCGATTCCGGTCGCCGGTGCGGTCGTCGGCCAGCAGGTCGTCGCCGACACCGTCTACGTCATCGGGACCACCGGCATGGCTGTCGGCGGCCTCGCGGCGCTCGTGCTCGATAACACCATCCCCGGCACGCGCGAGGAACGCGGCCTCGCCGAGTGGGACGACATCGCCGAGGACGAGGGCGCCTTCCAGCCGGTCTGGTACCAGTGGTTCGGCTTCGGCGACGACTCGGTCGCGAGCGACGACGCCGAGGCCGGCGGCGATCGTCGGTAACGGTCCAGGCGGCCGCTGGACCGGCCCGCAGTCTGTGCATTAGCCCCGGAGACTAAGGCCGTTCAAAGTGTTGTTGTACACACATGAGTCGCGAGTCCGCACCGACAGATCACAGCGGCGTCGAGGTCGCCGGACCGCCGGACGGACAGCCCGTCGTCTTCGTTCACGGCGTCGTGTTCACCCGCAAGATGTGGGTTCCCCAGCGCGATGACCTGGCCGACGACGTCCGGTACGTGTCGATGGACCTGCCCGGCCACGGCGACGTCGCCGACGGTGACGACTTCCGTCTGGACGATGCCGTCGAACGGCTCGACGAAGTGATCGAACGCGAAGCGGACGGGCGCGCGACCGTGGTCGGCCTGTCGCTGGGCGGCTACGTCGCCACGGAGTACGCCCGCCGCTACCCCGAGAAGGTCGAGACGCTCGTCATCTCCGGGAGCAGCGTCAATCTCGACGGCATCATGGAGAAAGTCACCAGGGGCGTCTCCTGGATCTCCAACAAGATCACCGCCTCCAGTCTCGGGCGGCGAGCGATGTCCGGACTCCACGCCCGCTTCGTGAAAGCCCTGGATCTGGAGGAGCGGACCGAGCGGGAGGTTCTGGACGCGGGATTCTTCCCCAGACAACTCGGGAAGGCGGGGTACGAAATCGCCGGACGGGACTTCCGGGCAGCGTTCGCCGCATATCCCGGTCCCGCGCTCGTCCTCAACGGGAAGTGGGACCTCCTCAACAGACTGGGGGAGGAGAAACACGCCGACGCCGCCCGGGACACGACGGTGGCGGTGATACCGGGCACCGGCCACGTCTGTAACCTCGAAAAGCCCGAGGCGTACTCGGGCGCATTGCGCGCGCTGGCACTGGGCGAGTCGCGGGAGTCAGTCGAGCAACGGGCGGACTGAGCGCGAACGGTCTGCCCGCGACGCGGGACCCTGCTCGCGGACCTGGCTCAGCCGGGCGTCTCCCGGACCTGCAGGGTCAGCTCCACCGGGTCCAGCAGGTAGTAACACTGCCAGGCCGGAGCGAGGCCGACGACGTGCGTGCCGTGGACTGTCGTCTCGTGGTGGCTGTGGTGGTGGCCGACGAGGACCAGGTCGGGGTCGACCGCGGCGATCAGGTCGTCGACGTGTTCACAGCCAGGTTCGTAGCCGTAGGAGAGCAGTCCCGTCGGGGCCTCGTGGGTCAGCAACAGGTCGATATCTTCGAGTTCGGCGAGTCGCTCGACGTCTTCGTGGGTGAAGTGCCGTCGTCGCTCGCCGACGAGTTCGCTCCGCGCCTTGGCGTAGCGCGTCGGTGCGAAGTTGCCGGAGAGGCCCGCGATTCGCAGTCCCTGGATCTCGGTGGCGGTGCTGGCGAGGAGGTGCGCGTTGTGGACCCCTGAGGGCGTCTCGCCCGCTCGCATCGCCTCGGTGACGTCGAAGTCCTCGTTGTTGCCCGCGATGAACCACGTCGGCACCGGCAGGTCGTACCACTCCAGGTCGCCGAGCTGGATCGCCACGTCCGCGTCGGCGTCGTCGTAGGCGGCCAGCAGCGCCGCGCGGTTCTCCGGGTCGGCGGCGTGTGCGTCGCCGAGCACTAGCATTACCTGAACCTCTGTCGCGGAGCGTGTAAGTATCCTGACTTCGTTCGACGGGAATCAGCCGTCGACGTCGGGCGCGTACTGTTCGCGGTAGACGTCGAGGGTGGCCCGGAGCGCGCCGATGACGATCGGACCCACGAACAGGCCCATGAACCCGATGGCGTAGAGGCCGCCGATGACGCCGAGGATGATGACGCTCGGGTTGACGTGGGCGTACCTGTCGACGACGACAGGACGGAGGTAGTCGTCCGAGATACCGACGATGATGGTCCCGTAGACGAACAGCAGCGCGGCCGGGATGGGCCGGCCGACGAGGACGAGGTACGCCGCCGCCGGCCCCCAGACGAGGAAAGATCCGACGACCGGGAGGAGCGCCAGGACGATCATCACCGACGTCCAGAACAGGGCGTTCGGAACGCCGACGGCGAAGAGGCCGAGCCCCGCGATGGCGCCCTGCACGATGGCGATGAAGACGTGACCGGCGAGGACGGCCCAGGTGATGTCGTCGATGGCGCCGAACAGGTCGTCGAGGACGTCGGCCGGGAGCGGCAGGACCCACCGGAGCCAGGCGACGAAGTCGTCGCCGTCCTTCAGGAAGTAGTACAGCAGGAAGATGGTGAGCCCGAGTCCGATGACGGCGTGGGTCACCGCACCGAAGACGCCGAGGATACTGCCGAACGCGTCGGACCCGCCGTTGCTCACGACCGACTGGAGCATCTCGCTGAAGGAAACGTCCGTCCCGAAAAGATCCTCGATAGACGTCTCGAGTTCCGCGACGCTCTCACCGTCCTGCCGGATTCCCTCGAACAGGGCCGCCGCGTCCGCGGCGACGGCGCGCGTCACGACGACCAGCGGGAGGATGACCGCGACGCTCGCGAGGGCGACGACGGCCCCCGCGGCGATGCGCGGACTCGCCCACTGTTCGGCCCGGGTCTGGACCGGCGCGAGCACGTAGGCGAGGACGACGGCCAGCAGGAAGTACTGGAGGAACGGAAGGACGAACAGCGCGGAGAGCGCGAAGAGGATGCCGACGACGAGGAGGAGGAATCCCCGACTCGAGTCCATACGATCACTGACGGCCCCAGCAGGGAAAAGTGTCGCTGGGTATACACGCGTTGTGTCTCGACCAACGAACGAGGAGCGCCGGGAATCGGCCCAGTTTTCCTCCGGGGTCGCGAATCACCGGACGACCAGCTATGGCAGGACCAGACGACGAGGAACCATCGTTCCCAGTAGTCTGTCCGGAGTGCGACACGGAGACGCGCGTGGCGCTCTCGGACCTCGAAGGCTCGATCGACAGACACAACGACCAGTTGCACGACGGCGACGACGTCGCACAGATAGACCCCGCCGTCGCGGACCACGTCCTCGATCTGGCCGCCGAGGACATGGGACTGTACGACGAGTGAATCCGACCCGGTGGTCGGAGAGCGCTCACAGAGAGCAACCGACTTGAGGGTCCGCCCGCTATCGCTACCCGGCCGATGACGAACGTCGCCGGTGACGGTGACCGGTTCCGAGCGGGGATGACCACCTCGCCGTGACGAACCCTATGAGTGCCGAGGCCAGCTTTCTATCCGCAGCGCCGAACGGCGAATCGGTGAGTACGCGACGAGAGGGGTCCACCGCCCTCCCGTCAGACGCCTCTCATTCGCTCGGTGTAGTCCCAGCTATAGATCTCACGCGGATCGATCCGGATTCTGACCTCGTCGCGGTCGTCACTGAGCAGATACCTGGCCAGTGAGGAGTCTGTCCCGCCGAGGTAGCGCTGGACGAGTTCGCGCAGGACGTCACCGCCGCCGTCGCGCGAGACCGTGGCGACGCCGCTCCCCCGGATCCCGCGGTAGGGAACCTCGTTCGTCGAGACGTCGAATCCCACGCCCGGGTCGTTGCGGAGGATGGCGACCAGGTCGGCATCCGCTTGCGTCGCACACTCGAGGAATCCGTCGCGGTACCGATACCACACAGTAACGGGCCAGAGCGACCCGTCCGACCGCCGGGTCGCGATCCGGACGGGGACCGTCGTCTCGTGCAGGAAGGATTCGACCTCCTCCTCGGACCAGGCGCCACGGAACTCGGTCATGTGCGAGACATACACGCGGACAGCGGAAAAGTTCGGGCGGTGAGCGGCCGGTCCGGTGGTCCGGTGGTTCAGCGGTCCGTCGTTTGCGGCGGTCTCGTCGTCGCCGGCCGAACGCAGCGCGCTACTCGCCGCTTTCCGTCTCCGTCACGTCCTCGTAGCGGACTTCGGTCCCGCTCGCGACCGGCTGGAAGAGGTACGTGCCGGTCTGGCCTCGCTTGACCGGCGTGAAGTCGGCGACGAACGTCGTCCGCTGGCCCTCGCGCACCTCGAAGGCCTCCTTGAACTGCAGCGGGGCGTTACCGGGCGTGTCCACCTCGACCTCGCCACCGTCGGCCAGCGTCCCCTCGACGTTCGAGACGTCGAGCTGGAGGAACGCGTAGCTCCCGGTCTCGATCTCGCGGTCCTCGACGAGCTGCGAGTTACCGTTCTGGAGCTTCACGAGGTCCGCTTCAGCCGGCTCGTCGAACTCGTGGTACTCGCGGCCGTCGCTCTCGTCGACGTCGTCGGCGTCCTGGGTCGTCACGCCGTCCGCGTCGGTTTCGGTGGCCTCCTCGGCGTCGCCGCCGTCACCGTCGTCACCCGCTTCGCCGCCATCGCCGTCGTCGGCGCCGTCCTCGCCGGCCTTGAGCCAGATGCCCTCGATCGTCACGACACAGGATTCGAAATCCGAGATGTCGCCCGGTGCGTCCTTCACTGTCGTCGCGAGCGTGCCCGTGGCCGACCCGGTCAGGCTCGAACAGCCGGCCAGCCCGACCGTGCTCGCCAGCCCGACTGCGCCCGCTGCCTGGAGATACGCTCGTCGACTCGTCGTCGCGTCGTCGTCTGTTTCTCGCATGGTACCGTCGGTATCGCCCACGTCCGGATAAGATGTCCACGTCGTCCAACTCAGTTCAGCCGAATTTCGTTCGATGAACCGTCTGAACGGACGTGGACTGTCACGTCGACGCCCGCGACGGAGCGATCGAACGGTTCGATGAGCGGGCCGGTCCGTTCGGTGCCTTCGACCCCGTCGGTCAGCAGTCGCCAGCGCCCCCGCGGTTTAGTTGCTCGCGGACGTACCGCCGACCATGGCCGCCGACACTCGCGACCGGCCCGCGAAAGAGCCCGAAGAGATCGAGGCGGTGTACGAGGACGTGGCGCCGACGTTCGCCCGGTTCGAACCGCTCGACCGGCTGTTCACTGGCCGGTATCGCGAACAGCTGTTCTCCCGCGCGGACGGGCGCGTGCTCGACGTGGCCTGCGGGACCGGTATCAACTTCCGCTATCTTCCGGACGACGTCGAACTCGCGGGCGTCGACCTCAGCGAGGCGATGCTCTCGGCGGCGCGCGACCAGGCGGCGACGCTCGGGAGAGACGTCGACCTCCGGCGGGCCGACGCGACCGACCTGCCGTTTCCCGACGACAGCTTCGACACGGTGATCTCGTCGCTGTCGACGTGTACGTTCACGGAGCCGATAGCGGTGCTGCGGGAGATGAACCGCGTCTGCCGGCCCGACGGTCGGATCTTGCTGCTGGAACACGGCCGCAGCAGCCTGGGCCCGGTCGCCAGGTTCCAGGACTGGTGGGCGCCGCGACACTTCGAGAAGATGGGCTGCCGGTGGAACCAGGAGCCCGCCGACCTGGTCGCCGAGGCGGGCTTCGACTCGTTCGACGTCCGCAAGCGCTTCCTCGGAATCCTGACGATGGTACGGATTCGGCCGACGACCGGCCGCGACGGCGGGTAGCGATCAGACCCCGAGTTCGTCGGCCAGTTCGGTGAACGTCGAGACGGTCAGGTGCGGCTCCGTCTCGTAGGGCCCCCAGCGCGTCTGCTGGCGGTTCACCCATACCCCCTGCATCCCGGCGTTGACGGCGCCGGGGACGTCCCACCAGCCCGCCGCGGCGAAGGCGACGTTCTCGACGGGCGTCCCGATTTCCTCGGCCGCGTGGCGATAGATCGCCTGTTCGGGTTTGAACCGCTCGACGTCGTCGGCGCTGAACGTCCGCTCGATCCGGCCCGCAAGATCTGCGAACTCGACGAGCGAGTCGAGCATCTCTTGATTTCCGTTCGAGACGACGTAGCAGTCGTAGCCGCCCGCTCGCAACCGGTCCAGCCCTTCGTGGACGTCTCCGAAGACGTCCAGGTCGTGGTACGTCGCCAGGAGGTCGTCCTTCTCGCCCCGGGAGAGGTCGACGCCGCGGGCCGCAAGGGCGTACTCGAGGGCGTGTTCGATCAGGTCGAAGAAGGCGTGGTACTCGCCGATGGCGTTGCCGACCATCGCGTACGTCAGCGAGCGCTCCCGCCAGAGAGCGGCCAGCGCCGACGGATCGTCGACGTAGTCGCCCAGTGGCTCCTCCACTGTGGTGACGTCGACTATCGTGCCGTACGAATCGAACGCGACCGTCTCGACGGCGTCGGGGTCGAAAGTCATCTCGGCCGATCCTTCGGGCTGTGCTGGCAAGTGTCTACTCCCGTGGGGTCCCGCCGCGTATCGCGGTACAGAACTTGTCTGTCTGAAACACATTCCAAACGAACTTCATTGTGCGGGCCCAACTGTGGACGTGAACCGATTACTCGATCCACGACGGGAGCGCGAGGCGACGAGACCACTGGACGACGTGACGGCGAGTGACGACGGGTCGTCCGGCGGCGGGCTCAGAAAGGCGCTGCTCGGGCTCGGTCTCGCCGGCCTGGCGTACCTGGCCGTCCGCCGCGCCGGGCGGAGCGAGCGCGCGCCATCGATGAGCGAGGTGAGGGAGACGGTCGACGACGTCCGGTCCGGCGACGGGTTCGAGATCCCTATCGGTGAAACCGGCGAGGGCCAGTCGGAAGGCGGCGAGCCCTCGCGGGGCACCGGCACCACGAAGGGCGCCATCGGGACCGAACCCATGCCCGGCGAGGACCTCTCCAGCGGACGTCCCGCTGGCGAAAGTGCGTCGGAGAGCGAAGACGCGGACCGCGACCGCTCAGACCAGAGCGCCGTCGAGATAGGCGAGACAGACGAGGATGCCGCCGAAGAGGCCGATTCAGACCGAGACGTCGCGGCAGGGGACGATTCGGACCCGGAACTCTCCGAGGAAGCTATCGAGGAACGCACCGAGGAAGACGCCCGCGAGGAGCCGAAAGAGCCCGGCGAGATGGCCGTCGACGAGGAAGTGGCCGACGACGTCCTCGGTGAGGAGAGCGAAGCGACCGAAGAGTCCGGCGTGGAGAGCGAGGACGCCGACGCGGAGACGGACGAAACTGCAGGGGACGAGTCCGACGAGACCGACGCCTCGGCGGAAGCGACCGTTGACAGCGACGAGGACGCGGATTCGGACGACACCGACGACGAAGAGAGCGCGTAGGGCCGCTGGCTTGTCGGGACGACAGATTCCCTTAGTCGGCGGCCGTGGCGTTACCGTCGGTCTCCTCGACGACGTAGCGCTGGCCGACCATCGGATCGAGTAGGCTGTCGACGGGCGCGTGGTCGTCGCGGAGCATCGGGACGTCGCCGGTCTCCGGCGGGTCCCGGTAGTTCGCGATCTCCTCACTGAGGTCGATGCCGATGTCGCGGCGTTCGTTGCGCGCCTGGAGTTGCGCCTCCGTGAGTCGGGTGTCGTTCTTCGTGGCGACCACCTCGATGTTCTGGACTGCGACCGTCTCGGTCGTGGGGAAGCTGTACACCTGGGGGTACACCCGGTCCATCGTCTTGTACTCCGCGCGGTAGAACTCGGAGGCCGGTCCCGTGGGCGCGGAGATGAGGTTGGCGAAGAGGACGCCGTCGTCGGAGAGGCGGTCGTTCGCCAGCTGCATGAACTCCACCGTCGTCAGCTGGAAGGGGACCTTGTCCTTCCGGTAGGCGTCGACGACGATGAGGTCGTACTCGTGGTCGGTCTCCCGGAGGAACTGACGTCCGCCGGTGGTGTGGACGTTCAGGTTCTCTGATTCCTCGAGTTCGAAGTATCGCTTCGCGGCGTCGACGACCTGCGGGTCGACCTCCGCGACGTCGACCGTCACGTCGTAGTCCGCGGCGAACCGTTTGGGACCAGTGAAGCCGCCACCGCCGATAAACAGGACGCGGTCGACGTCGTCGGTCATGAGGAGCGGCAGGTGGAAGTAGCGGGTGTACTCGAAGACGTGCCGGTTCGGCTCGGACCGGTCCATGGCGCTGTGGGGCTGGCCGTCGAGGTACAGCGTCCGCGTCTCGCCGCGGTCGACGACTTCGAGTTCCTGGTAGGCGGTCTGGGTCTGGTGAACGATCTGACCCTCCGGGGCGATGCCCACGGCGCCGCTGCTCGCGGCGGCGACCAGCAGGACGGCGACGCCGACGCTGGCCAGCGCCTGGTCCCCGTCGACCCAGGGGCGGACGAGCGCGATGGCGGTGCCGACCGAGAGCAGGCCGAAGACGAGCCCGATGACGTCGACGTCGAGGGCCGGGATGAGGACGAAGGTAGTGGCGAACGCGCCGACGATGCTCCCGACGGTCCCCACCGCGTACACGTGGCCCGACGCCTCGCCGAGGCCCTCCTTCGCCGAGAGTTCGGCCGCGTACGGGCTGATGTAGCCCAGGAGGTACGTCGGTGGCCCGAACATGAGGACGATGGCCGGCAGCGAGGCGTACCTGCTCGGGAGCGGGAACGCCGTCGTCGACCGGAGCAGAAGGTCACCGGCGAAGATCAGCACCGCGACGTACAGCGCCGTCAGGAGGAACAGTCGCGCCATGTGTCCGTTCGAGGCTCTGCTCGCGGCGTACTTCCCGCCGCGGTAGTAGCCGTAACTGAGCGCCGCCAGGAACACGCCGATGATGCTGCCCCAGGTGTAGATACTGGAGCCGAACTGCGGGGCGACCATCCGGCCCGCGAGGATCTCGAGGCCCATGCTGGTCACGCCCGAGACGAAGACGGCGATTTCCGGGCGCGACGGGCGGTAGTCCAGGGGCCAGGACAGTGCCATACCGCTACGTCGGGTAGCGACCGCAATAAACGTTGGACGAACGGGAGAGCGACGGACGCCGACCGAGAACCGACGAACTACGCGGTCGTCGTGCGAAACGTCCGGACGGTGTCGCGCCGGGTCTCGCCGACGTCGACCTGCTCGAAGCCGCGTTCGGTGAACACCCGCTCCCAGTCGCGGTAGTACAGCGGCAACTCGTCCGTGACGTAGTTCACGTTGGCGTCCCCGTGGCCGTCGTCGGTGTCAGTGGCGGAGTCGACGTCAGTGGCAGGGTCGGCGTCCTCGGCCGGTTCCGCGTCCTCGACGGGTTCCTCTATCTCGGCGGTGACGAACACCTCGTCGGTGATACGGGCCAGTTCGTCGAACACCCACTCGTCGTCGGGGTGGATGTGCTGGAGCGTCTCGGCGGAGTACACCGCGTCGAAGCGGTCGTCGTCGAATTCCGCGACGACGTCCTCGATGGCGTCGACGTAGAACGTCCCCGCCTCGGCCAGGTCGGGGTAGGCCTCCGCCATCACGTCGAAGGCCTCGTCGTTGATGTCGACGCCGGCCAGCGAGTCGAAGCCGTCCTCGTGGAGGTGCGCGAGGTGGCGACCGGAACTGCAACCCAGTTCGAGGATGGATGCGTCGCGGTCGAGAATCCGCGCGAGCGACGCCCGGATCAGCTCACTCGTCTCGTCCGGGCCGTAGTAGGCGTAATACGCGGGGGAGTACTCGCCGGACCGGTCGGCCCACTGCTGACGGACGTTGTTGGCATTCACTGTCCGAAACTCCGGGCCCGACGCTTAAGTCAGGTCGGACTGGCCGAGCGCGGCCGGATCCATCGAACGTCCGATCCGGCGGGACTCGCGGTTCGAACCGTCGATGTTGGCAGTCGCTCCGGCCGTCGCGACCAGTCGTGCATATTTGCCCACCAGAGACAGCTCTCTTCGGACGTTCGTCCACGAAACGCGTGGCGGAGTACCACGACTCACGCAACCCTTATCCCTGCATCCGTCCTGTGTCTATTTGCAATGGCAAACGGTAAGGTTGACTTCTTCAACGACACAGGCGGCTACGGTTTCATCGAGACTGAGGACGAGGACGACGACGTGTTCTTCCACATGGAAGACGTTGGCGGCGAGGACCTCACGGAAGGGACCGAGATCGAATTCGACATAGAACAAGCCCCCAAGGGCCCGCGCGCGACCAACGTCGAACGCGTCTAACTACGGCTTCTACCCGTCGCCGTCTGGCGACGACGAAGTACAAGTTTTCTCAAACGAACGACTTGCCGAGCGACAGCGACGCTATCCATTCGAGTCGATACTTCCCAGTGAGTGGCGTCACGGCGCGAAAAAAGTGGTAGTACCGGGGTAGCGTGCCGTCCGGTTACGGCGCGAGCAGCAGCGTCTCGTTTTCGGATTCGTTGAGACCGGCGTCGGTCTCGTTCTCCGCCGCACCGACGGTGTCGTTGCCAGTCGTCTCGTTCTCGTCGCCGACGGTCACGTTACCGTCAGTCGTTTCGTTCCCAGTCTCGTTGAGACCGGCGTCGGTCTCGTTCTCCGTCTCGTCGAGACCGCCGTCAGTTTCCGTCTCGTTCGTACCGGCGTCCGTCTCCGTCTCGTTGAGACCGGCGTCGGTCTCGTTCTCGGTTTCGGTCTCGTTCACGCCGGCGTCGGTTTCGTTCGCCGTCTCGTTCGTCTCCGTCTCGTTGACGCCCTCGGTGGTCGTCACGTTCGTCTCGTTGAGACCAGCCGTCTCGTTCGCCTCACCGTCGTCGCCCGGCAGGGTCACGGTGGTCGTCGCGTCCTCGACGGCAGTCAGGTTGAGGCTCCGCTGCGAGTCGGCCGGCGGCTGGTCGTAGCCCAGCGCGATGGCGGAGTAGGCCGTGCCGCCCTCGACAGTGACGTCGAAGGTCTCCAGGATGTTGGAGCCCTCCTCGTCACCATCCATGCGGACCTCGACGGTGTAGTCGCCCTCGGGGACCGTCAGGTAGTCCGAGGCGTTCTGGTAGGAGAGGTTGTCGGCGAGGACCACGTCGCTACCCTCGACCGTGACGTCGACGTTGCCCGCGTCGGGCGAGAGGTGGACGACACTCACGGCCGCCTCACCGTCCTCGGGCTGGTAGGCGTTGTCGTTGAACGTCGCCGCTTCGAGTTCGGGCGTCTCGTCGTCTGTCTCTTCCTCGTCCGCTTCCTCGTCGGTCATCTCACCGCTGGTCGCGGCGAAGGTCGTCACGGTTCGCGGGTCCAGCGTGACGTCCTCCGAGTAGACGACTTCGTCGTCCTCGCTCGTCGTGACCGTCACGTTGTACTCGCCCGCTTCGAGCGTCAGGTAGTCACTCACGGCGCCGTAGGGGACCTCCTCGAGGACGGTCTGGTTGTCGACGGACACGTCGACTGCGTCGACTTCGGGCGATCCGTGGACGACGCGGAGGTAGGTGGTCTGCTGGGTGTCCATTTCCCCGTCGGTCGTCTCGTTCTCGGCGGCCGTCTCGTTCGCGTCGGCATCAGTCTCGTTCTCCGTCTCGTTGTCGTCCGCGATGATGCCGACGTCGGACTCGGCCTCGGGCTCTTCCTCTGTCTCGTTCTCCGTCTCGTTCACGCCGGCGTCAGTTTCGGTCTCCGTCTCGTTGACACCTGCGTCGGTCTCGGTCTCGGTCTCGTTCTCCGTTTCGTTGAGACCCGCATCTGTTTCGTTCTCGGTCTCGTCGAGACCCGCGTCAGTTTCCGTCTCGGTATCAGTCTCGTTGAGACCGTCGTCGGCCTCGGTGTCAGTCTCGTTGAGACCGGCGTCGGTTTCGTTGCCGTCCGTCTCGTTGCCGTCTGTCTGCGCAGCGACGATCGCTCCGCCCGCGAAGACACTCAGGAGGAGTGTCACTGCGAGCGCGACCGCCACTACTTTCGTTCGTCTGTTATCGGACATTCCGGTCAACCCTTGGGAGAGCGGGCGCTTTGTTATCCAGCGACATGTGCGCCGACCGACTCACTAAGGTGAAAATATGCGGCCCGCCGCGGGACGGGACTCGAACCGGGCGTCTGTCGCCGTCGCCGTGGGGACTGAGCCGACGGCATGTAAAAACGCAAGACGGCAGTCGGAAATCACGCCGTATCCCGACGGCTGGAACGTATCCAGCGAGTAAGCCGACGTTTCCCGCTAACCCGGTGACGGCGGCCGTGCTAGCGATTCACAGGAAAACGACGGAACGACGTCGTCACTCGCCGGTCGGAAAGACTGGACACGATGGCACGCTCGCGTTCGCGGCGCGTCTCGCAGTCAGAAAAATCAGTCGATGTGGCCTTCTTCGCGCAACTGCTCTGCGTCCTGGCCAGTGTAACGCCACTCGATGTTGGCCTTCTCGTCCTGCCAGTCCCAGGGTTCGACGAGGACGACGTCGCCCTCGTTGATCCACGTTCGGTACTTCATACGGCCGGGGATACGGCCCATTCGGTTCTCGCCGTCTTCGCAGCGGACGCGTACGTGGTTGCCGCCGTTGTGTTCCGTCACCACGGCGAACAGCTCGTCGTTGTTGGGCATCCGGAGATTGCGACGCCCTTGTTCTTCACTCACACCTGTACTAGTTCAGACGCACAGTTAAATGGTTTGAGATTAGTGGTACCGTGTGACACGGTCTGCGGCGCTCACTCGGCCTGGGTCGGGCTATCGACGGTGTACTCGTCGATCCATGGCGGTTCGGTCCGGTCTTTCGCCCAGCCGAACAGGTGGCGTTTCTCGTTGGCGTAGTAGAACCGGTAGGCGTCGACGTAGTGGTCGGCCGACCACGCGCCGGTGACCTGCGGCGGGTCCCGGGCCGATTCGGTGGGCCAGTCGAGATCGGCCACGACGTCGTCGTCCAGCGAGTTCACGACCGCCCAGGAGGCGTGGTTCTCGTCGTCCGAGTGGTCCCAGCGGTAGCGCCACTCGTCGTGGGCGGCCGCCGTGTACGCCCTGAGCCGTCGCCAGTTCGCGTGGCTCGCTGTCGCCCAGCGCGTGAGCGGGTGGTCCGCGTGACTGAAGTACAGGTCCTCGTCCTCGGGGTACCCGTTGACCTGGACGGCGGTGGTGAGCACCGTCGCGTTCTCCAGGACGCTGCTGGTCACGTGTCTGTCCACCAGCCAGCGGGCCGTCTGGACGAGGTCCTCGTCGAGCCAGAAGGCGTTGACCATCTCGTTCACACGTACGCGACGCGAACGGGTATCTCCTGTCCCCGGCGCGTTCCCGCGACCGGCACCGACGGCGAGGCTACTCCGCAGCTAACTGGAAACGTCACTTATCAGGACAGACCCCTTCCGATCGAACGACCCGACATATGGCACTCCAGTTCCAGTGTTTCCAGAGCGGTTGTTCGTTCATGGTCCGCGCCGACACCAGCGCAGAGATCGTCCGACTGGTGACGGTCCACGCCCAGGAGGAACACGACCTCTCGCTAGACGAAGACGCCATCGAATCCGAGATCGAGACCGTCTGAGGAGTCGATGGACGACCAGGACCTCGTCCCGCTCCTCAAGCGCGCGTCGATGCTCGAAGCGCTCCTGGCGGAGCCACGGACGACGCGAGAACTCGAACACGAACTGTCGGCTTCGCGTTCGACGATCCACCGGGCGACCGCCGCGTTCGTCGAGCGGGGACTGCTGACGGATACCGACGACGGCGTCGTACTCACGCCGATGGGGCGCGTGCTGGCCCGCGAGGTCGTCCGGTTTCGCGACCGAGCCGAGACCGCCCACCGACTGGCGGTGCTGTTCGACGAGGAGACCAGCGACGCGGAACTCCCCCTCAGCGACCTGACGGATGCACGGGTCGTCGAGCCGTCGCCGAGGCGGCCCTACGTGGTGCTGGAGACGATACTCGACAGGATCCGGTCGGCTGAGTCGATCCGCCTGATCTCGGCCGTCGCCTCGCCGCTGTACCTCGACGCGCTCGCCGAGCGGGTCGATGCCGGCGCCACCGTGGACGCCATCTTTCCGCGGGAAGTCGTCGAGATCCTCTTCTCCGAGTACGGCGACCTCTCGCGGGAGATGGCACGCGAAGGACCCCTCACCGTGCGCATCCACGACGGGTGCCCGTTCGACCTGTTCGTCTTCGACGACGCGATGGGAATCGCCAGTCACCAGCGGAACGGTGGCCTAGAGGGATTCGTCGAATGCGAGGACCAGAACGCCGTCGCGTGGGCCCGCGAGCGGTTCCAGCAATGCGCGAACGAGGCGGAGTACGCGACCATCTTCTGACTGTCCGGCGGCATCCGTGGCCGACGACGATCAGCTGTTCACGCGTGATAATATCGTCGATTGTGGGACAGATAATATTAGGGACGTTCGAATAAAATCCAGGGTTGATAGAAACTGTTAAACTGGCGGGGTGACAACGACCGATAGACGCCGGGCCGTACCGTCGACGGCCGACGCGGATTACCGGTACTCACCCAATGTCAGACCGCTTCGACACCACCGCGATGCCCGAACTCGCCTACGACCGGGAGGAGAGCGCCTACCGCGTGCGCTACGACGACGACCCCGTGACCACGGCCGTCCTCGCGGCCGCGCGCCTGACGAGGACGGACCCCCTCGAACTGTCGCCTATCGCCGAGCAGATTGACCCGGAGGACGTCGAGCGGTACGTGCGCTACCGGGACGCCGGCCACCTCCCCGCCTCGACTGTCTCCTTCGACGTCGGCGACGTGGCGGTCGCCATCGAGGAGGGAGTGATCCTCTTGCGTGACCGGAGTACCGCCAGGTAGTACGCGGACCGCCCGGACAGTCCGGAGCGTCCGAATCGACGGGACACCCCGATGGTCGAGCACGCCGGGGACGCCGCCGGTTTCGGTCGCAGAGTGTCAGTGCACGCCCCCGTTCCGACGGATTACTACCAGTCCCAGCCAGGACGCAACCCAGTAGGCGACCATCTGTCTCACGAGAGCGATTTCGAAGCGACCCAGTGCCGCTACCGGTCGGTCGCCCCGGGCAGGGACCGTCGGTATGGACAGCGAAACGCGACCGCCCGTCTCGCGAGTGCCGGTATCCTCCCGTTATCGGTCGTGAACTAACTGGCTCGGTAAGAACGATACCGTCCTATGGCTATTGATGGGACAGTACCGCAACCGATCACGACGTATCGTTCGTGAGTCCGCATGAGTACGCTCCGTTCTCCCGACAGGACCATCGACGTCCTCTACAGCTGCGAGCGAGCCTTCATGCGAAAGACCTTCGAGGCCATCGACCGTCACCTCGACGCCGAATCGGCGTACGTCCCGCTCCGTGCGGAGGCGGTCGGCTGCTGGGACGAGGTACCGATGGTCGACGTGGCGCCGGGCGACGTCGACGCTATTGACGAGGCAGTGCGGGCGCTCGACCCGGACGTCGTGGTCGAGAACCACCGATTTCGGCCCGAGGGTCGCCAGTACGTCCGCGAATTCCCGGTCGTTCACGTCCGTCACGGCTGCTCGCTCGGCCGGGACGAGGAGTGGAACACGACCCGGGATCTCGGGGACCTGGTGGACGTCGCGCTCGCACCCGGCGCGTTCTGGGCCGACCACTATCGCGAGCAGTTCCCCGACGGAGTCCAGACCCCCGTCGTCGGCGTCCCGGAGGCCGACGCCCTCGTCGACGCCGACGCGCCACGGCAACGACGGGTGCTCTACGCCCCCACCAACCACAACTACGGCGGCGGTTCCTACGTCAACACGGCCGATCACGTCCTCGACGTCTTCGCCGACAGCGACTACGAACTCCGCTTTCGCCCCCACCCGATGGACCGCATCGAAGAACCCGGCGAGTCCGTGACCGAGCGGTGTCGCCAGCGCATCGCCGACCTCCCGAACGTCACGTTCGACGACGAGGCGACGCCTCGCGAGAGCCTGCTGTGGGCCGACCTCCTCGTCTCGGACTACTCCGGCATCGTGACGGAGTGGCTCCACACCGGTCGGCCGCTGGTCCAGCTGACCGATATCGCCGCCGACAGGGAGGTCCCGGAAGTCGGCCACGCGACCGACCGGCTCACGCTCGAACTCGTCGACGAACTGTACGAAGACGGCTACGCGCCCGACGTCGAGCGCCGACGGGACCAGAAGCTGTCCGAACTGGGCATTCCGATGGACGGACGCGCCGGCGAGCGCGCCGCGGCGGAGGTGGCGACGTGCGCGCAGTGATCCTCGCCGCCGGCGAGGGGAGCCGGATGGGCGTTCACACCGAGGACCGGCCGAAGGCGTTCATGGATCTCGGCGGGCGAACGCTGTACGCCCGCCAGCGGGCCGTCCTCGACGAGTACGTCGACGACGTCACCGTTGTCCTCGGCTACGCCGCCGACAACGTCCGCGACGAGGTCGGCGCGGCAGACGTCGTCGTCGTCGAGGACTGGGACGAGTACGACAACGCCGAGTCGCTCCGTCGGGCGCTCCAGGTCGTCGACGACGACGTGCTCGTGCTCAACGGCGACGTCATCGTCACCGAGCAGGCCCTCGAAGCACTGCTCGGCGCGTTCGCTAGGGCCCCAAACGGACGGAGCGTCGTCGGGTGTATCCGGGGGGACCAGGAGGAGTCGACGGCGATCCGATGTGACGAGGCGGGCGTCGTCACGGACTACGGGATGATCCGGGGCCACCAGCACGCGGGTGTGGGCGTCGTCGACCGGTCGACCGTCGGCCCGGCGGCGACGTACCTCGCTGACCACCGCAAGGAGTGGTACCCAGTCGTCTACCCGGCGTTCGCCACCGAGGCCGTCGACATTCCGCGGGCCCACCACGTCGAGATAAACCGACCCCAGGACAAGGTGCGCGCGATGCGGAAACTGCCGATGGTCGCGACCAGCGAGGCAGACGTCGAAATCTGAGACGCGCGCGCGGTCACGTCGCCTTTCACCGACGATAGGGACGGGTTAGCGGCGGCCGAAAATTGCCCGATAGCGAGGCGACAGCGTTAATTGGATCCTTCCCTTCGCCTCCGGCAATGCAGGTGATCGGCCACCGAGGCTGCGCCGACGTGTATCCCGAGAACACCGTGCGTGCGGTGACGCGCGCGGCGAACTTCCTCGACGCCGTCGAGGTCGACGTCCGTCGCTGTGGCTCCGGCGAACTGGTCGTCTTCCACGACGAGACCGTGGACCGCCTGACCGACGCGAGCGGTCGCCTCGCCGACGTGGCGTGGGCGGAGCTACAGGAGCTCGACGTCCTGGGGTCGGGCGAGCCGATCCCGCGCCTGGAGACGGTGCTCGCGGCAGTCCCCGACGGCGTAGAGTTGCAGGTCGAACTGAAGGAGACCGGTCTCGCCGCCGACGTTCGCGAGGCCGTCCGTGCGGCCGACTGCGAGGTGAGCGTTTCCTCGTTCGACGAGGCCGCGATCCGGAAGATCGTCGACCTCGGCTGGGACGTCTCGACCGGGCTTCTCTTCGAGTCGGACCCTGTGGAGAAGCTCCAGACTGCCGTCGAACTGGGCTGTGACGCCGTCCACCCCTACTACGACGTGTGCCTGGAGACGGACGTCGTCGAGGCGGCCCACGAGGCCGGCCTGGCCGTCGTCGCCTGGAAGGCCGCGCGCCGCCGGACCGAAATCCACGTCCTCCGGTCGCTCGGCGTCGACGGCGTCACCGCCGACCGCTGGGAGATCGCTAGCGGGCTCGCGTAGGCCCTCGAAACCGGCGTCTATTCCGTTTCTGTTTCGGTCGTCGACTCAGTGCCAGCCCCGGTCTCCGTCGCTGTCCCGGTTTCAGTCTGTTCGACGGGCGCGTTCGCCAGCGAGTCGAGCGCGCCGCTGATCGTGTCGAGGACCTCGTCGCTGGCCGTGAGCCCGTGGCGGCGAGCGAGATACGCCGGGTCGTTGTACACGACGGTCGTCCCCGCCTCGTCCTCGAAGACGAGGAGTTTCTGGGGGAGGTCGATGGCGACGGTTCGCTGTTCGGTCATCAGCTGGGTCCCGAGCGCGGGGTTGCCGAACAGCAGGAGCGTCGTCGGCGGGAGCGAGCGGTCAATGGTCGCGGCGTTCTCCGCGTGGTCGACGGTCGTCATCAGGGTCAGGTTCTCGTTGGCCTCGATCGCGCCCGAGACGGCCGCGACGACGTCCGCGACGGACTCCTCGCGCTCGACGGTCACCAGCCCGTCCATCGCCATCTGGGTCGGCGTCGCAGTCGTTTCATCGGCATCGGTCGCTTCGCCGTCGGGCGTCGACTCGTCGGTCGCCGCCGCGTCTGTCCTTGCTGTCGGGGTCCCGGTCCCCTCTTGGTCGCCGACGGCACCGGTACAGCCGGCCAGCGCGGTCGTTCCGAACAGTGCGCCGACGAGGGCGAGCGCGTCGCGTCTCGTGTGTGATCGTTCCGATTGCATAGCCAGTACATGATGACTCGGTGACGAGTCAAATCGGTGTGTCCCGGCTCGGCGCGGCGTCGTCGCCAGCTACGTATCAGTCTGCTAGACGACGGGGCCGTCACCGGGGTAGGCGCGGTTCGCGTACGACGCTAGCTGCTTCTGCGTCGGCGCGCAACGGGCGACACCGTCACGTAAAAACCGGAGAACGAATCGGTCGGGGAACGAAGCCCCGGTTACCGCTGCATGACGCGCTCGAGGGACTGGACGACACCGCCGCTGCTCCCGCCAGTCGCCTGATCGACCATCTCGCTCATGCGCGTCTGTTCGAAGTAGCTCGCGAACGCCAGGAACGTCGGTGGCCACAGCCCGACGAACAGGCCGGTGAGTTTGTCGCCCTTGACGAAGTAGAAGTACCAGGACAGCGCGACCGACGCCGCCGACGCCACGATGGCGGGGTCCATTCCGGTCTTTTCTGCCGCACGCATCGCCTGTTGCTGTTGACCTCTGTTTGCCATGCTCGTGGGCATTGGGGCCAGGCGTCCTTTGTTAGCATCCGAGTAGCGCGGACAACCCGACGTTAGCACTGGATCGGCGGTCGTTCCCGGCCGGGACTGGAAATCGCGCTATCGGTGATACACGGCCGTGCAGTCGTCTCCAGCGGGTGAAACCCGGCGTTTCCTCGGCCGGGGTGAGCGAACGGTCGGCCTAGAACGGTCTCGACGGGCTCGTCGCGTCCGAAAGCCACGGCCGCCGGCCGTCACTCGTGGGCGTCCCGGAGGTAGGACGAGAGTGCCTCGACCCGGCCGGCGTCGTACGTCCAGAAGCCGTAGTAGGAATCGACCTCGCGCTCCTCGGCGAGGAGGGCACAGGCGTTCAGCGGGTCACCGGCGGCGTCGTACGAGAGAAACCAGTAGTCCCCGATTTCCGTCCCGTCGCTCCGGAACAGATCGATTCCGTCGGGCACGGGGACCGCCTCGTCGCGGGCCTCGACGAACGCGTGGATCGACAGGTCGGTCTGCTCGGCGAGGCGCCGGTAGACGTCCACCTGCGCCGCCAGTGCCTCGGGTGACTGGAACCCGACCCGGAGGGTGCCGGCGCCGATTCGCCAGGCCCGGTTCTCTATCTCGCGCGTGGCACCGAGCAACTGCCGGCGGCCGAAGGAGGCGAACAGTGTGTTATCGAGAATCTCGTACATCGAGCGCCAGGGTTCCGAGACGTCCGTCAGGTACGTCGGCCGGAACAGCGGCGGGTCCAGGAGTTCGGCGAATTTCGAGAGACCGAAGGCACCGACGAAGCCGTCCTCGTCCCGGAGAACGACGAAGCCGTCCGGCCCGCCCGGCGCGAGCGACTCGCGTTCGACGGTGACGTTGCGCGACTCGAAGTGGGCCGCGACGTCGGGCGCGCCGTCGCTCGCGTACACGACCAGCGTCTTGCGTTGCTTTGCCACGTCCGTGACGAAGTCCGCGAGCGTCATCTCCCTGATCGCGTCGGACTCGAACCGGGATTCGGGGATGGACGAGTCATGAGGTGATCGGGTCGCCGGTCCAGTGTTCCGCCAGGTAGGCGGCCTCGACGATCTCGCGCTCCTCGGCCGACAGCGGCGACCGGTCGACGACGGACTGCGTCGCGTCGAAGTCGACGAGCCCCGCGCTCGCCAGTTGCGGGAGGTGGTTGTGGTACAGCGCGATACGCAGCGACGACCGGTCGGCATTCGTGGTGACCCGAGACTCCGTGGTCGCCAGCCAGCCGGCGAGGACGTCGGCGAGTTCGGACAGCGTGACGCGTTCGTGGTCGAGGAGGTGATAGAGCGTGTAGCGCTGCTCACGCGTCCCCAGCGCGCGGAGGATGTCTTCGTCGACGTCCGCAGCCAGGACACGACTGAGAACGTCCGGCGGGTCGTCGTTCATTAAATTGTATATAGTCGCTCGCCCCATTTGTGTCTTCTGCTAACATCACACACGATCTTGTTTCACAGTGTGTACGTATTCGCCGTCGAAGGGGAGCGTGAGAGCGCGATGTACGGAACGCATTTACGTCCTTGCCACCTCGAATCGATATGAACTACGACTCAGCGCTCGACCGTGCGTTCGACGAACTCCCGGACCAGCCCCGGGAGGCCGGTGAACGCCTCTCCGTCCCCGATCCCGTCGGCCAGACAGACGGTGCCTTCACGCGCCTGACGAACCTCGACGACATCGCCGACGCGCTCGCCCGCGACTCCAAGCACGTCCACCGGACCATCCAGCGCGAACTCGGGACCAACGGCCAATTCGACGGGAGCCAGGCCCGCTACAACGGTTCCTTCGACACCGACGACTTCTCGGCCGCCATCGACGCCTACGTCGCCGAGTACGTCACCTGCTCGGAGTGTGGCCTCCCGGACACGAAACTCACCAAGGAAGACGGCGTCGACATGCTCCGCTGTGAGGCCTGCGGTGCCTTCCGCCCCGTCGCAAAGCGTAGTACCTCCTCGAGCCAGCAAAACACCGCGACGCTCGAAGAGGGCAAGACCTACGAAGTGAAGATTACCGGCACCGGCCGCGAGGGCGACGGCGTCGCCGAGAAGGGCAAGTACACCATCTTCGTCCCCGGCGCCAGCGAGGGCCAGGTCGTCACCGCCTACATCGAGAACATCTCGGGCACGCTCGCCTTCGCAAAGCTCGCCTGATCCGAGAGCGCCGCTTCGTCCGATTCTCCCGCTTCGAGCCCGTTGACGGCGAGCCACAGCAACAGCAGTCCCTCGAGTCGCATCGCCGGCACGACCCACTGGCGGACCGTGAACGCCTCGGGGCCCTCGAAGGCCAGCCGCGTGTACATCGTGACGACTTTTTCGGGCGCGATAAGCTGAACCAGTCCGACGACTGCGATGAGGAATCGGAGCATGGCGTGGTGTTGGCGCCCCGCGGAGAAAAGGGCGAGGGGCCCCAGTTCGGATCCCGACACCCGCAATCCTTAGGTGGGATCCGCGCCATCAACCGATAGATGCCAGCCAAGACGGGCGATCACATGGATCGGGCGTTCTGCCGGCTGTACGAACAACTGCGGGCCAGGGCCGAGGCGGAGGGACTCGACCTGGACGACGCGGACGAGGGCGAACCCAGGCGGTCGCGGTCCCTGTTCGAGGACTGAGGCCCAGACCGGAACGGGCGACGCGGACCACAACGGACTTCTTTCGAGCCACACACTGGACAGCCGTGCGATTCGGCGTCGACGAGGCCGGCAAGGGACCCGTCCTGGGTTCGATGTTCGCCGCGGCGATTCACTGTGAGCCCGCGGCCCTGCCAGACGACGTCGGCGACTCGAAGGGGATTGCCCCGACCAGACGGGAGGAACTGGCCGCTGAGATCCGCGATATTGCCACTGTCGGCGTCGCGGAGATTCCGGTCGAACGCATCGACGACCCCGAGACGGACATGAACACGTTGACCGTCGCCGCCCACGCGGAGGCGCTGGCGGAGGTCGCCGCCGACGGTCACTCCGGCATGGTCGACGCCGGCGATGCCAACGCCACGCGTTTCGGCGAGCGGGTAGCGAGCAGGGTGGCGGCAAACGTGCGCATCACCGCCGAACACCAGGCGGACGAGTCCGACCCGATCGTGGGTGCTGCGAGCATCGTCGCCAAGGTCGAACGCGACGCCCACGTCGAGCGACTGGCTGCGGAACACGGCGACGTCGGGAGTGGGTATCCCAGCGACCCGACGACGCGGACCTTCCTGCGCGAGTACGTGGACGAGTACGGTGAGTTGCCGTCGTGTGCGCGAACGTCCTGGTCGACCTGTGACGACGTGCTGGCAGCGGCGGAGCAGTCTGGACTTGACGACTTTTGAGGATGTCTCGTCGACCGCATCGTTCCGTCAGTTGATGCCCAACTATTTCGGCAGACAGCGGAACGCTCACGCCGTTCCGTGAAACGTTTTGATTTGGTTTTCTCTGATAGAGAACCGTACACTGTGTGTTTCCGCATAACCGGACTTCCACCTGAACTCAGTTTCGAGACCACCGTCTGTCCTGATTTGTATCTCACAAACTGCCTCTTCCGGGATCGGATCGTCGTAAACGTGTCTCTCGTCCGCCGAGATCGAGGTTGAATCTGAGAAAAATGCCGATTTTGACCCATCTTCAATGATGTCAATTTCTACTGTTCTGGTTGAAGATGTATTATTAAATATGTATATATCTGACTCGTGATTGTTTCCAATACAACCACTTAAGCCAAGAAACAGTACTGCCGTCGCTTTGAGAGATCTACGACGGGACAGGTGGGACATCTTAGCAAGCAATCGTTGCCATTCGCATATATGTTTTCTTTGGTCGACCAGCAGACGGGATTATTGATCGACAAGCCAGCCCAACACCGACGAACCAATCGAACCGAAAAGCGAGAGGAAACCGACGAGTCCCTTACCGCTCGTCTTCGCTGAGGACGAGGTGGCGGAGGATGTCACCGTAAGCCGGTCGGGTCACCAGGACACCGATGAGGACGCCGACGATGGTGACGATGGCGAAGCCGGTCAGGTCGCCGAGCGAGAGCACCATCAGCGGGCTCATCGCGATGATGGTGGTCGCGGCGGCGGCGCCGATGACCCAGAACGCCTTCCGGAAGCGGTTCTGGAAGACCCGTCCCGTCGCCACCCCCTTCTCCTGGAGGATCTCGTCGGCGATGATTATCAGGTCGTCCACCCCCGTGCCGATGACGGCGATGAAGCCGGCGATGTGGGAGAGATCGATGGGGAACTGGACCAGGGAGACGAACCCGAGCAGGATCACTACCTCCGAGAGCGCGGTGACGACCATCGGCGCGGCGACGCGGGGGTCGCGGTAGCGGGTGTACACCGCGCCGCTGACTGCGATGACGGCGATGAGGCCGGTGAGGACCGAGTTCGTCTTGTACTCGTCACCGAGCGAGGGTTGGAGTGAGGTGGTCTGGGCCTCAGCGAAGTCCAGCGGCGCCGGCAGGGGCGCGCCGACCTTCAGGCTGAGTTCGAGGTTCCGGGCGCGGTCACGGTCCGGCGCCGTCATCGACATCGACGGGTCGTTGACGAACGTGCCGTCGCGGAACGACGACGCCAGGTTGGGCTGGACGCCGGCGGCGAAGACGGGTTCGCCGTTGAGCGTCGTCAGCAGACAGCGGTCGCCCGCCGAGAGCTGTTCTTCGGGCGGCGTCGAACTGGCCGATTCGACGCCACAGCGGGTTCCCTGGGTGTAGCCGTGGGTCTGCATCGCCTGGGTGAACGGCCCTGCGGCGGCATCGGAGAGCGTCACGCTGACGCTGTATCGGCCGGCCTGGTCCTGGCGGACGTTGCCGATGTCGTCGAAGTCCTCCTGGGTGAGGACCTCCTCGCGGACGACCGAGCCGTCGTTGTCCTGGTAGAGTACGTACTGGCGCACGATCCCCCGTTCGTCGAGGATCTCACGCAGTTCGCCGATGTCGCGGCCCGTCGCCTCGATGACGATGTAGTTCTCACCCGTGGGCGTGCGGGCCTCGCGGACGTCGGCGCCGGTCAGCGCGGAGACCCGAAGCTTCTCGTCGATGACGCTGACCATCTCGTCGCGGGTCGACTGCGTGACGCCGTTCCGAACGTCGGATTCGGAGACGTCGTATCCCTCCTCCTGGAGCGCGGTCAGTAGCTCGGCCTGGGTCACGTTGCGGGAGAACACTTCGACGGTACCGCTGTCGGGTTCGTTCTGCTCGTTGGGGGTCACCTCGACGTCCAGGCGGTCGATTCCGAAGCGCTGGGCGAGCGTCACTTCGAGCTGGTCGGACTCGTTGAAGCTCGTGAGGTTCACGTTCTCCGTCGTGTTCCCGACGATGGGCGCCCGGATGCGGGAGCCTCCGTCGAGCTGGATGCCGTACTGGAGGTTCGTCCACCCGCGGTCGGTCGTGGAGACGTTGGCATCGGTCGGCGCCTCCGTCTCGTTGGCGCCGCCGCCGGCCGTCGCGCCCGGAACGAACAGCACGACTGCGCTCGCGGCCAGGAGGAGGACCAGCAGGATGATTCGCCAGTTGTCGCGGATGGCGCTCATCGCGCCACCCCCTCGTACTTGTACCAGCGAAGGAGTGAGAGGTTCAACAGGTAGGTGTTCATGAGGTCAGCAGTGAGGCCGATGACGAGGACGACGCCGATGTCCGCCATCAGGTCGATGTTGAATATGGTCGCCACGACGGCCATCACCGCCATCGCGGCGATAGAGGTGAGCGTCATCGTGATACCGGTCTCCATCGCGCGGTAGACGCTCTCGTAGAACCCACCCGAGCGCCGGAGGACGTGGTTGTTGAGCAGGATGTCCGAGTCCACGCTGTAACCGATGAGCATCAGGAGGGCGGCGACGGTCCCCAGCGAGAGCTTGATCCCCACGAGGTTCATCACCGCAAGCGGGATGATGATGTCGGAGAACGCCGACACCACGACGGCGAGGCTGGGGACGAACGTGCGGAAGAGCCCGAACACGAGCAGGCTCATCCCGGCGAAGGCGACGACCAGTCCGATCACCGCCGTCTGCTGGGCCCCGGCCCCGAAGGACGGCGCCGTCGACGCGCTCGAGAGGATGTTCATGTCGGCCGCCTGGGCCTGCTGGCGGATCGACTGGACGTCGGAGGACTGGAGGCGCACGACGTAGGTGTTGTCCGAGCCGACCACACCCTGGACCGAGATGACGGTCTCGTCGAACGTTTCTTCGACCGCTTGCTGAGACATACCTGATTCGACGCGTAACTCGGTTCCCCCGGTGAAGTCGATGCCGGGCGTCACTGGTGCGCCGGTCACCGCCCACCAGCCGACGAGAATCAGTATCGCGAGGGCGAGCACCGCCAGCGGCACGGCCGCCAGCTGGCGGTTCGAATACTCCGGATAATCGACCTCGCGCACGTCGAACTCCATCATGGGGTTTGGTGCGAAAGGGCTCCGAATAAGCCTTCTTATCTCTGGGTCGAGCGGCACGAGAGTCGCGGGACGGGCGGGCGGGACGTACCGGTGGGGCGGACGAAACATACCGGTGGGGCGGGCGGGACGTACCGGACGCACGGCCGGACCGTGCCCCACGACTGCGGACCCAAACTGCTTTGATCGTGGTCCCCGGACAGTCGACGAACGATGCACGAATCGAGACGGCGATTCCTCCGGGCGGCCGGGGCCGCGGTGGCCGGCGGCCTGGCCGGCTGTACGGGACCGCTCCGGACGCTCGGCGGCGGTCCGACGAGCCCGGCCGATGGAACGGCCGACGCGCAGTTCCGGGGCGAGCCCACCCGACGCGGCGTCGCTCCCGAGACGACTGTCCCGGAATCGGTCCGGGTCGACTGGCAGATTCCCGACGTCAACACGGGAGACCACACCGCCGCGAAGGCCAGCCCGGTGCTGGCCCCGAACGGCGACGTCGTCGTCCCGGGAGACACCGGTGACGTGCTGGCCGTCACGCCGGACGGGGAGGTCCGCTGGCGGACGGACGCAACCGACACGTCCCGGGGCTTCCACGGCACCCCCACGATCGCCAATGACACCGTCTACGTCGGCGCCTACGACGGCAATCTGTACGCCTTCGACCTGGAATCCGGCGAGCAGTACTGGCGCGTCCAGCTCGGCGACGCCATCGGGTCGAGCCCGGGATACCTCGACGGAATCGTCTACATCGCGGTCGAGTACTACGACCCCAGCGGCGGGATGTTCGGCGTCGACGCCGTCACCGGCGACGTCGTCTGGGAGGACCAGCGCCCGACGGACCACCCCCACTCGACGGCGGCCATCGACGCCGACCACGGCCGGGTCGTCGTCGGCTCGAACGACGGCGACCTCTATGCCTGGTCCTACCCCGATCACGAGTTCCAGTGGACGTTCTCGACGGACAGGGCCATCAAGGGCCCCGTCGCCACCTTCGACGGCAGCGCCTTCTTCGGCTCCTGGGACGGGAACGTCTACCGCGTCGCCCTCGACGACGGCACGGAGGAGTGGTCGTTCGAGACGGACAGCCTGGTGATGTCCGGCCCCTCCGTCGAGCCGTCAACCGGGACGGTGTACGTCGGGAGCCACGACTCGAACCTCTACGCGCTCGACGCCCCCACCGGCGAGTCGAAGTGGACCGTCGACACCGGCGGGCGAGTGCTCGGCTGTCCCGTCGTCACGAGCGACCACGTCCTCGCCGGATCCTACGACCGTCACCTCTACGCCGTCGAGAAGGAGAGCGGCGAGGAGCGCTGGCGCGTCGAGACGGGCGGCTGGGTCACCAGCACGCCGCTGGTCACCGACGACGCCGTCTACGTTACCTCGCGTGCGTCCGAGGAGTACCTCGGCGAAGGTGACGTAGACGGCGACGACGGCGACAGCGGCGACGGGCCGACGGGGGCGCTCTACCGCATCGTCGCCGACGAGTAGCGAGGGATTTCTCCTATCGCGCGACGGACCTACCAGTGCGAGGCCCTAACACGGATCGATGACACGAGCCACCCGCGTCGTGCTCTCCTACCCGTCCGACCTGAGCGACTGGGGCCGCGACGGCGTCGAGGGGCGCCCCTTCCGGGCCTATCTCGGGAAGGCCCACGACACCGCGTGCGAGGGCGACGGCTGGGCGGAGTTCGTCAGCGTCGGCTGCTGTGGGGACACGCTCGACGTTCCCCTTCGCGTCGAGTCCGTCGAAGGCGGCGACGCTGTGGACGAGGACACCGAATTCACGTTCACCGAACGCGACGGCGAGGAAGTCAACGGCGGCTGGCGCGTGCAAAGCGCCGGCGGGCCGACGCAGTAGCTTCCTTGCCGCGGCCGGCGTTCACTCCGACCGCTCACTCCGAAGCACGCCGCTGGGTGATCGCCATCGGGAGAATCAGGCCGACGCCGATGAGGACCCCCCACTGGACGAGTTCGTTGTCTGTGACGGCCGATGCCCCAATCCACAGCAGCACCGCCAGCACAACGAACGCGGCCGTGGTTTTGGTGTCTCGGGAAACCATCTCAGTCGGGCAGGTAGCGGACGCTGACCACGCCGTCCGCGGCGCGTACCTCGACCCGTTCGACGCCGAGGCGGGCCGCCCGGGCGACCGTCTCCTGGTCCTCGACGACGTCCGCCGCGGCCTGGTCGGTGCGTTCCTCGGGCACCGTCAGCACGTGAATCTCGCCATCGCCGGCCCGCTCTCGTATCTCGATGTCCCCCTCCGACTGTTCGGCGGCCATCTCCCGTTCCATCGTCGTCGGCGACATCTCGCTCCGTTCGACTGGGATGGTCCGCCGGGAGTCGATCTCGGTTAGCTGGTAGGCGACTTCGAGGGGTGGCTCGGCCTCGACCGTCCCTTCGATGACCTCCCCGACTTCGACGCCCGGGTTGTCCGCGAGCGTGATCACCTGCTGGTCGTGGACGTCGCGCAGCGTGGCGGCCTCGTCCTCTGCGGTCGTCACGAGAAACGTCCCTTCCTTCATGGGCGTGAATTCACGAGCGGCGGCCTTCCCTGTTTCGCCCCTCTGATCTGTCTCTGCTAACGCGACCGTATTGGTCGACGACACCAGCAAGAACAACTCGAAAGCCCCGGCCGGTTCGACTCGGGAGACTAGCTGCGCTCCTCGCTAGCGCTGTCGTTCGAAAGGCGCTCCGCGCCTTTCGTGATGACGAGAGAGCTTTGCTCTCTCGAACCACGGTGCTTGCGTCGTCTGCCTTCGTCGAACCGGCCGCCCCTTTCAGTCCCACCCGAGTTGGTTCTTGAACAGCCGTTGAGGGGGGTTGGCTGTCATCGCGAAACGGTCACGCGCCCGTCGTCGAAGGAGAGCTCGAATCCGCGGGCTTCGAGCCAGTCGGCAGCCTCGCCCTCGCCGTGGAGCAGGACCTCGGCCAGGTCCGTGGGGTCGTCCACGTCCGTCGCCAGGCGGAACGAGTCCACCTCGACGACGTCGTCTGTGAGTTCGCGGGCGATCCGTCGGTGGTCGCGGATCGATGCGTCGTGGTAGTCAACCCGAAAGCCGGGGTGCCGGGCGACGAAGGCGTTGGTGCCACCGCCGCGGCCCGGCGCGAGGACGATGTCCGCGTCGGGGCCGAACAGCCCTTCGAGGGCAGACGGCGTCGCGAGCGCGAGGTCGGCCATGACGACGGCGACCGCTTCGTCGGTGGTGTCGAGCACGTCGTTGACGGCCGGGTCGAGCGCGCGGTCGTCGACAGTGACCGGCGCGTCGACGTCGATCTCGTCGGTCGCGAGCACCTCGGGTTCCCGGCCGACGGCGCGCAGTCCCGCGAGCACGTCTTCAAGCATGGCTCGTGCGAATTCGCGGCGCTCGTCGTGTGAAAGAACGGACGAAAGTCGCGTTTTCGGCTCCGAGACGGCGAACGGGACGACGGTCCGCATCTACAATCTGCTGACCGTCTCCTGCTGGGACTTCCAGTAGTAGACCCCGCCGCCGATGAGGGCCAGCACCAGAACGACACCGCCGCCCATCAGCAGCATGCTGGTGGTCTGCTGGGACTGCTGTGCGTTCTCGGCTTTCTCCTGGGCGTTGTTCGCCAGGTCGACCGCGTTGTCGAAGTTCTCGGCCTCGTAAGCCGACACCGCGCTGTCGCGGAGGGTCTCGGCCTCGTCGTGACCGCCGATTTCGTCGATGGCCGCCTCGGCGTCCTCGATGGCGTTCCGGGCCTCACGGCTCTCCTCCGTGTAGTGGTGGGCCGAGTCGTTGGCCAGTTCCTCGGTGTTCCCGCCCGTAGTCTGGTCGAGCGAGGTGACGCGGTAGGTCTCCTCGGGGCTGTACGTGTAGTTCTCGATGCCCGGCGTCGTGCCGTCGAGGTTGACGACGACCTCGTCGCCGTTGTCGTCGACGTCGAGCGAGTGGTTGAACGATTGCTCAGTATAGGTCTCCTGGGAGACCTGTGTGCCCGCACGCAGGACGGTCACCGTCCAACGCACGTCTTGGAGTTCGGTCTCACCCTGGAGCGTCCACTCGTTCGGGGCGTCGGTGAACGGGTCGTCGATGGTGTAGGTCACCTGAACCTCCTCGCCGACCTGGGACGACTCGGGAACGCCCTCGCTAGAGAGACTGAGCGCACTCGCTGGTCCGACGGCAGCGACCAGAACCGCCACGAACAGGAGTGCGATCGTCGCCCTAGAACAGGGGATCGAGCTCATCCTCGTCATCTTCGACCAGCTGTTCGAGGTTGTCCTCGCTCTGCTGGCGGATGTCGTCGATGTTGTCCTGGGCCTCGATGGCGATCTGCTGGAGCTCCTTGATCCGCGGGACGTTGTGGATGCCCGACAGCAGCACCGCCGCCGCGACGCGAGGCTCGTTGGTCGGGTAGTCCCCGCCCCGGACCTCCATCGACCCGGTCTGCTCCTCGAGCCACTTCCGCCCGCGCTCTATGCCTTTCCGGTTGAGGTGCTGTGACGGTCCGGCCATCACCAGCAGGGCGCGCTCTGCGCCCTCGATCTCGCAGGGCAGCGTCAGCCGACCGAGTGCTGCCTTGCGGACCAGCGACGTGATGCGGTTGGTCGTGTTGGCCGTGTCCATGTCGCTGCCGCCCTCGTCGCCCTTGAACCGGGAGAGGAGGCCGCCACTGGACCCCGAGAGTTCGACGTCCTCGGAGGCGTAGCCCACGGTAGAGACGCCGCCGCCGGCCAGCGTGTTGATGATCTCCGAGGAGTCGACGACGGATTCGGCGACGTTGTCGCCGGCACCGACCTCGCCCGCGCCGAACAGCACGCCGAAGCGCCGGACGATCTCCTCGTTGATGTGGTCGTACCCGCCCTGGACGGATTCACCAGTCTTCCGCCAGGAGTCGTTGTCGAACACGAGGAGGTTGTCCACCTCGCGGACGAACGTCTGGAACGAGCGCGCGGCGTTGAGGGTGTAGATGCCACCCTCGTCGCCCCCCGGCAGGACGCCGAGCCCGTACACGGGTTCGGTGTAGATGCGCTTGAGATGTTTCGAGATCACCGGGGAACCGCCCGACCCCGTCCCGCCGCCGAGTCCGGAGACGACGAGGAACGCGTCTATCTCGTGGACCGGGATGTTGTCGATAGCCCCCTGGATCTCGTCTATGTCCTCCTCGGCGATCTCCGCACCGAGTTCGTTGTCGGCACCGACGCCGTGACCCTTGACCCTGGCCTGTCCGATAAGGACCCTGTGCTCCTCTGGTATCTGTTCGAGTCCGAGCAAGTCAGCTTTCGCCGTGTTCACTGCGACGGCCGAGCGAACGATACCGGAGTTCGTTCGCTGGTCGTATTCGAGGAACTTGTCGACGATTTTGCCACCGGCCTGCCCGAAGCCGATCATCGCGAGTTTCATTGGTTCGAGACTCCGCTTAAAGAGGGCAAGTGCGAAAGCGGGTATAAGCCTTTTGCCAGAATATCGAATACGATAGGGGTTATCCTGTGTGATACTCTACAGCTTCGGGGGCTACAGCCGGTAATTAGCCGAGGATCACTCGCTAACGCCCAGGTACGTAGCCAGCGTGGTGAGGTCCGCTACGTCGACACCGAACGCGTCGACGTCGTTGTCCGCGACGCTGTTGTCGAACTGCAGCGAGCGGTACTGGTCGGCGCCCATCGGAAATCCCGGGATTGCCCCGGCGACGGACAGGCCGAGGCCGGCGAGCACCATCGGCACGGGGAGAATGGTCAGCGATTTTCCGCGCGCGCGATAGGCCAGTTTCGCCACCTCGGCGAGGGTCACCACCTCAGGCCCGCCGATCTCGTAGGTCTCGCCGACGTGCGCCTCGTCCTCTAGGGCTGCCGCCACCATCGGAACGAACTCCTCGACGTGGATTGGCTGGAAGCGCGTCCGACCGCCGCCCGGCAGCCCCGTGACGTACGGCGTCGTCAGTTTCGTCGTGAAGGAGACGAACTCCCCGCCCTCGCCGAAGACGATCGACGGGCGGAAGATGACCCAGTCCAGACCACTCGCGCGCACGACGTCCTCGGCCTTCCCCTTCGCCCGAATGTAGTGGGTGGTCCCCTCCGGGTCGGCACCGAGGGCGCTCTGCTGGACGAAACGGTCGACGCCGTGTTCCTCCGCGGCCCGGACGCAGTTGCGCGTCCCGCCGAGGTGGACCGTCTCGTGCATCTCGTTGCCGCCGCTGGGCTGGAACAGCGGGGATAGTGCGACGAGGTTCACCACCGCGTCGCGGCCCTCGAAGGCGGGTTCGATGGAGTCGTAGTCGGTGACGTCACCGGCCGCCGTCGAGACGGCGTCGGGGAGCGCGCCCTGGTCGGGCGAGCGCGACAGCGACGTCACCTCGTGGCCGCACTCCACGAGTTCGGTACACAGGTACTGTCCGATGAAGCCATCGCCGCCGACCACGAGCACGTTCATGCTCGAAATTGGACCGGGAGCGACCGTAAAACTTGGCGCTCGCCAGGGAGACGCACCGACGGCGGCCATCGGCGAATCGTTCACGGTTCTACACCAGCCAGGGCTTACTGGCCGGTTTGGTCGGGATACCGGCCGCGCTCAGCGTCCGAGAACGGGGGTAATTGCTGAATCAGACCGCCGTCGGTCAGTTTCTCGAATATCGGCCCCGATCGCACCGACGACCCGGGGGGACGTTAATCCGAGATTTGATCGGGTTTCACTGCGACTAAGCCGTCAATTACAATCCCCATTGTCGACGGTTTCAGAGATAGATGTCCAGTCAATCGCAAGAGACGGCCGAAGACACCCAGTCGTCGGCCGACAGGTACTCGGTCCGCTGGTTCCGCAGTGGCGATGCGGACGGCGTCCGCTCCCTGTTCGAGGACGCGCTGGGTCGGACGCGGTCGCGAGCGTACGTCGACTGGAAGTACGTCGACGACCCCTACCTCTCCCACGTCCCGATCAACGTCGCCGAACGCGACGGCGACCTGGTCGGCGTGCAGGCGTACCTCCCCTGTCGGCTCCGGCGCGCCGACCGGACGGTGCTGGCACTCCAGCCCGCCGATGCGGTCATCCACCCGGACCACCGCCGGAACGGGCTCTACACCCGGATGACGCGCCAGGCCATCGACCGGTACGAGGACGGGGAGCCGTCGTTATTCTTTAACTACCCGACCGAGGGCGCGCTGGGCGCCCAACAGAAGCTCGGGTGGGAATCGCTCGGCGAACTCGACGTCTACTACCGGATCCAGCGACCCTCTGCGTTTCTCGGTGACGCTCTCGACGACGCTCTCGGTAGCGCAGGCGGCCGGACGCTCGGGCGCGTCGTGGACGGACTCGCACGCGGGACGTTCGCGGCCCTCGACAGGGTCGGGACGCCGTCGGAGCGCCTCCAGGTCGAACGGCACGACGAACCGCCCGCGGCGCACCTCGCCTCGCTGTACGAACGCTCGATTCCGGAGCGACTCCACGTCGACCGCGAGGAGCGGTTCTACGAGTGGTGGCTCGCCGACCCGACCCACGACTACCGGACCTACGTCGCCCGGTCGCGCGGAGACCCCGTCGCGGGCCTCGTCACCCGGCTGACCGACAGCGGTGTGTTGCAGCTCCGCGACGCGGTGCCGCTCCCCCCGAACCAACCCGCGGCCCCGCTCGGACGGCTGCTGTCGGCGGCGCTCGCCGACCACCGCGACGCCGACGTCGTCAAGTCCGTCGGCGAGACGCTCCCGGCCGACCTGCTGGGCCGGTTCGGCTTCGTCCGTGACTCCGCGCCGGTGCTGGACGGTCGGACGAAACCGCTCCGCATGGCCGCCCGACCGCTATCGAGTGACGAACCGGCCGACGACGTCGTCACTGACCGCGCGAACTGGTTGCCCACCTTCCTCGAACCGAACAAGGACTGATCCGGATGGCACGAGACAGCAGCCGTCCGTCAGTAATGGTGCTCGACGGCGACAACGACAACGCCATCCAGGTCGCTACCGAGCTCTCCGAGGACCTGAACGCCGAGGTAGTCGGCGTCGGCACCAGCAACTGGAGCCGCCTGCTCCGGTCGCGCTACTGCGACGTCGGCGTGACGACGGTTCCAGCGAGTGAGCCGGGGTACGCCGATCAACTCCTCGACGCAGTCGAGGCGCACGGCCCCGACCTCCTGGTCCCGGTCGGCTACCACTCGGTCGCCGCCGTCGACGGAATCCGAGACGACCTCCCCGACTCGGTGGAATGCTGGCTCCCGCCCTCCGAGTCGCTCGACGTCGCCGTCGACAAGGTCGCGACCGCGGAACTGGCGGCCGAACTCGACGTCGGTACACCCACGTCGTTCACCGACCGCGTCGCGGCGCTCGACGACCACGGTCGACCGGGCGAGGTCGCCGACCTCCCGTTTCCCCTCTTCCTCAAGGCCCGCCACGAGTGCGGGAAGAACGTCACGGCAGAGATCGAACGCCCGGGAGCGTTCTGGGCGACCTACGACGACCTCGTCGCCGAGGCCGGTGTGCAGGAGGTCATCGTCCAGGAGTGCATCCCCGGTGACCGGACCTACGCCTGCGGGCTCCTCTACGACGAGGGCGCGCCACAGCTGCTGTTTGCCCACGAGGAACTCCGGTCGGTGCCGCGCGAAGGTGGCAGCGGCACCCGGGTCCGCCTCTTTCGCGATCCCCGGATCGAGACCGCCGCGATCCGTCTGCTCGACAGCCTCGACTGGCACGGACCCGCGCTGGTCGAGTTCAAGCGCTGCGCGGACGGCAGCTACGCCCTCATGGAGATCAACCCGAAGCTCTGGGCATCTTACGCGCTCGCGAGCCAGTCGGGCTACCGGTTCGTCTCGACGTGTGCGCGCCGCGCACTTGGGATCGAGGGTGGCCGGACCGGCCGTCCGCCCGATGCGACCGCGGAGATGGTGTTCCCCCTCCGCGAACTGTACTACGCCGCCCGGACCGACGACGAGTCGGTCCTCCGCTCGATCGCCTCGATCTGCTGGCCGCCCGCCCGCCTGGACCTGAACCTGCGGGACGTCGGGGCCTGGCTCACCCCGCCGGCCGCCGTCGTCGACACCGTCGAGAACGCCAGCGTCGCGACGTCGGTCCAGAACGCGTCGGTTGGCGGCGACCGTGACGACGGAACCGACGGGCTCACCGCCGGCACCGAGCACGCGAACGGCGACTCGCCGCCTGGAGACGCCGGTCAGGGCGACGCCGACGAGGGAACCGCCGATGCGAGTACTGCCGATGTGAGTAACGCCGACGAGGGAACCGCCGATGCGAGTCTCGCCGATGTGGGTAACGCCGACGACGAGATCTTAGACGAGGCCGACCTCCCGGGCGACTGATTCGCCGGCCGAAATCGTTGCTATCCGTTGTGCCCCGTGGCGTAGCGGGGCGTTTACGTGACGCGCCCGTGACCTCCAGGTATGCTCATCACGCTGGAGGGTCTCGACGGGAGCGGCAAGACGTCGGCCTGGGAGTCGCTCCGGGACGGCGACGCCGTGCCCGACGACGCGGCCTTCACCCGCGAACCGACGGAGACCTGGTACGGCGAGGCCGTCGAACGCTCCATCGGGGACGACGACGCCGACCCGCTGGCCGAACTGTTCCTCTACACCGCCGACCACGCCGCCCACCTCGCCGACACCGTCCGCCCCGCACTCGCCGAGGACCGCGTCGTCGTCTCGGACCGTTACTCCGACTCACGGTACGCCTATCAGGGCGCAACTCTGTCGGACGCCCTCGACGAGCCGCTGGCGTACGTCCAGGACGTTCACGCCCCCTGGACGCGCCCGCCGGACGCCACCGTCTACCTCGACGTCGACCCGGAGACGGCCGCCGAACGCAGCGGCGCCACCAACAAGTTCGAGACGGCCGACTACCTCGCAGACGTGCGCGAGAACTACGAGCGACTGATCGAGGCCGAGCCCGACCGGTTCGTCCGCGTCGACGCCTCCCAGTCGCAGGACGACGTGCTAGACGAAATCCACGAAGCTGTCGCGTCGCTCCTCTCGTAGTTTTTTCGTCGGTCGGTAGGGCAGTACCCAGAGTGCCCAATGTGGAATCGTCGGGCTAACCGATCGGCGACAGCAAGACGTCGAAAGCCCTCGGCGGGCTCTCAGGAGTCGGAATCGGGACCGCCAACAACACGTCGAAAGCCCTCGGCGCGCTCGACTCGTGCGAATCCGATGCGCGCGCTCGTTCCTCGCGTGCTTACGGGTCCGGACTTCGCCGACCGCCCCTCGCCCTTTCAGCCCTCCAGGAACAGCATTACTCGCGCGGCCTTTGGCACGCGCTCGCGATTATAACCTCCAAACCTCCCCGGTCGCGCCTTGCTCACGGCTGGCGCCGTTCGCAGTGAGGTGGCGCGTGGCGCCACCCTCCCGGCGCGACACGCTTCCTGCAGTAACCGTGCGACGGTCGGCCGGGAGCGCGTCCCCGAGCAACGCGCGGGGCGCGCGACCAGGGAGAGGTCAGGGCTGCGGTGCTGTGCCGTTCTGTACACCGAAAATTCTAGGATCGGTCGGGCAACTCGACGTCGTCGGGGGCGGGCATCCAGAAGTAGTCGAAGGTGATGCCGACGGCGAGTGGCACCGCGATAGTGAAGACGATGACCGTCGCGCGACTCCCCAGGTCGGTTCCGAGACCGAACACGCCAGAGAGGACGAACAGCACGACGACCATCGTGATGGGGATGAGAAAGAGGGCGTAGAGGACACTTCCCCAGGCCGTTTCGAGGCGGACGCGGAAGAAGCGGGTCATGAGGGCAGCGAGTGCGCTGTTGACCAGCACGATGACGAGGAGACCAGTGATACCGACGACGCCGACCATGGTGGCGCTAGTGACTCAGCCCTCTTTGCCGTATCGAAGCGCTACCGTCGGGACCACCGATTCCGCCCCGCGGCGGGGAACACGGCACGTCGACTCGACCTGCGGGGGTCACTCCAGACAGATGTAGGTGCGCGTGTCGGCGACGCCGTCCATGTCCCGGATCCGCGTCGCGACCGAGTGCATCACGTCGTACACCTCGTCGCCGACGGCCTCGACGATGATGTCGTACTGGCCGGCGACGATGTGGGCGTCGGTGACTCCCTCGTGGTCGCGGATGGCCGCCAGGAGCCCTTCAGACTTCCCCGCGGCGGTCTTTATCATAATGAAGGCGGTGACCATACGTAGTATGTGACACGATACCACGAAAAGGTTTGCCCGCCGCCCCACGGCGATTCGCCGTTCGGGGTACATTTATCCACCCCCAGGCCATACCGGTTACCATGCGATTCGTTATCGTGGGATCCGGTCGTGTCGGGCTCCGGACGGCCCGCGTCCTCGACGAGAGCGGGCACGACGTCGTCGTCATCGACAGCGACGACGCGAAAGTAACGCGTGCTCGCGAGGAGGGGTACGAGGCCATCGAGGGCGACGGCGCGATGGAGGCGACCCTCGACGAAGCGGACCTGGACAGCGCGGACGCACTCGGTGCGCTCACCGGCGACCTCAACGACAACTTCGTCGCCTGTATGATCGCCAAGGAACACGGCTGTCGCACCGTCATGCGCATCGACGAGGACTACCGCGAGGAGATCTACCGCACCTACGCCGAGGACGTCGACGAGGTAATCTACCCCGAGCGACTGGGCGCCATCGCCGCCAAGAACGCTCTGCTGGGCGGCAGCATCCGCGCCGTCGCCGACGTCGCCCACAACCTCCAGCTCGTCGAACTCACCGTCACCGAGCAGTCACCCGTCCGAGGCTACTCGCTGAGCGAACTCGAACTCCCCGCCCACTCGACGATGATGGCCTTCGGCAAGGACGGCGAACCCGTCCGACTGGCCACCGACGACGACACCCTCGAACTCGGCGACCACCTCATCGTCCTCGCGGACTTCGACACGCTCGGCGACGTCCGCAGCATCGTCGTCGGCGAGACCGGCCGCAAGGCCGCCGTGGGGGGTGCATAGCATGGTCGTCGCCTACGTCATGGTCAAGGCCCACACGGGCGAGGCCGACCGACTGAAACGCGACATCGAGGCCATTGAAGGCGTCGTCGAGGCGTCCATCGTCGCCGGCGACGTCGACCTCATCACCAAAGTCGACGTCGAGACCCCTGGAGCGGTCAAGGACGTCGCCGCCACCCAGATCCAGGGGATCGACGGCATCGAGGACACGCAGACGTACATCGCGATGGACTAGAGACTAAACTTTACGGCGTCGGGTATCCTCGCCGGCCTTCGGCCGGCTGCGGGCACCACTCCTTGTAAACTTTAGTTTCAAACTTCCTTCTCGCTCGGCTTCGCCTCGCGAGAAGTGAAACGGCTCGCTTCGCTCGCCGTATGCTCGACCTTTACCGCAACCACTACAGCGGCGTTCCACCGACCTCGCCGTCGCCGCCGCCGCTGGAGGCGTCGCTGACCAGGTCGGCCACTTTGCCTTCGTAGCTGTAGCCAGGAACGATGCCTTCGACGTAGGTGCCCTCGACGTACTCGACGAACGCCTTGGCCACGTCGGCGGCCCGGTCGGCGCTCCCGAGCGTGAACTCGTAGGTCGTCACGACGTCCTCGCCGTCC
>Ga0075105_1000055_pt1 | contig 81113 bp, 87 predicted proteins | sample AntDeeMetag02WF5_FD_69800 | JGI IMG/M metagenome (GOLD analysis project Ga0075105, IMG submission 69800) | Saline lake microbial communities from Deep Lake, Antarctica - Antarctic Deep Lake Metagenome 02WF5 | ecosystem: Environmental > Aquatic > Non-marine Saline and Alkaline > Saline | place... | reverse complement strand
CCCCGGTACCGCCACGACCACGCTGACGGGGCGTGCCCGGACCGCCTCGACGCCGAACGTGTACTCCTGGCGGACGCTCTCAAGCAGCCCCACCATCGCGTCGAAGCCACTCCCCGTCGCGAACGCCACGGGCCTGTGCGTGCGGAACGCCTGTACGAGGGTCGCCCGGTCCGCACTCGGGGTGGCGAGCACGGCGTCCGCGTCTTCGAGGGTCTCTGCGATGTTCGGTGGGGTCGGCAGGTCGTCGGTGTCGCCCGCGAGGTAGACGGCGTCGTTCTCGAGGGCCTGGCTCGTGTCCTCGCTCAGGCCACTCCCGGTGTTCACCTCGGGGTGGCCGCTCCCCAGCGCGTTACAGCCGGCGAGTGCGGCGACGCTGGCGGCACCCGCGGTCGCGAGAAAGCGGCGTCGGTTCGTGGAGGGCATCGTCGCAGAACTCTTCGCGGAACCGGAATAAATCTCCTGTTAGGTCTCTGCCTCGAGTTGGCGGACCGTCAGCACGGGAACCGGGCAGGTCCGAACGACGCGCTCGGCGACGCTCCCGATGAAGAAGCGGTTCTCGCCGTGCCGGCCCCGGGTCCCGGTGGCGACCACGTCCGCGTCCACGTCCCGGGCGTACTGGCTAATCTCCGCGGGTGGCCGCCCCTCGCGGACCGCCGTCGTGACGTTCTTCTCTGCCGCCTCGGCCACCTTCGCCACCGCGTCCTCGCCGCGCTCCGCGAGGGCCGCGTGCATCTCGTCGCGGACCGCCTCGGGCGCGGTCTCCACCTCGCTCTCCTCGAGGACGTAGAGGGCGTGGACCGCGGCGTCGAACCGCGTGGCGACGTCGAGGGCCACGTCCACCGCGCGCCCGACGCTCTCGGAGCCGTCGGTCGCGATGACAACCGTCTCTATCATAGGTGGTCGTTCCGGGCCGGACACCTTAAAGCCACACGCGGAGCGCTTTAGTAGCCCCGCGGCGCAGTCCAATCCATGAGCCTCGAAGTGGACACCGTCCTCGTCCCGGTGGACGGCACGGAGGCCTCCGCCACGGCCGTCGAGTACGCCGTCGCCGTCGCGGAGCGCTACGGCGCCGACGTGCACGCGCTGTACGTCCTCGGCGAGACCGTCACGCGGAGCATCGACGCCGGCAACGTCGCCGAGGAAGAGGTCGTCGAGGACACGAACACGTTCCTCGCGGAGATAGCGTCGTTCGCGCCCGAGGAGGTCAGCGTGGACTCCTCCATCGCGTACGGCTTCTCCACGTCTCGGAAGCTTCAGCACCCGGGGAGCGTCATCCTCGACTGCGCGGACGACGTGGACGCGGACTTCCTCGCCATCCCCCGCGAGGGGCTGCGCGGCGACGCGGGCGACGTTCTCGAGAAGGCCGCCGAGTACGTCCTGCTGTACGCCAGCCAGCCCGTCCTGTCAGTTTAGTTTAGACGAATCGACATCTCCATCTCGAAGCTCTCCGCGGACGCCGTCTCGAAGCCCACCTTCTCGTACAGCGCGACCGCCGGCCGGTTCCACCGCTCGACGGTGAGCCAGACGTACTCCACGCCGTGTTCCTGACCGTGACCGAGCAGCGCCTCGATGAGTCGCGTGCCGACGCCCGCGCCCTGGTAATCCTGGTGGACGAAGATGGCGAGCTCGTACGTCGACGCCGAGTCCGGCACGAGCGTCGCGTGGCCGGCCACGATGTCGCCGTTCCACGCCAGCACGTCGAAGCCCTCCCGCGCGAGCAGCGTGTCGAGCCACTCCCGGATGCGCGTCTCGCCGACCGGTGGCACGCCCTGGGCGCGGTCCGCCGGGTCGAAGGTGGCGTACATCTCCACGACCGCCTCGAACGCCCTCTCCGCCGGTGGTGGATCGCTCTCGTCGTGCGCCGGTGCCGCGCCCGGGGGGACCGGTTGCTCGTACGCCCCCACCTCGACCGCACGCCCCTCGCCGTCGGTGAACGAGACGGGTGGTCGCGGGAACTCGGCGGCGACCGTCTCGGGGTAGACGCGTTCGCCCACCATCTTATCGCACCAGTTTCACGGACACCCGGGAGTTCAACAGCACGAACTCCGAGATGTGACCGAGTCGTATCTTCCCCATCGGACTCCGCTGGCCGCCGCCCAGCACGACCTGGTCGAACCCCTCGGACTCCGCGAGTTCCACGATGGCGCTCCCCGGGTCTCCGGAGAGGCGGCGGACGTCCACCGGGAGCCCCGCGTCCTCGAGTGCGGCCCTGGCGGCGTCCACCAGCTCCTCGGGGACGCGGTCGCTCTCGGGGTTCTCCACGACCGCGACCATGAGGTCGTCGCCCGCGTCCACGGCGCGCGCGACGGTCTCGTCGAGGGCGTCCAGGGAGTCGTCGGCGCCCCCGATTCCCAGCAGCACGTTCATGCTCGGAGTGTCACCACCGTCGGGCAAAAGCGTTCGGTAGCAAGCCGCCTACTCGCTGCCCGCTCCCCGCTCGTCGCCCGACTGCTCCACTGCGGGCGGGCGGACCGCGATGATGCCGTAGCTGTGGACGGTCAGCGTACAGCCGGCGTACTCGAAGGAGACGTGGACGTCGCTCGCCGAGGCGGAGCGGTCTCGCCGCTCGACCAGGTTGTCGAGGGCCTCGGGGTCGATTACGTCGTTGAGCGTCGGTAGCTCCGTCGGCCCGGTCTGCGTGACGACCGCGACCGTCGCGACGACAGCCATGCTCACCGACTCGGTGTTCCCGTCGAAGGACGCTCGATACGTGTCCGTCTCCGGGCTGTAATCGACCGCTTCGCTCCGTTCTATCGAATCGACGTCGAGCTCTGACACATCGGGGGGAGCCGGAGGAGGGTCGTTTGCCACAGCGGGCGTAGGGAGGTTGGGGGGATATACTTTGTTTAGGAGCGATTTGATAGCTTGTGGAATCCGGGGGGCTGCTCTGCTGTTCGCACCGTCCAGTTCGCTCGCTGTCGGCCACTGTGCGTGGGTCACCGGGTCTTCCGTGGTGGGTCTCCCCTATCATCGGGTTGCAGTGGCAAGCAGAACTGACTCCGAAACGTGCGTGGAACTCCTACCCGTGTCTGTAGTGGCGGGTTTCGGAGCGGTCCGTTAGTAGCGCGCAACTCGGGTTCACAGCTATGAGAAACGGTAACCAGGACCGATATCGACGTGGACGGGGCGAGGGTCGGGACCGGGAGGAGCGCCAGCCAGCCCGGGCCCAGCAACGCGCGGAACGGGGACAGGTCCCCCGCCAGAGCGGCCGACGGCACGACGCCCGACGCGGAGCACAGTGGCAGGGCGGCCAGGCAAGCCCGGGCGACGAGCGACGGGAGGGGGGTCGGCGCTGGCACCGCCAGCAAGGCAGTCCACCACAGGCCGGTCAGTCAGGCGGGCAGCAGCCAGGTGCTTCTGGAGGAAACGGACCGCCGACCAACTCGGGCCCACGGGGCCAACCGCGCGGCCAGGGTGTCGCGGGCGGACACTCCCCGCAGGGCCAGCAGCCAGTCGAGCAGGGCGAGTTCCACGGGCAGCGAGGCGACCAGTGGCCCCAGACTGGCGGCGGCCAGCAGCGCGGTGGGGGCGGGCAGCACCCGACAGGAAGCGGCCCGAATCACCAGCAGGGCGGCCCACAGCACGGCCAGCGACAGCGACGACAGCAGCAGTCGGCCCGGCCACCCGCCGACCAGTGGAGCAACACCAATGCGGAGCGAGGCGGTCAGCAGCCCGGGCGGCAGTCCGGCGGTCGAGCAGGAGTCAGCGGCGGCGGAAACCACGTACGGAACCAGCAGCGCGACCAGCCGAGCCAGTTCGTCGACCCCCAGGGCGGCCAGCGGAGCGCTCCCCAGCAGGTCGGTCGGGGGCGCGGCCAGCAGCGGGCCCCCAAGCTCTACCGGGTCCCGTTCGAGAACAACGACGAGGAGGCGGATGGCGACCAGCAGGCGGAAGACAGCCAGACGCCGGCCCGCGACGAGCGGGGCCGGTTCACGAGCAACTGACCGCGAAGGTCGCCGTTCTTGGTTCTCCGCGCCTGACGGCTCGCTTCGCTCGCCGTTCGGACTGGCCGAGGGTCCTCGCGCCTCGCGGGTCGCTTCGCTCACGGCTGGCGCCGTTCGCGTTCTCGTGGCCTCCCGCTGGTCGGCCACGCACTCCCCGCTCGGACAGGCCGAGGATTCTCCCTCTGCTCGAACCCTCGCGCCCGACACGCTTTTGCGACCCCCCCGGCAATCCCCGGGCATGCCCGAACAGCGTGCTCCGCCGGCCGAGTGGGACCTCGCCCCCGCGGTCGAACCGGTCGTCGAGGCGTCCGCCCCCGAACCCGACTCCGACGTGCCGCGGGACGTCCGGGAGTACAAGCGGTTCTCGAAGATGGACGGCGCGCAGTACGACCGCGTCAACGAGTTCCTGCGGGACCGCACGTACATCACCGCCCGCGAGTGGGCCATCGCGCGGCTCTGTGCCGACTTCCGCACGGAGACGGGCGTGGAGATGACGAAGATCGGGGAGAACCTCCCGGAACTCGTCCCGTTCATGACCGACACGTACAGCCCGCAGGCCGTCAACCAGGCGCGGTCTGCGTTCGAGGACAAGGTGCGGAAGGCCGGCGCGACGTTCCTCTACGGCGCGATGTGTGACTTCTTCACGGCGGACGAACTCGACGACCTGATGTACGAGGTGACGGAGGTGGCGAAGTTCCTGCTGGAGGTCGAGGGCGTCGACCTGGCCGTCGAGGAGGAACTGGCCGCCGAGGAACGCATCTCGACGGTGATGCGGGACGTGCGATCGGCGAGCGACGAACTCCGCCACGACGGCACCGAGTGCCCGAACTGCGGGCACGAGTTCGGCGGCGACTGACGCGCGGTCCGCGCCACACTTTCTGCTTACGCTTCGGGGAGGAACAGCGACGGGTCTTCGTGGGTGAACGTGAGCACGCGGCGTTCGTCGAGCGGTCGGACGTGCGTGCGCACCTCGCCCTCTTCCTCGACCATCTCCACGAACTCCTCGTGCTCGGTGGGGCTGAAGTACGCGGGGTAGAGCACGGCCGTCTCCGCCTCCGGGTCCTCGAGCGCGACGACCACGTAGACGGTGCCGGCGGTGTCCGCGCGGAACACCTGGGCGTTGTCGAAGCCGCCGGCCTCGTCGAACGCCTCGACGGCGGGGTCGAACTCGTTGTCCGGCGCGAGCAACTCGATGCCCGTGCGGTCGACGTCGCCCGTCAGGATGGCGACGTCGCCCGGGTGGATCTCGTGAGCGTCCCAGCCGCGCTCGCGGTACTCCGCGGCGGTCGCGGCCATGTCGTCGACGACTTGCTCCCAGCGGGGCATCGCGTCCGCCGCGGGGTTGTCGGGTTCCCCGATGGGGTCGGAGTCGTTGGGCATGCGTCGTGAACCGGCAGCCACCCGCAAAAGCCTTCCTTCTCGGCCGGTGGTGCGGAAGCTATATGCCTCCCGTGTCACCAGTTTGTGGCAATGAGTGGTCTCCTCTCCATCTCGAATCTACGGACGCAGTTCGACACGGACCGCGGGGCAGTGAAGGCGGTCGACGGCCTCGACCTCGACATCGAGGAAGGCCAGACGGTCGGCCTGGTCGGCGAGAGCGGCTCCGGGAAGAGCGTCACCGCGCTCTCCGCGATGAAACTCGTCGACGACCCGGGAAGCGTCGTCGGCGGCGAGATGACGCTGAACGACCCCGGCCTGGCCGCCGAACTCGCGGCGGACCACGCCGGCGCCGTCGCTACCTACCCTTACGACCTCGTGGCTGCGTGCCGGGAACTCGCCGGTGACCTGCGCGGGGACGCCGAAGTCGGGTCGATGCCGGCCGAACTCCGTGGCATCGCCGAGGACCTGGCGGCCCGCGACGACCCGAACGACCTCGCGGCGGACCTCCGCGAGTTCGCCGACCGGCTGGACGACGGCGACGACCCCGACGAGGTCGGCGCCGAACTCGACCACGCCGTCGCCGACGCCCTCGACGGCTTCATCTTCGTCGAGGACGCCCGGGTCGCGTCCGTGCCGGACAGCGACGTCGACCCGTCGGCCGACCCGTGGGACGTCCTTCGGAACCGCGAGAACGGCCCCGAGAACGTCTGCCTGGAGGGCGCCCGCATCGACCTCACGACAGCGCCCGAGCACGTGATGCGTGACATCCGGGGCGGGGAGATGAGCATGATCTTCCAGGACCCGATGACGTCGCTCAACCCCGCGCTCACCGTCGGCGAGCAGATCGCCGAGAGCCTGCGTCTCCACCGCCACGGCGGGAAGAAGAAGGACTCGTGGCTCAACGGCATCCGCGAGGCGCTCTCCAGGGGTGACACCGACGAGGAGATCGTCCAGGAGACCGTCGACATTCTCGACGAGGTCGGCATCCCCGAACCCGAGGCACGCCTCGACGAGTATCCCCACGAGTTCTCCGGGGGGATGCGCCAGCGCGTCCTCATCGCCATCGCGCTCGCCTGCCGCCCGAAAATCCTCATCGCGGACGAGCCGACCACCGCACTGGACGTCACCATCCAGGCCCAGATTCTCGACCTCATCAACGACCTCCAGGACGAGTTCGGGATGAGCGTCCTGTTCATCACCCACGACCTCGGCGTCGTCGCGGAGACCTGCGACCGCGTCGCCGTGATGTACGCCGGCGAGGTCGTCGAGGAGGGGCCGGTGGACGACATCTTCCACGACCCCAGCCACCCGTACACGTACGCGCTCCTGGAGTCCATCCCGCGGGAGGACACCGAGCGCCTCCAGCCCATCGAGGGCAACGTCCCGGACCTCATCGACCTCCCCGACGGCTGCCACTTCGCGCCCCGCTGTCCGTGGGCCCACGAGGAGTGCACCGAGGGCGAGATTCCGTACCTCCAGCACGGCCCGGAGGACGTCGACCACCGCTCGAAGTGCGTCCTCGAGGAGTTCGACACCACCGAGTACGGCGCCGAGCGGGGGATGGCCGCCGAGTCCGAGACGTTCACCGGCGAACCGCTGATGCACGTCGAGGACCTTCGGAAGTACTTCTCGCGCGCGGACGGCTGGCTCGACCGGTGGCTCGCCGACGAGCCCCAGACCGTGAAGGCCGTCGACGGCGTCGACTTCGACATCTACGAGGGCGAGACGCTCGGCCTCGTCGGCGAGTCCGGCTGCGGGAAGTCGACCACGGGACGATCCATCCTCCGCCTGCTGGAACCGACGGACGGCCGCGTGCTGTACGCGGGCGAGGACGTCGCGGACCTCGACGACGACGAACTCCGCGCGAAGCGCCGGGACATGCAGATGATCTTCCAGGACCCGCTGTCCTCCCTCGACCCCCGGCAGAGCGCGGGACAGACGATCATGGAGCCGCTGAAGATCCACGGCCTCCCGGAGAGCGACCCCGCGGTCACGGCCCGCGCCGACGTGACCGTCGAGGGCATCCAGCGGGACGCGGTCACGGTCGACGTCGCGGACGACGTCGACGCGCTCGTCACCAGCACGGACGGAGAGGCAGTCGTCCCGGTCACTGTCACCGTCACTGGCGACGAGGTGGACGTCGACACCGCGACCTACCTGGACGTCGACACCACCGTCACGCGTGAGGACGGCCGCGTCACGGGCGTCCGCGTCGACGTGGGGGCAGGGGACTCGAAGCGCGCGAAGCGCCGCAATCGGGTCGCCCAGCTCCTGACGGCCGTCGGCCTCGAACCCGCGCAGTACGACCGCTACCCCCACGAGCTCTCGGGCGGGCAGCGCCAGCGCGTCGGCATCGCCCGCGCGCTCGCGGTCGACCCCGACTTCATCGTGGCCGACGAACCGGTGAGCGCGCTCGACGTGAGCGTGCAGGCCCAGATTCTGAATCTGATGGAGGACCTCCAGGAGGAGTTCGACCTCACCTACCTGTTCATCGCCCACGACCTCTCCGTCGTCCGGCACATCTGCGACCGCGTCGCCGTGATGTACCTCGGCAAGGTCGTGGAGACGGCGCCCACCGAACTGCTGTTCGACGACCCGAAACACCCGTACACGAACGCGCTGCTCTCCTCCATCCCCGACCCGGACCCACGGGCCACCAACGAGGACCGCATCCTCCTCGAGGGCGACGTGCCGAGCCCCATCGACCCGCCCTCTGGCTGCCGGTTCCGGACGCGCTGCCCGGAGGTCATCCCGCCCGCGGAGATGGACGTCGACCAGGACGTGTTCCGCGAGGTGATGGACCTCCGGGAGGCCGTCGAGAACCGCGACATCCCGCTCGACGCCGTCTGGGAGGACGCGACGACCGACGGGCCGGACGCCGGCGGCGAACCGGCGGAGGCCCAGGCGGACGGAGGCCGCGAAGCCGACCGCGAGGCGTTCGTCGAGGAACTGTGGGACCGCGAGTTCAGCACCGACCCGTCGGGTGAGGTCCGCGACGTCGTCGACCGGGCGTTCGACGCGCTCGCCACCGAGGACTGGGACGAGGCGGCAGAGATTCTCCAGGAGGCGTTCGAGAGTCCCTGCGAACTAGAGGAACCGCCGCTGGAGGGCGACCAGCAGACGGTCGCCTGCCACCTTTTCGACGACCACGCCGGGTAACCTGGGCCCAGCCGCCCCCTTTTAGCCAGCCCATACCATGTTAATCGTTATCGTATTTAGTCGTTGGTGCTCGTCCAGTATTCTCCGGTATTATTAAGTGAAGGACACCTGCATACCCAAATTGGCAGGCGATAACGTAAGCCGACGAAGCTTCTTGAAGGCAGCGGGGACCGCCACGGTCGCCGCGACATCGACCGCAGGTTGTACCAGTCTCATGGGCGGCGACGGCGGTGGCGGCGGGACACTCGTCTACTCCCGCGGCGACCACCCGAGCAACTACGACCCCCAGCAGACCACCAGCGGCGAGGTGGCGAAGGTCACGAACCAGGTCTTCGACACGACCGTCGACTTCAAGCCGGGCAGCGGTGGCGCGCTCACCGACGGCCTCGCCAAGGAGTGGTCCCTGGACGGGAAGACGGCCACCATCACGCTCAAGGAGGGCGTCAACTTCCACAACGGCGAGGAACTCACGTCCGCGGACGTCCGCGCGACGATTCGCCGCTTCATCGACGAGGACTACAAGTATTTCCTCGGCGAGAACCGCTCGGGCTACTCCTCGGTCACCTTCGGTGACTGGATCGCGAGCATGGAGGAGAGCGGCAAGTACGAGCTCACCATCAACCTGAGCCAGCGCTACGCGCCGTTCGTCCGGAACCTCGCGATGTTCGCAGCCGCCATCCTCTCGAAGGCGCAGATCGAGTCGGTGGGCGAGGGTGCGGACGCCCAGGCCGAACTCGGCACGGACCCGAAGGGCACCGGCCCGTTCGTCTTCGAGGAACTCGACAACGACAACGAGCGCATCCGGTTCACCGCGCACGGCGACTTCTGGGGCAAGGGCCCGAAGGTCGACGAACTCATCATCAAGACGATCAAGTCCAACCAGACGCGCGCCCAGGACCTCATCAACGGTGACAGCCACCTCACCGACAACCTCAGCGCGCAGGCCATCCAGCAGATCGACAACTCCGACTCCGCGTCCTCCAAGCTGAAGGACGGCATCAACGTGGGTTACATGGCGTTCAACCAGTCCCGGAAGGAGGCCTTCCGGAAGCCGAAGGTCCGCCGCGCCATCAGCTACGCAGTGGACACGAAGGCCATCGTGGACTCCATCTACCAGGGCTTCGCGTCGCAGGCCGACCAGCCGCTCCCGCCGAACGTCCTCGGTCACAACGACGACCTGGACCCGTACCCCCACGACCCCGACGAGGCGTCCCAGCTCCTCGAAGAGGCCGGCGAGACGGATCTCACGTTCGAACTCGCGACGTTCTCGAACCCGCGTGGCTACAACCCGAGCCCCGTCGCGACCGCGAACCAGATCAAGTCGAACCTCGAGGAGATCGGTATCACCGTCGAGATCAACCAGTTCTCCTCGTTCGGCCCGTACATCGACTACACGTACGGCGGCAAGCACGACGCGGCGCTGCTCGGCTGGTACACCGACAACGCCGACCCGGACAACTTCCTCTACGTGCTCCTGCACCCCGGCGTGTCCGTCGACGACGTGCCGAGCGGCCAGGACTACGTGAGCTGGGATACGAAGGCCAACGCCTCCAACATCTCCGCGTGGGCGAACACGGACTACATGGAGCTCGTCAACCAGGGTCAGACGACCTACGACGAGGGCGAGCGTGAAGACCTCTACCTCGAGGCGACCAAGCTGGCCCACGAGCAGGCCCCGTGGGTGTACCTCGACTACGCACAGACCACGCGTGGCGTGCACGAGTCGGTGAAGTCCGACACGTTCATCGTGAGTTCCGTCGGTCAGCCGTACCTGGAACTCGTCGAACTGAAGTGAGGTCGCGGGGGTAACCCCGGACTCACCGCCGTCGCGAAGTAACGTTCATACGGCCGGACGTCTCACGTCCGGATACTAACTCATATACATGGTCTCGAAGCGGTTCATCCTGAAACGGCTACTGTTGCTCGTGCCGGTACTGCTCGGCGTAGCGACGTTCGTCTTCGTCATTCTCCACCTCTCCGGTGGTGACCCCGCGCGGGTCATTCTCGGGCAGCGTGCGTCGGACGCACGCGTCCTCGAGTTACGCCAGAACCTCGGCTTGAACGACCCCCTCTACGTCCAGTACGGTCGCTTCCTGCTCGACGCTGCCCAGTTGGACTTCGGCCAGTCCTACAAGGTCGCCCAGGGCCAGTCGGTCCGCAGCGTCCTGGCCTCGCGGCTCCCCATCACCATCGAGCTCGCGCTGTACGGCCAGGTCATCGGCCTGCTGATCGGCCTGCCGCTGGGCGTCATCTCCGCGGTGAAACAGGACTCCATCGTCGACCACCTTGGTCGCGTCGGCGCGCTGTCGGGCATCTCCATCCCCATCTACTGGTCGGGCCCGATGCTCATCCTGCTGTTCTCGACGTTCCTCGGCATCTTCCCGGCGAGCGGCCGCATCGACTCGACGATGTTCCTCGCCGACCACTGGACGCTGTTCGGCACGGAGCTGCCGCTCACCGGCATGGTCACCGTCGACACGCTCCTGCTCGGGCGGCTCGAGGCGTGGTTCTCGGCGGTCCGGCACATGTTCCTGCCGGCGGCCACCATTGGCATCTACTCGCTCGCGCTCATCTCCCGCATGATGCGGTCGTCGATGCTGGAGGTCGTGCGCCAGGACTACATGCGGACGGCGCGCGCGAAGGGCCAGGGCTCGAAGATCACCATCATGAAACACGGCTTCCGGAACGCCCTCATCCCGGTCGTCACCGTCATCGGTATCCAGTTCGGCACGCTGCTCGGCGGCGCGGTCCTCACGGAGACGGTGTTCAGCATCAACGGCATCGGGACGACCATCGTCGCCGCCATCAACGCGACCGACTACCCGCTCGTTCAGGGCGCGGTTCTGACGTTCGCGCTGCTGTTCACGCTCGTGAACCTCGGCGTCGACATCACCTACAGCTACCTCGACCCCCGCATCCAACAGTGAAATGAGCACGGAAACGACCGAAAACCCGACCGAACCGGCGGAGCGCGGCCTGCTTGACCGCCTACGCTCCTCGCAGTTCCTCTCGGAACTGTTCTCGAACCGCATCGCGCTCACCGGCATCGTCATCATCGCCACGATGGTGCTCGTGGCGCTGTACGCGCGCGTCTTCCTCGACGTCGGTGTGCTGGCCGACTCGCGACTCGGCGGCACGATTCCGGACCGCGCACCGCCGGGCTGGGTCGGCCCCGCGCCGGCGGACACGTACCTTTTCGGCACCGACGCGGCCGCCCGCGACATCTTCAAGCGGACGCTGTACGGCGCCTGGATTGCGATGAAGTTCGGCACCATCGCGGTCGGCGTCTCGACGGTCGCCGGCATCGCGCTGGGAACGGTCGCGGCGTACTACAGCGACCTCACCGACAACGTCATCATGCGGACGATGGACGTGCTGCTGGCGTTCCCGTCGCTGCTGCTCGCGCTCGCGCTGGTCTCCATCTTCGGGGCGGGGCTCTGGAAGGCCACCGCCGCGCTCATCCTCGTCTACACGCCGCGGTTCGCCCGCGTCGTGCGCGGCGCCGCGCTGAAAGTGCTCGAGGACGAGTACATCGAGGCGACGGAAGCTCTCGGCGCGACGGACCCGCGGGTCCTCGTTCGGCACGTCGTCCCGAACTCGCTGGCGCCCATCACGGTGCAGTCGACGCTGAACTTCGGGCTCGCCATCATCGACATCGCGGCGCTGTCGTTCCTCGGCTTCGGCGCGCAGGCCGGCATGCCGTCGTGGGGGAAGATGCTCGCGAACGGCGTGTCGAACGGCCTCCTCACCGGGAAGTGGTGGATGTCCGTCTTCCCGGGACTGTTCCTGGCTATCACGGTGCTGGGCTTCAACCTCCTGGGTGACGGGATGCGTGACGCCCTCGACCCCCGGATGCGGGAGACCGTCGACTGACCGATGCAGGAGGGCGTCGAAGCACAGGGCCGCGACTGGGGGTTGCTCGCCCGCTTCGCCGCCGCCGGCTTCGCCGCCGCCTTCCTCCTCTTCTACGCGCTCGTCTTCGCCCTCGGCTACGCGCCGCGGTCAGCCAGTTCGCTGGCGTTCCCTCTCGCCGCGATTCCGTTCGCGTTCGGCCTCCTCGGCTGGTCGGCGGTGCTGCTGTCCGGCGAAGCCGTCGAGAACTACTCCAGGGAACTCGGTCTCAGCGAGGGCTGGACCGTCGAGAGCGGGCGGCAGGCGATGGCCGTGCTTGTCGTCTTCGGACTCGGTGGCATGGTGGGCGCCGCCGTCGCTGGCGCGCCCTACGGCGTCTAACCCCGAGGGACCAGTTCACTCCCGGACGTTTTCGCCGTCGTGGTCCGCGAACGAGTCGCCGTCCCAGACGACCGTTCCCCGGACCATCGTCCACTCCGGGAACACCCCCTGTTCCCCCTCGAACGGCGTCCACTCGCAGTTCGAGTGGAGGTCGGCGCCTCTGATCTCCCGGGAGTCCTCGGGGTCGACGAGCACGAGGTCGGCGTCCCGGCCCGCCTCGACCCTCCCTTTTTGCGGCAGGTCGAAGATAGCGGCGGGGTTCGCGGCGGTCACGTCCCGCACGCGCTCGTGCGTGAGTTCCCCCTCGCTGGCAGCCTGCAACAGCAGCGGAAGCGCCGTCTCGACACCCGGAACGCCCGACGGCGCGTCCCAGATACTCGCCTCCTTCTCCCCGCGGGTGTGGGGCGCGTGGTCGGTCGCGACCACGTCGATTCGGCCGTCGGCCAGTCGCTCGAACAGCGCCTCCTGGCGCTCCTCGCTGCGCAGCGGCGGGTTCATCCGCCCGAACGTTCCGAGTTCGTCGAGGTCATCCCGCGAGAGGAAGAGGTGGTGTGGTGTCGCCTCGCAGGTAGCGCCGCCCGCGTTCGCCGCGTCGACGCCCTCCGGCGTGGAGGTGTGCGCGACGTGGACGGTCGCACCCGCCTCGTTCCCCACCCTCACGGCGCGCTCGACGGCGGCCTCCTCGGCCTCGGCGGTGCGGTAGGCGCTCCAGGCGTCGGCGTCCTCGCGCTCTTTCGCCGTCGTATCGAACAGGTCGGCGTCCTCCGCGTGGACCGTGACGACGACGTCCTCGCTGGCCGCAATACCACAGGCCTCGCGGAACAGTTCGGCCTCGATGCCCATGTCGCCCGTGGAGTCGGCGAGGAACACCTCGCCGAGCGCGAACAGCGGCCGGTCGAACAGCGTCTCGGGGTCCCAGTCGGCCGTCACGCCGCCGTTGATGCCCCAGTCGACGAGTGAGTCGGCGGCGAAGTCGGCCTTCTCGTCGAACGCCGCGCCGGTCACCGTCGCCGGGTCAGTGTTCGGCTGGTCGACGACGGTGGTGACGCCGCCCGCCGCCGCGCTACGCGACCCCGACCCCCACGTCTCCTTGTGGCCGTAGCCCGGCTGCCGGAAGTGGACGTGGACGTCGATCATCCCCGGGAGGAGTAGGTTGCCGGCCGCGTCGACGAACGTCTCACCGTCGAGGCTCTCGCCGACGGCGTCGATGCGTCCGTGGTCGCCGACGCGCACGTCCCGCGTCCGGCCGTCCGCGAGCGTGGCGTTCCGGATAACTTTCATACGCGGACTCTCTCGGCAGCGCGCCTAAGTGCTGCGGACCCACCGAACGTCCGGGTCGGCGTCCCCGACGAGCGCGTCCTCCAGTTCGTCGCGGACGCGTTCGGTGTCGCCGCCGCTGGCCGCGACACTCCCCACGGATTCGGGGTCGAAGGCCACGCCGAGCGCCGGGTAGACGTCTGCGAGCACGCGCGCTATCTCCTCGTGGTCGTCGACGACGAGGACGCCCGAGGTGAGCGCCGCGCCCTTCGTCACGCGCTGGGCGACGCCCGCCAGTTTCCCGTCTGCGGAGACGGAGTGGTCGCCCGGGCAGAACGAGTCCGGTGGTTCGCCCTCGCTAGCGTCGACGCCAACGGCGTCGAGGGCGTCGACGACGTCCGCGACCATCGCGTCGTAGCGCTCGCCCAGCCCTGTCCGGACGTCCGCGACTGGCTCGATGCGCGCGAACGCCAGCGTCGTCTCCGTGTACGCGACGGCCCGCCCGCCGACGCCGCGCTCCTCCGGCGGGAAGCCGTGCTCGCGGGCGGCCGCTCTCGCGTCGTCGTAGCCGTCCTCGTTCGCGTCCCGCCGCCCGAAGGCGAGCTGCCGGCCCGGCGCCCAGACGCGGACCGCGGGCTCCCCGTGCTCGCGCACGAACTCCATGAGGTCCCGGGTCGCCTCCCGGTCGGCTTCGCGGTCAGCGGCACGCCCTCGCAGAACTCGCATTACCCCTCCCTACGGACCGACGCCCGTAACTCTACTCGGTTCCAACCCGGCGCATGGTCACGCTGGACGGCGACGTGCTCCGCCGGTACCCGCGCGTCTCCCGCTACAACTCCCCGTACCCCGCTCACGACGCGGGGTGTGCGGTGGACCTGTATCCGGACCGCGTGGCTGACCAGCGGGAAGCCACGGAATGGGCGAGTAGCGCGGAACGAAGCTCCGCGGACCATTCGAGCGGGCGGAGCCCGCGAGAAGACGGTGAAACCGCGAGCAACGCTGCCGACCGGAGGGAGGCCGCGGAGCGAGCGCCGAGTCCCGTCGCTGGCGATGTCGTCGAAACGCGGACCGTGCGCTGCCCCGAGAAGCCGTACGCCGAGGACACCGACCACCTCGTCGTCGTGGACACGGGCGCGTACCTCGCGCGGATGCTCCACGTCGACCCGGCGGTCGAACCCGGCGACACCCTCGCGGTGGGCGACGACGTCGGCCGCCTCGTACGCTCGGGCTTCTTCGCGCCGTGGGTCGACAACCACATCCATCTCGGGTTCCGCGAGCGCGACCAGAACGCGGTTCGCGCCTCCGGGTCGCTCCCTCTCGACCTCGGGCTGTCAGTCGAGTCGGCTCCCTGGGACGGCCGGGGACGCGTCGTCGAGACGGGGGAGACCTGGGCGCGACTCGACGCCCCCGAGCACCCTGCGCCGGGCGAGACGTTCGCGGGGCTGGCGGCCGACGACGGGGGAGTCCTCGACGGCGGCCTCCCGCACTACGAGGCCGGCGGGGCGACGGGTGAGGCCGACCCCGTCTCGCTGCTCGGCACCGTCGTCGGGGACCGCATCGACGACCGGACCGTGGCGTGGCGGGACGTCACGCCGACCGCGAACGGCGACCCCGTCCGGGGGCTGTCGCTGTGGCTCGGCGCCGAGACTCTCGGCCTGAAACTCGTCTGCCCCGGCCACGATCTCTCGGTCGGCGACCGCGTCGACGTGGGGTTCCGAGACCAGTAATCTCCGCCGGCGGCCTACGCGGTCGCGTCCGTCTCGGCTTTCGCGTCGACGTCTACGTCGTACCCCTCGGTGTGGAACGAGCCGAGGCAGTTGTAGAGACCGCGCTCGTAGATGTCGGGGACCTTGCTGATGCCGAGGTGGGAGCCGATCTTCGCGTCCGCCCAGTAGGCGCTGTGGGGCCCCTCGAAGAGTCGGCGCAGCAGGCGGGGATCGACGTCCATCTTCACCCAACCGTCGTAGTCGTCGGTGTCGACGTCGTGGACGACGTCGTACCCCTCGCCGTTCATCGACAGTTCGAGGCAGGCGTCGTCGACGAGCGGAATCAGCACCGTCGTGTCGCTTTCGAAGCCGATGCTCTCGCGCTTTCCCTCGAGTTTCTCGTAGGCGGGGGGGAAGTAGGCCTCCAGCTCGTCGAGGGTCGGCATCGGGTCCGCCTCGTAGTCGAACGAGCGCTCGGCGAGCACCTCGCCGATGTACTCCTGCCTGGCCTCCTTGTCGAGTGGCTCGAACGGCGCGGACACCTCCCCCGCGTCGAGGTCGACGTACTCGCCGGTGTTCAGGAAGACGCACTCGTGTTCCTCGCTCGTGTGCTCGTCGAAGAACGCCTTCGCCTGCTCGCGGGGCGGGTTCGCGGTGTACTGGTTCAGGTCCGCGAGGTCGCCCGCGAGGACGTACTCACCGGCGAACGGCATGTAGTAGTCCGGTTCGAAGAGGTCGACGAAGTTGAGCGCGAGTTCGTGTTTCTCCTGGATGACCCGGTCGCGCTCGGAGATCATCTCCTCGTGCGTGTAGTTCGTGACCGCCTGCGGGTAGAACTGGGCGGCGCTGTACTGGTGACAGAGCAGGTCGACGCTCCCGTAGTCCTCCTTGACCTGCTCGCAGGTCGATTCGACGAGGGGGTAGGGGCAGTCGTTGGTGTTCACGACGACGTGGTCGCCGTCGTCGATGACCGCCATCGAGTCGACCTGGGTCGACCCCGTCTTCTCGGCCTCCGTGTCGTACCACGTGCAACCGAAGAAGTTCCCGCAGAGCTCCGGGTCGCAGCCGTCCGCCGCGAGCACGTTGATGTGGACGTCGCCCTTCAGTTGCGTGCGGTCGTCGTGGGCCAGTTCGATGACCTCGAAACCGAGGTCCTCGATGGCGTCACGGAGGTAGTCCCAGCGGTAGTCGTGGATGAGGACGGGGATGTCCGTGTCCATCCGGCGGAGCGTCGCGGGGTCGAAGTGGTCCGGGTGGATGTGCGAGATGTAGATGTAGTCGAGGTCGTCGAAGTCCTCGGGCCCCTTCGCCGGTTCCGGGTAGTGGCACCACGATCCGTAGTACGCGCCGTCGACCAGCCACGGGTCACAGAGGATGTCCGCGTCCTCGGTCTCGATGTGGATGGCGGCAGACGACAGGTACGTGACTTGCATACGTCCCGTTGAGGCCGTGTCGGGGCTTTGTTATCACTCGGGTACCACCCGGCAGGCGGAGACAGAACAGCCGTTATCGTCGGGCTTCGATCGGGTAGCGCTCCACTACGAGCGCGGTCCCAGTAGGCCCTCTCTACCGCGAGCTATCGGGGCTACGAGGGCGCTCAGGCGAACTCGACAGTCGCCCGTTCGACGCGCTCCCCGAACAGCCAGTCGGCGTGTTCGACGGCGTACTCGTGGTGGTCGGCTTCGATGAAGCCGACGGCGTCCTCGACGACCACCGGCCGGAAGTCACGGAGGCCGGCGGAGCTGGCGGTGTGGAGCACGCAGACGTTCGCCAGCGTGCCACAGAGCAGCAGGTCGTCGATAGCGTGGGCGTCGAGGTGGCCCTCGAGGTCAGTCTGGTAGAACGCGTCGTAGGTGTGCTTCTCGACGACGTGGTCCTCGTCGCGGACGTCCAGGTCGTCGTGGAGGTCGGCGTCCCACGTCCCCTCGACGACGTGCTCGCCCCAGCGCTCGAACTCGTCGTAGTAGTGGTTGCCGTCGAACTGCTCGGGCGGGTGGACGTCCCGCGTGTAGACGACGCTCGCTCCAGCGTCGCGCGCCCGCGAGACGAGGTCCGTGACGGGGTCGAGGGCTTCCTCGCTGGCGGGTGCGTGGAGGCTGCCGTCCGGGTGGCAGAAGCCGTTCTGCATGTCCACGACGACGACTGCGGTGCTGTCAGGGTCGACGTTCATGTCCGGGCGTTCGTCCGGAGCCACAAAAGCAGTTGTGCGAACCGGTCTCGCTGCGTCCGGTCAGGCGACGGCGTCGCCGAAGTACGCGCTGCCGCCGCCAGCGACGGCCGCACCGACCCCCATCAGGACGCTGTTGACGAGCACCTGCGCGTAGTCCAGGGAGATGGCGGACTGCCCCTCTATGCTCGGCGCCTGGGAGACCGCCAGAACGTCCGTGACGAAGACCAGGAAGACGGTGCCGACGAGCACGCCCGCGGCCGTCGCGATGACGGCCTTCCGCGTCGTCGCCTCGAAGTGGAGGCCGACGAGGATGCCCGCGCCCCCCGCGACGGCCAGCGCCACGTACGGCGCGACGCCGATGGCCGTGTTGACGAGGCCGAGTTTGTACTGCTGGCTGGACATCTGCCCGGAGAGTCCCGCCGTGTTCGGGGCGCTCCCGAACGCACCGAGGAGCACTACCATGACGCCGATGCCGGCACCGACGAAGGCCATCGCGCCGGCCACCGTCCGCACGTACTGCTTCACCGCCGGCTCCTGGAGCACGTCGGTCACCGACTGCTGGTCAACTCCCTGCACGCCCGAGGCGTCAGCCGCAGTCGCGCTCGGGGCCGCGCTGTGCTCGTCCCGTTCGCTCTGTGAGTCTGACATCACCTGCGACACTCTCCTGTCAGGAGTTAAACCCCCGGGTCGGCGGGCAGCGCCGACGCTACACTGCTTCGACTGTGCGCAGGCTTTTACCTCCAGCAGCCCACAGTTGTACGCAATGGCACGCCGCATTCTGGCCGTCGGCCTGGTCCTCCTCGTGGTGCTCGCTGGCTGTCAGTCCGTCTCGTTCTCGGGCGATACCACCACGGACGTGGAGACCACCCAGCAGGCCGACCAACCGACGACCACCGCGACCAACGGGTCGACCGACGAGTCGGAGTTCGACTTCGCGGACCCCGAGTCGGACGTTCTGGGGTGGGAGAACGGTCTCTGGTACAACGAGTCGATAGGCGTCAGCGTCGAGGACGGCCTGAACGACTCCGAGCGGAACGCGACCATCGACCGCGCGATGGCGCGCGTCGAGCAGATCCGCGGCATCGAGTTCGAGAAGCGGGTCCCGGTCGAGGTCATCTCCCGGGACAAGTACCGCGAGCAGTACGCGGACACCGGCGACGCCAGCGACGCGCTGCGGACGTTCGACGACACGAAGTTCGAGGCGCTGTTCCTCGTCGGCGAGAACGAGGACTCCATCGAGGTCCAGGAGTCCAACCGCGGGGAGAACGTCCTCGGCTTCTACACGCCGAGGGACGACCGCATCGTCATCATCTCCGAATCGTCGACGCCGACCATCGAGGAGACGACGCTCGGCCACGAACTGGTCCACGCCCTCCAGTTCCGGAACTTCGACGCGAACTTCTCCTCGCCGACCCGTGACGCGTCGAACGCCCACAACGGCCTCATCGAGGGCGAGGCGCGCTTCGTCGACACCCGGTACAGCAACAACTGCGGGGCCAACTGGAGCTGTGTCAGCCCGCAGGCGGGCGGCGGTGGCGGCGGCGGTGACCTCCACCTCGGCATCTACATCATGAAGTACTTCCCGTACAGCGACGGTCCCGGCTTCGTGGAGCACTTCTACGAGCAGGACGGCTGGTCGGGCGTCGCGGACCTCTACTCGAACCCCGCGAAGACCTCCGAGCAGGTCGCCCAGCCCGAGAAGTACGGCACCGACCAGCCCGCGGACGTCAGGCTCCCCGACCGCTCGTCGGCCGGCTGGGAGCGGGTCACCGTCGACGGCCGGGCACCGTACGGCGAAGTCGGCGTCGGCGGCCTCACGGCCATGCTCGCCTACCCGGCCTACCACGAGGGCCGCCAGGGGGTCGTGCTCAACCCCCAGGAGTTCCTGAACATCGAGGACGGTTCGGTCGACCGGAGCGACCCGTTCGACTACACCACCACGCCCGTCGAGGGCTGGGACGGTGAGCGGATGTGGATCTACGAGAGCGACGACGGCGAGACGGCGTACACGTGGCGCATCGCCTGGGACTCCCAGCGCGACGCCAAGCAGTTCGCGGAGACCTACCGCAACCTCCTCCAGTACTGGGGCGCCGAACAGCGCGACAACGGCGTCTGGCGCATCCCCGAGGGGGAGAGCGAGTTCGCCGACGCGTTCCGCGTCACCGTCTCCGGCGACACGGTGACTATCGTGAACGCGCCGACCGTCGACCAGCTCGGCGACGTCCACGCGAGACAGTAGGCGAGCCTTTTTCGCCCGTGCCGCAGTAGCCCCAGCTATGCACGCTCACAGGGAGGTCCAGTCGTGACCTTCGACATCGTCGGCCCCGACGCCATCGCCGACGGCCGCGCGACCGACGCCTACTTCCAGCGGACCGAGGCCACGCTCGACCACGCCGGAAAGAACCCTCACGTAGTCGCGGAGGTGACCGCCGACCAGTTCCCGACCGGCGAGTTCGAACTGTTCGCGGGCGCGAAGGACGCCGCCCACCTCCTCGAGGGACTTCCCCTGGACGCCGACGCGCTCCCCGAGGGGACGCTGTTCGACGGCGGCCCAGTGATGCGAATCGAGGGCCAGTACCGCGACTTCGCGCGCTACGAGACGTCGCTGCTGGGCTTCCTCTCGCACGCCTCCGGCGTCGCCACCGCCGCTCTCGAAGTCCGGCGCGCCGCTCCCGACTCGCAGGTGTTGAGCTTCGGCGCGCGCCACGTCCACCCCTCCATCGCCGCGATGGTCGAACGCTCCGCGCTGCTGGCCGGTCTCGACGGCTTCTCGCACGTCGCCGCCGGGGAGATTCTCGGGCGGGAGGCCGGCGGCACGATGCCACACGCGCTGCTCATCTGTTTCGGGCGCGGCAACCAGGAGGCCGCGTGGCGGGCCTTCCACGAGGCCGTCCCGGCGGACGTCCCGCGCGTCGCGCTCTGTGACACGTACTCCGACGAGAAGGACGAGGTGCTGCGCGCCGTCGCGGAACTGGGCGACGACCTCGACGCCGTCCGCCTCGACACCACCGGGTCGCGGCGCGGCGACTTCCGGCACATCGTCCGGGAGATACAGTGGGAACTCGACGTGCGCGGCCACGGCGACGTCGACGTCTTCCTCAGTGGCGGCCTCGGCCCCGAGGAGATCCGGCACCTCCGGGACGTCGCGGACGGCTTCGGCGTCGGCAGCCACGTCTCGAACGCCGACCCCGTTGACTTCGCGCTGGACATCGTCGAGGTGGACGGCGAACCAGCCGCCAAGCGCGGGAAGCTCTCGGGGAAGAAGGACGTCTACCGGACGCGGGACGGCGGCCACCACGTCGCGCTCGCAGGCCGGCCGGGCCCGACGGACGGCTCGGCGCTCATGGAACCGCTCGTCCGCGACGGCGAGATCGTCCAGGCGTTCGACGTGGACGCCGCTGCGGCGCGTGCGGTCGACGACGCAGAAACTGTCGGCTTCAGGCAGTGAGCTCTTCGACCGGCTCCTCCTCGGCGTCCGTCTCCCGGAACACCTGCCCCTCGAACAGCGTAACCATCACGTCGTCGTCCTCCCACGCGCCGTTCGGCAGGCCGGCCTTCCGGCACGTCCGGTCGAGATACTCGTAGACGCTCCAGTCGTTCTCCACGGGGAGTGTGGGATACATCCAGCCGTGCTGGCCGTCGCCGTCGATGGCGACGCCGTGGACACCGAGGTCGATGTCCTCGGCCGGGTTGTCGGTCAGCACGAGGTTCGACACCGTGCAGACGGAGACGCGGAGATTCGGCAGTTCGGCGGCCTCCACCTCTGAGCCACACGACGCCTCGCTAGCGGCCTTGATCGACGCCTCGACGATGGCGTGGCCGAGCTGCTGGGAGCCGTTCCCCAGTTCGCGGGCGGAGTCCTGTGCGCCCGCACAGCCGCGGAGGCGCCCACGACCCTGCGTCGACTCGAGGCGGACGAACGCGCTCGTGCGGTTGTAGAACGCGTCCCGCATGCTCCCTGGCTGCTCGCGCTGTCCGTTGCGGACGAACGCCTCGACTGATTCTCTGGCTAGTTCGACTGTCCGAGCGCCGTCCTCGAAGGAGAGTGTTACTGACTGGGCCTCGGCCATTATGCAACGTGTTACGGCAAGGATTAACTTGAACTCTTCCCTTGTCAGCAGACCGCCGCTCGCGTTACGTTCCCGTTATCTGACCGCGCCCCACCCCGAGAAGAACGCAGTACGGGGAGACGAAAGACGTGGCTACCGACTGGCCGGACCAATGATTCCGGGTTAATTGACGTGAACGTTTCTCCGCAGCGTCGAAGAGTGTTTTCGACAGTCCGCGAACCTCGGACGACCGAACCGCTTAACGCGGTCCCGGGGCTAGAGTGGGTGGGCAGAGGGAGCCCGGCTCCCGTGCCGCGAGGCATGAGGAAAGTCCCCCCACCAGTCGGGCGGGCGGCCGGACGCAAGTCCGGGACGGGAGACCGTCGGCACTGGAACAGAGACGACACGTCCCTCCCCGACCGATGAGGCGTGCGACCCGACCCGGAAGGGAAGGAAGCTAACCCGCCGAGGGTCGCGTGGTCGGCTGATGCCGACCACGTTACGAGCGAGCGGCGCCAGCCGCGAGCCACCGTGAACGGCGCAAGCCGTTCACCAGACGGGAGGGGACCGATGGAACGGCCAATCCCCGCCGGTGCAAGTCCGCGTGCGCAAGGTAGCCCGACGCTATCCGAGAGGATGCCGCGCGGACGCTCAGCCGAATGCCGGGCCGAACAGAAGGGGGCTTACTCCCCTCAGCTCGTACTTTTCACCCGTGAGCGACGCTCACGGACAAAAATATACGCTAAAGAGACCGCACAGCGACCGCTATCGCGCCGTGTTGCCCGCGGTGTCCGCGGTAGCGATGGCCGACAGCGGCGACGCGCCGCCGACGATGGCGCCGGCCGTCAGCACCGCAGCGGCCAGCGTCACGAAGTCCGGACTCGGGTCGAGGTTCGCGAGTGCCGCGCCCGCGTCCACGATGAAGATGGTGATGAAGAAGCTCACGACTGCGAGCACGAGCAGGAGTACGACCGCGATGATACTACTGGCGAGTTGACCGAACGAATCGAGAAATCCCATTGTAACTTACCTCGAACGGTGCAAGCCACGCAACCCTGATAAAACGATGTGTAGTCGATACGGGAACAGTGACACGTCGAAGCGTCACTGCTCTCGCCGCAACATCGACGTCAGAACTACGTCTGGAACCCGTCTTCCCACCGGAACGTTCCGTCGCGCTGCACGACTTCTCCGTCGACCTCGATGTACGAGTCCTCGCTCATGTCCGTGATCATGTCGACGTGGACGGCGGAGTCGTTGGCCTCGTCCTCGTGGCCCTCCGGGTAGTTCGACTCGTAGGCGCGGCCGAGCGCGAGGTGGATGGTGTCGCCCATCTTCTCGTCGAAGAGGATGGAGTCGGTGAACTGGTCGATGCCGCGGTTCATCCCGATGCCGAGTTCGCCGAGGCGCCGGGCGCCCGCGTCCGTGTCGAGGATGTCGCCGACCACGCTCTCGTTCTCGGCCGCCGAGTAGTCGACGACTTCGCCGTCTTCGAAGGTCAGGTGGACGTCCTGGACGCGCTCGCCGCGGATGGTCATCGGCACGTCGAAGAACACCTCGCCCTCCGTGGCGGCGGGCGCGGTGAACACCTCGCCCGAGGGGAGGTTGTGGGAGTCGTAGGCGACGGAGGCCGCGGAGTTCACGGCGACGCGGTTCTCGATGCTCATCGTGAGGTCGGTGTCCGCCTTGACAACTCTGACCTCGCTGCCCGCGTCGAGGACGTCCTTCATGTTCGCCATCTCGTCGGCGAGGGACTCCCAGTCCCGCAGGATGGCGTCGTAGGCGAACGCCTGGTACTCCTCGTAGGACATGTTCGCTTGCTGGGCGAGCGACCGCGTCGGGTGGACGGTGCCCACCCAGTCGGTGTCCATGTACGCCTCCCGGATGCCCTGGCGGGCCTTCGACTGGGCTTGCTGGGTCTCCGGGGGGATGTCCGACCCCTCGCTCGCGTTCCGTCCGCCGCCGATGGAGAGCACGACGTCTGCGTTCTCCATGAGCGCGAGCAGGTGGTCGGGGTCCTCCTCGAAGTCGCCGTCGTGGGCCAGCGCGTACGCCCGACCCACCTCGCTGGAGGCGTAGGACGTCTGGAGGTTCGCGCCGCGCTCCCCGACCTTCTCGGCGACGGCGACGGCCAGCTCGTGGCTGTCGGGGCCGACGTTCAGGACGACGTTGTCGCCCTCCTCGACGCGCGCGCTCCACCCTACCAGTACCTCGGCGTGTTCCTCGACGCGGGGGTCCATACCGCAACCGTCGCACGTGGCGGCCAAAAGCTGTCGGATGTCGGTCGGCTACGGGGGCTACTCGCCGCCGGTCACTCGCCGTCCGGGGTCACTCGTAGACGAGGACGGTGCCGAACGACGTCTCGACGACGGCGACCTCCTCGCCGGAGGCCGCGCGGTACTCCTCGTCGACAGTGAGCCACTCGCTGTCGAGGTCGAACGCCTGCCCGTCGGACTCGACCGTGACGGTGTCCCCGGAGTGGATCTGTGCCTGTATCTCCGCGGGGTCGGCGGCGTCGAGGGCCGCCATCACTGCGCCCGCGTCGCTCCGGAACTCGGGGCCGATCTTCGAGTCCTCGCCGTCGACGTCGACGGGGACGAGTTCGATGTCCGGGCGCCCGGAGGCGAGTTTGATGGGCGCGTTGACGGTCTCGCTGAGGTCGTAGGTGTCGAGGTGGCTGTCGTCGCCGTCGAAGTAGAGTTCGATGCGGTCGAGGTCGGCGTTCAGCGGCATCCCCTGCTCGGACTTCCACGCGCGGATCTCGCTGGCCGTCTCCGCGATGCGGCGGCCGGCGACCTCCGCGTCCTCGTCGAGCAGGTCGACATCCGGCCACGCGGCGCTGTAGACGCTCCCCTCGGTGCCGGGGAGGCTCGTCCAGATCTCCTCGGCGGCGTGCGGGCTGAACGGCGAGAGCATCCGCACGACCGCGGTGACGGCGGTGTAGATGGTCTTCTCGGCGGCGTCGCGTTCGCCCGGCCGGCCGTTGTACAGCCGCCCCTTCACGAGTTCGACGTAGTCGTCGGCGAGGTCCTCCCAGACGAACTCCCGGAGGCGGCGGAGCGCGGCGTCGAAGCGGTAGTCCGCCATCTCGCTCTCGACGTCCTCGCTCACGCGGGTCAGCTCCGAGAGCAGCCAGCGGTCGGCGTCCCGGTAGGCGGGGTCCGCGATGTCCGGGGTGTCCTCGTCGAAGTGTCCCTCGGCGAACTTCACGATGTTCCACAGTTTCGTGAGGAACCGGGAGGCGGACTTGACCTCCTTCCACTGGAACTGGACGTCGCTGCCCGGCTGGCCGCCCAGCGCGAGCGCCTGCCGGAGCGCGTCCGCGGAGTACTCCGCGATGGCCTCGTCGGGGGTGACGGCGTCCCCGCTGCTCTTGGACATCTTCTTGCCGTCGGGGTCGAGCACCATCCCGTTGATGAGCGCGTCGTCCCAGGGCTTCTCGTCGGTGAGCGCACCCGTCCGGAGCAGCGTGTAGAACGCCCACGTCCGGATGATGTCGTGGCCCTGCGGCCGCAGGCCGACCGGTTCGAACTCGTCGAGGTCGATCTCCTCGGGCCACCCGGAGATGTGCAGTGGCGTGATGGAGGAGTCCATCCACGTGTCCATGACGTCGCGCTCGCCGGTCCACTCGTCGGCACCGCACTCGGGACAGTCGTCAAGCGCGGGGCCCTCCTCGGTCGGGTCGACGGGGGTCTCCGCTTCGCTCGCGATGTGCCAGTGGCCACAGTCGTTGCACTGCCACGCGGGAATCGGGGTGGCGAAGACGCGCTGCCGGGAGATGACCCAGTCCCACTCCATGCCCTCCGTCCAGTCGACGAGGCGGTCGTGCATGTGCTCGGGAATCCACTCGACCTCAGCGCCCTTCTCGAGGACGAGGTCCTGGTCGACCTCCACGAACCACTGTTCCTTCGAGAGAATCTCGATGGGCGTGTCGCAGCGCCAGCAGGCACCGACGTTCTGCTCGGTGGATTCGGTGTCGCCGAGGCGGCCCGCGTCGTCCAGGGCGTCCGCTATCTCGTCTTTGGCCTCGTCGATGTCGAGGCCCGCGAACTCGCCCGCGAGGTCGTTGAGGTGGCCGTCCTCCGTGAACACCGGTCGGAGGTCGAGGTCGTACTCGGCCCACCAGTCGACGTCCTGCTTGTCGCCGAACGTGCAGATCATCACCGCGCCGGTGCCGAACTCGGGGTCGACGTCGGCGTCGGCGACGAGTTCGACCTCCTGGCCGAACAGCGGCACCTCGAAGGTGTCGCCGATGCGGTCCTCGTAGCGCTCGTCGTCCGGGCTGACTGCCATCCCGACGCAGGCCGCGAGCAGTTCCGGGCGCGTGGTGGCGATCTCGATGTCGTCGTTGCCGACGCCGTCGAACGTGACGTAGTACAGCGTCCCCTGGCGGTCGACGTTCTCGACCTCCGCGTCGGCGATGGCAGTCTCGCACCGCGGACACCAGTTGACCGGGTGTTCGTCCCGGTAGACCATGCCGTCGTCGGCCATCCGGACGAACGACTCCTGGGTCTTCCCCCAGTACTCGGGGTCCATCGTGCGGTACTCCGCGTTCCAGTCCTGGGAGAAGCCGAGTTCCCGCATCGTCTGTTTCATCCCGTCGATGCGCTCCTCGGTGTGCTCGACGCACATCTCGCGGAACTCCTCGCGGGAGACGTCCGTGCGGTGGATGTCGTGGTTCTCCTCGACTTTCACTTCCGTCGGGAGGCCGTGGCAGTCCCAGCCCTGCGGGAAGAGGACGGCGTCGCCCTGGAGGCTGCGGAAGCGGGCGACGAAGTCGATGTACGACCACTGGAGGCCGTGCCCGAGGTGGAGGTTCCCCGTCGGGTACGGCGGCGGCGTGTCCACGATGTAGCTGGTGTCGGCGTCGCTCGGGTCGTACTCGTAGACGTCGCTGCCCTCCCACTCGTCCTGCCACTTCGGTTCGATACGGTCGGGGTCGTAGCTGTCCGGAAGTTCTGTCATGACTGTCTGGGTCGTCGGTCGCCTGGCTCTGTGTGTGAAACGCGTCGTTCGCGAGAAAGGAGCTTACACACGTACTACGGCGATACCGACGCTCATACCTTGTGAGAGCGGCGGGTCGCTGATAAATGTTCCCGTCCCGGGTCGAGCGATTCCGTGCCCTAAGGGCCCCACACCGAGTGGTGTGGAACCTGCCCGTGGTTTAGGCTCGCCAAAAAACCGACGGACTTTTATTATTTAGGTGAGCCTAAACGAGTATGCGACGACGTACGTTCATCAAGACTGGCGGTGCAGCGACCCTCGCGGGACTGCTCGCGGGCTGTGCGAGCCCCGCCGAGGGCGGCGATACCGACTCCGATTCGGGTTCCTACTCCGTCTCCATGACGCCCGTCGGCGAGGTGACCTTCGACAGCGTCCCCGAGACGGCCGCCGTCTACATGCCCGGCTACGCCGACATGGTCGTCGCGCTCGGTCACAGCGACGCCGTCGCATCCGTCGGCCAGAAGGCCCGGTTCAACACCGACTACTACGACGAACTGGACGGCGTAAGCGTCGACGAGTCCGGGATGGTCGACCTCGTCGAGAGCGGCGTCACCCGCGAGACGCTGCTCGGCCTCGACGCGGACGTCCACCTCGTGGACCCGAACTGGCTGCTCAACGTCTTCGACAGCGTCGACCAGGACGACATCGACGTGCTCGAGGAGCGCAACGGCCCGTTCTTCGGCAACACCATCTTCCGGCGCACCGACGCGTGGCACGACTACGACTACTACACCCTCTACGGCGCCTTCGAGAAGGTCGCCCAGGCCTTCCAGGAGACCGAGCGCTTCGAGTCCTTCCGGTCGCTCCACGACGACTTCGTCGGGGGCATCGAAGCGGACCTTCCCAGCGAAGGGCCCCGGGCCGCGCTCGTCTGGGGCGGGGAGAACGAGCCGACCTCGTTCTCGCCGTACCACCTCAGCGGCGAGGGGTCGAACAAGAAGCCGTTCCACGACCTCCGCGTCCGGGACGCCCTGAAGGAGGCCGGCGTCGGCGCGCTCTCGACGGGCAACCGCTCGAAGGTCGACTACGAGACGTTGCTCGAGGTCGACCCCGAGGCGCTGTTCGTGCGCGGACACGAGGACAAGAGCCGCGCGGAGTTCGAAGACACCGTTCTCTCGTTCATGCAGAACCACGAGACCGCGAGCCGCATCACCGCCGTCGAGAACGGCGACGTGTTCCGTGGCGGCCCCATCTACCTCGGCCCCATCGAACACCTCTTCGTCACCGAACGGTTCGCCACCGCGCTCTACCCCGACAGCGTCGAGGGCGACCGCTTCGACCGCGACGAACTCGCCGGCGTGATTTCCCCGTAGACGGAACGCTTTTCAACTCTTAGGCCAGCCTAAAAGACAAGCAACGCTCGCCGGGACCGTCGCCGCGCCAGCCGGTTCTCGTCGACGGAACTCGCCCCCCGCAACACCACGACTCCCACAATCGATGTCACGACGCCACCGCCTCCGCGAAACGTTTCTCCCCGAGTTCGACGCCACGCTCGCCTCCATCGTCGTGGGGAGCACCCTGCTCGTCGTGGCCGCAGCCGTCGTCCAGGTTCGGTACGGCAGCTTCGACATGCCACTCGAGACGGCCGTGCGCGCGCTGTTCGACCAGGCCGTCTGGACGGACCTCCACGTGTTCGCGACGCTGGTGCTCGGTGAAGACGTCGCGCGGACGGTCGGCCTCTACAGCGACCTCGGCCACCTCACCGACGCCACCATCATCGTCTGGACCGTCCGCCTGCCGCGGGTCGTGGTCGCCGCGTTCGTCGGCCTCAACCTCGCCGTCTCGGGCGCCGTCTTCCAGGCCATCACGCGCAACGAGCTCGCCAGCCCGTACATCCTCGGCGTCTCCTCGGGCGCCGGCCTCGCCGTCGTCTTCACGCTCGTCTTCTCCGTCGGCGCCTACCTCCTCCCGCTGGCCGCCGTCGCCGGTGGAACCGCCGCGTTCCTGCTCGTCTACGCCGTCGCGTGGCGCGGCGGCACCACGCCGGTCCGACTCGTCCTCGCGGGCGTCGTCGTCGGCACCGTCTTCAACAGCCTCCAGACCGGGCTGTTCTACTTCATCGACAGCAACGGCGTGATGCGCCTCGCCGTCGAGTGGCTCGCGGGGTCGCTGACCGGCGTCGACTGGACCGAGGTCCGAACCGTCGCCGTCCCGACGCTGTTCGTCGTCCCGGCCGCGCTGGTGAGCGCGCGCCAGCTCGACGTCCTCCTGCTCGGCGAACGCACCGCGCGCTCGCTCGGGATGCCCGTCGAACGGATGCGCTTCCTGCTGTCGGCGCTCGCCATCGTCGCGGCGTCCGCGGCCGTCTCCGTCGCCGGCCTCGTCGGCTTCGTGGGGCTCGTCGTACCCCACGCCGTCCGCACGTTCGTCGGCAGCGACTACCGCCGGCTGATGGTCGGGTCCATCTTCGCCGGCCCGGCGCTCGTCGTCGTCGCCGACGTCGTCGGCCGCCTCGCGCTCGGCGGCACGCAGGTCCCCGTCGGGGTCGTCACCGGCCTCATCGGTGGCCCGTACTTCCTGCTGTTGCTGCGGCGCACGGATTCGTTCACGGAGTTCTGACCAATGCCAGACATCCCACTCGTCTCGACCGACGCGGAATCGACGACCGAATTCAGCCACGAGGAACCCGTCGACGACGCGGCGCTGCTCGCCTCCGGAATCGAACTCGGCTACGGCGACGGCACCGTCGTGGACTGTGAGGACCTCGTCGTGCCCTCGGGCGAGGTCACCGCGCTCGTCGGCCCGAACGGCTCCGGGAAGTCGACGCTGCTCAAGGGGCTCTCGGCGGAACTCGACCCGTCGGCCGGCACCGTCCTCCTCAACGGCCGCGCCGTCCAGGAGCGTTCTCCGAAGGAGCTCGCCCGCGAACTCGGCCTCCTCGACCAGGAGAACGACGCGCCCGGCGGCCTGACGGTCGCCGACCTCGTCACGCACGGCCGCTACCCCCACCGGGGCTTCCTCGACCCCATCACTGAGACGGACCGCGAGGCCATCGAGCGCGCCATCGACCTCGCGGGCGTCGACCACCTCCGGGAGACACCCATCTCACAGCTCTCTGGCGGGCAGAAGCAGCTCGCGTTCGTCGCGATGACGCTCGCCCAGGACACCGACGTCCTCCTGCTGGACGAACCCACGACGTACCTCGACCTCCACCACCAGCTCCGCGTGATGGAGGTCGTCCGCACGCTCAACGAGGAGCGCGACGTCACGGTCTGTGTCGTCCTCCACGACCTCCAGCAGGCCGCGCGCTTCGCGGACTACCTCGTCGCGCTCCACGACGGCGCGGTGTACGACTGGGGGCCGCCCGAGGACGTCGTCACCGAGCAACTGCTCGCGGACGTCTTCGACGTGGACGCCGTCGTCAGCTACGACGACGAGCCACGAATCGTGCCGCGGAAGGCAATCGACTGACCGCGACTACTCCTCGAGTTCGGCGACGCGCTCCCGGAGCGACGCGACCTCCCGCTGCAACTCGCGCCGGGTCAGCAGGTCGTCGTCTTCGACGGTGACCACGACGACGGCGTACACTGCTGCTGTGGCCACGACCGTGCCGGCGACAACGACCGTCCACGCGGGGACGGCGACGTCGAGCAGGAGGGCGAGGGCAGCGTCGTTCAGCAGGACGACCGCGAGGACCACTGCGAGCGTGCGCATGGTCGTCGTCTCGAACGAGTCGCCTGAAGCGTTGCGGTTTCTGGCGGCGGTACGTCGCCGTCCTGCCCGCGCTGGACCGTAACGGACTTTGGCGATCACCGTATTTCGAAACGTAATGGGAGCGACGGAGGACAGCGTCTTCGACCAGTACCGGGACCGCGTCGAGAAGCCCCTCCAGCGCCTGTTCCGGGAGTACGGCGTCCCCGAGTGGGAGTACTTCGCGCTCGGGATGGTGGCGAACGTCGTCGCGCGGGTGGCCAGCCTCCTGCCCCCCGTGGTGCTCGGCGCCGCCATCGACAGCGTGTTCACCGGGGACTCCCCCTACGACCTGCCGCTCGCGCCCGCGGGCTGGTTCCCGGCCACGGACGCCGCGCAGTTCGAACTGTCCGCCGTCCTCATCGGGGCGTCGTTCGTCGTCACCGCCGTCTTCACGTACGCCTACGGCGTCGCCGCCAATCTCTTCGCCCACCGCGTGATGCACGAGGTGCGCACCGACTCCTTCGCGAAGATGCAGAACCTCGACATGACGTTCTTCGACGACAAGCAGACCGGCGAGGTCATGTCGGTGCTGAACAACGACGCCTCGAACCTCGAGGTGTTCCTCGACAACGCGCTGCAGAACTCCGCGCGACTCGTCGTGATGCTCACGGGCATCACCGCCATCCTGCTGTACGAGAACGCCCAGCTGGCGGTCGTCACGCTCACCGCCATCCCGCTGATGGTCGTGCTCACGTCGTGGTTCATGAAGCGCGCCGAGCCGCGGTACGAGCGCCAGCGCGCCGCCGTCGGCAACCTCAACACGCGCCTCGAGAACAGCCTCGCGGGCGTCGAACTCGTGAAGACGAGCGCCGCCGAGGAGTACGAGACCGAGCGGGTCTCGGACGCCTCCTATCGGTTCTTCCAGGACACGATGGACGTCCTCCGCCTCAGCTACGTCTACCGCCCGGGGATGGAACTCCTCGCGGGCATCTCCTTCGCGGTGACGTTCGCCGTCGGCGGCTTCTGGCTGCTGTACGGTGCCCCCGGCCCACTCACGGGAAGCCTGTCGCCGGGCGCGTTCGTCACGTTCATCTTCCTCACGCAGCGCTTCGTCACGCCACTCGCGGAGGTGTCGAACATCGTCGACCAGTACGAGAACGCGAAGGCCTCCTCGGCCCGCGTCTTCGGCCTGATGGACGTCCCGGCGAGCGTCACCACCGCGCCGGACGCCACCGAACTCACCGACGTCGAGGGCCGCGTCGAGTACGACCACGTCACGTTCGGCTACGATGACGACGAGGACGTGATCCGGGACGTCTCCTTCGACGCCGACCCCGGCGATACCGTCGCGCTCGTCGGGCCGACTGGTGCCGGGAAGTCCACGCTCTGCAAACTCCTCCTTCGCATGTACGACGCCGACGACGGTGCCATCCGCGTCGACGGCAACGACGTCCGCGACGTCACCCTCGAGAGCCTCCGCGAGCACATCGGCTACGTCAGCCAGGACACGTTCCTCTTCGACGGCACCATCGCGGAGAACGTCAAGTACGGCCGCTTCGACGCCGACCGGGACGCGGTGGTCGCGGCCGCGAAGGCCGCCGAGGCCCACGAGTTCATCCAGAACCTCTCCGAGGGCTACGACACCGAGGTCGGCGAGCGCGGCGTCAAACTCTCGGGCGGGCAGCGCCAGCGCATCTCCATCGCCCGCGCCGTGCTCCAGGACCCCGAGATTCTGGTCTTCGACGAGGCCACGAGCGACGTCGACACGGAGACCGAACTCCGAATCCAGGAGAGCCTGGACGAACTCGCCGCCGACCGCACCGCCGTCGTCATCGCCCACCGCCTCTCGACCGTGCGGGACGCCGACCGCATCCTCGTCGTCGAAGGTGGGGAAATCGTCGAGCGCGGCACTCACGACGAACTGCTGGACTCGGGTGGCCGGTACGCGGACCTGTGGGGCGTACAGGCCGGCACACTCGACCGCTGACGGCGTTTCCGGGTCGAATCGAGTCGACGGCGGGTCGTGGTACCGCGACTCTCGGAAGCGTTATCCCCGAACCGGCCCTACGGTAGGTTGTAATGGCAGAAGGCAAGGTTGACTTCTTCAACGACACTGGCGGCTACGGTTTCATTTCGACTGACGACGACGACGTCGACGACGACGAGGACGTGTTCTTCCACATGGAGGACGTCGGCGGCCCGGACCTCGAAGAGGGTCAGGAAGTCGAGTTCGACATCGAATCGTCCCCCAAGGGACCGCGCGCGACGAACCTCGTTCGTAACTAATCGGATTTCCCCCGTCGCCTAGCGACGGACTGAACTCCGTTCTTTCACAGTAACAGTCTCGTAGCACGTGCTACGGCTGTTCACTGTATCCACGACTACTTCGAGTGGCATCACCGTCGGACTCTTCCCACAGTGAGCACTCGCTCGCGGGTCACTCCGCTCACGGCTGGCGCTGTTCGCCTCTCGTGGCCTCCCGCCGGTCGGCCACGCGCCCCGAACCACGCAACCGCAACCACTACCTACTGCGCCCGGCAGTTCACGGTATGGAACTGGGAGTCGTCGGCCTCGGCCGCATGGGGCGCATCGTCGTCGACCGCTGTCTCGACGCCGGCCACGACGTGGTCGCCTTCGACATCGACGCGGACGCCCGCGAGGACGCCGCGAGCGCTGGCGCGACCGCCGCCGACTCGCTGGCCGCGCTTGCCGACGAATTCGGCGACGAGAAGCGCGTCTGGCTGATGGTGCCCGCGGGCGACCCCGTGGACGCCGCGCTCGAGGAACTCGCGCCCCACCTCGGGAGCGAGGACGTCGTCGTCGACGGCGGCAACAGCCACTTCGAGGACTCCACGCGCCGCGCGGAATCCCACGAGTTCGCCTACCTCGACTGCGGCACTAGCGGCGGGCCGGCGGGCGCCGAACTGGGCTTCTCGCTGATGGTCGGCGGCCCGGAGTGGGCCTACGACGAACTGATGCCCGTCTTCGACGCCGTCGCCACGGGGCCCGAGGGCCACGACCGCATGGGGCCCGCGGGCAGCGGGCACTACGTGAAGATGGTCCACAACGGCGTCGAGTACGCCCTCATGCAGACGTACGGCGAGGGCTTCGAGTTGCTCCACGAGGGCCGCTACGACCTCGACCTCGAGGCCGTCGCGCGAACGTGGAACAACGGCGCCGTCATCCGGTCGTGGCTGCTGGAACTCTGCGAGGAGGCGTTCCGCGAGGAGGGCGGCGACCTCGGCGACGTCGCCGACCACGTCGCCGGCGGCTCCACTGGAACGTGGACGGTCCAGGAAGGCCTCGAACAGGAGGTCCCGCTGCCGCTCATCTACCAGGCGCTCGCCGAGCGGTTCGGGTCGCGTGCTCCCGAGGAGGGTCGGTTCTCGCGGCGGCTGGCGAACCGGCTGCGGTACGGATTCGGCAGACACGAAGTGAAACGGGAATAGGCGTAAGAGGCGCGACTACCAGTCGTACTCGATCTCTGCGGCGACCCGTTCCGCGACCTCCCCGCCACACTCCTGGCCGACGAGGTGGAGCGCGAGGTCGATGCCCGACGTGACCCCGCCCGCGGTGAGCACGTCGCCGTCGTCGACGAACCGCTCGTCGCGGACCTCGACGTCGTAGTCGGCGAGATCGCCCTTCGCCGACTCGTGGGTGGTCGCGGGCCGGCCGTCCAGCAGGCCCGCTTCTGCGGCGAGCATCGCGCCCGTGCAGACGGTGGCGATGCGGGCGCCCGCGTCGTGGAGGGTACCGAGGCGTTCCGGGAGCGTCCCGTCCTGGACCTCTGCCCACGCCCCGCTGTCGCCTCTCTCGTTCCACCCGCCGCCCGGAACGAGCACGAGGTCCGGCGTGCCCAGAAGCACGTCGTCGGGTTCCACGCGGAGGCCGTGGCTGGCGGTCACGCGCTCGCTCGGGACGAGCGTCCGCAGCGTCGCGTCGACGTCGCCGCCGAAACTGGCGGCGGCCCGGAACGCCTCGTAGGGAGCGACCGCGTCGAGTTCGTCGAAGCCCTCGTACAGCAGGATAGCGACGTCCATACGAACGCGTTCGGCGCGCGCCCACAAAACTCGCCCGAAGGCGGCGTAGCGCAATCACAATACTGTTAAACACCGCTTCCGTACCGCCGAACATGGTTGACACACTCGGGCTGGCGCTCGGGCTCGGGATGGCGCTCACGCTCGTCGGGCTCCACTTCTTCAAGGGCACGTCGAAGCCCGTCCCGGAGGACATCGCACAGGAGGTCCTCGAGCGGCGCGCCTCCACCGTCCCGGAGACGGACTTCCCGGAACCGTACAACCGCTCCATCGGTGGCGGCGGTGGTGCGGGCGCGGTCGCCGGCGCCGGCGCGGAGGGCGAACTCGAGGAGAGCGAGGAAGCGGACGAGGGCTTCGACCCCGAATCCATCCCGGAGGACGACGTCGAGTACTACGAGATCGAGTTCGTCAAGGAGGGCGAGACGATCGAGGTCGGGAACAACGAGAACCTCCTCGACGCGGGCGAGGAGGAGGGCTGGGACCTCCCGTACGCCTGCCGGCAGGGCCAGTGTCTCTCCTGTGGTGGCCGCGTCGCCAGCGGCGACGACGCCAGCGAGTTCATCCGCCACTCCAACAACGAGACGCTCGGCGACGACGAGATCGAGAAGGGGTACATGCTCACCTGCACCGCCTACCCCACCCAGGCGTTCTCCCTGGAGACCGACGAGACGCCGTAACCGGCAACGCGCACCGCTTGCCGCATTTTTCGAAGTCGGAGTTTTCAAATCCTCGCGCATACTGAGCGCCTCTAGTGACCGACACCCGCTCTCCAGACTCCATCACCGACGGTGCCCTCCTCGGCCCGATGGTCCGGCTCGCGTGGCCGATCGTCGTGATACAGCTCCTCCAGGTCGCCTACAACCTCGCTGACACGTTCTGGCTCGGCCAGCTCTCGGGCAACGCCGTCGCCGCCATCAGCATCGCGTTCCCGCTCGTGTTCTTCCTCATCTCCGTCGGCGGCGGCTTCACGACCTCTGGGTCCATCCTCGTCGCGCAGTACACCGGCGCGGACAGCGAGACCTCCGCCGGCAAGGTCGCCGCACAGACGCTCGGCTTCGTCGTCACGATCTCGACGATTCTCGGCGTCGTCGGCCACTTCGTCACCGGCGACATGCTCGCGCTGCTCCCCGCAGACCCCGAGACCGCCCGGGTCGTCATCCCGATGGCCGCCGACTACATGCGCGTCTTCTTCCTCGGGATGCCCGCGCTGTTCGGCTTCTTCGTCTTCTCCTCGCTGATGCGCGGCTACGGCAACACGCGCACGCCGATGATCGTGATGCTCGTCAGCGTCGTCGTGAACGTCGTCCTCGACCCCATCCTCATCTTCGGGTTCGCCGACAACCCGCTGTTCTCGATGCTCGGCGCCGGCGCCTTCCAGTCCTCGTTGTACGCCACCACCGGCTTCGGCGGCATGGGCATCGAAGGCGCCGCCGTCGCGACAATCTTCTCGCGGTCTGTCGCCGCCGTCCTCGGCATCTACGTGCTGTTCTTCACGACCGCCGGCCCCGTCATCGAACTCGGCCACTTCGTCCCCGACTTCTCGATGGTATCGAAGATCGTGCGCGTCGGCACCCCCAGCGCCGCCGAGCAGTCCACCACGGCGCTCGCGATGATCACGCTCACGGCGATGGTCGCCTCCTTCCCGCCTGCAGTCGTCGGAGCGTTCGGTCTCGGCAACCGCCTCATATCGCTGGTGTTCCTGCCGGCGATGGGGCTCGGCCGCGCCACCAACACGATGGTCGGTCAGAACCTCGGCGCCGAGCAGTCCGAACGCGCCGAACGCGCCGTCTGGCTCGCCGCGAAGTTCGCCGCCGCCGTGCTCCTCGGCATCGCCGTCGTCGCCGCCGTCTTCCCGCGCCCCATCGTCGCGGTGTTCCTCGGCCCCAACACGGAGCACGCCGCCGCCATCATCGAGTACGGCAGCACCTACGTCCGCATCCGCGCCGTCGAGTTCGTCTTCATCGGCGTCCTCCAGGTGCTGCTGGGCGCGTTCCGCGGCGCCGGCAACACCAAGACGGCGATGGCCATCTCGATGGTGACGCTGTGGCTCGGCCGCGTCCCCACGGTGTACTTCTTCGCGTTCGTCCTCGGCTGGGGCGCCACCGGCATCTGGGTGGGGATGGCTCTCGGGAACATCGTCGGCGCGCTCGTCGCCGCGCTCTGGTTCACCCGCGGCACGTGGAAGGAGTCCATCGTCGACCGCACGCCCGAACCGGTCTGACTCACAATCGTTATACGGTCGCTCGCACTACGTGGGCCCGAGGGCGCGTAGCTCAGCGGACAGAGCACTTGGTTCCGGACCAAGATGCCGAGGGTTCAAATCCCTTCGCGCCCGTGCAGCGAGTTCTCGAACGAAGTGAGAGTACGAGCGAACCGGCACGAAGGATTTGAAGTAGAGAACGGCGAGTGTAGCGAGGCGTTCGCGTGGTTCAAATCCCTTCGCGCCCGTCGTCGATTTTGGGTTGGAACCCGAAAGCAAGCGACGGGGTTGGGGTGGCGAGACACGCAAGACCTGTCCTTTCGTTCGAGGAGTGTGAGATGAGAATCCGCAGGGAGGTCTCGGAGTGTTCCCGACGTTCGTTAGTTGGGACGGCCGGTAATTGGGTGTGCGAGCTTAGTATAGGGGCTACCAATACACCGAGGATATTCTAATCCGGTTCAATAGGGGCACATCGAGGGGCGACCACACCGTTATCCGATTCCATCGCCTACTGAGAGATATGCCAGATGACGAAGAGCGACGCGAACCAGAGCGGAAGCGCGAGGAAACACGTGACCGCGACCGTGAAGACGGAGCAATGGACGGCGACCCTGACAAGCGGCTTGGTGAACTTGACAACGCACTCGAAGCCGAACAATATCCGGCCACGACGAACGAATTGGTCGAGGCCTACGGCGACTACGATATCGAAACCCAACACGGGACGAAAACCCTCGAAGAAGTACTTGCCTCGACGGACGACCAAACGTTCGACTCTCCTGATGACGTTCGAAGTCGGATACTGGGATTGATACACCGGTAGGGAATGCGCCCAATCATCTCCTCCCCCCACTGGTCGCCTCCAAATATGAAGAGATAGCCGCTACATCCACGGATTGGAGTCGAACTGGAGTTCTTTGATGATGAATACGTCCTCTGTACGTAGCGATTCAGTGTCCGGTCAGACTACTATTCTGAGACGGCCGAAATCGGCCGTCTCACGGCTGCAAGGCTGATTCGTTCGCCGTCGGACGAACGTCCTTCACGCCCGTTTCTGTAACGAACGAGCGCACGAACAGAGACACCCTCAGTACTGCCGGAGAACGGCCGAAACAGAAGCCTGAAGTAGAGCCACCGATTGAAATCGTGTGCGGGCTCGTAGATCAGCGGTAGATCGCTTCCTTCGCAAGGAAGAGGCCCTGGGTTCAAATCCCAGCGAGTCCATATTTCTCCCGGGCCGACGCGCCGAGCGACCGCTGTGTCGCTCGGCCGTCGTCGGCGAGTGTGGCGCGACCAGGCTCGGATTTGAAGCCCTGTCAGTCGCGCGCAGCGAAGCGAGCACGTCTGACTCCGGGTTCAAACCTCTGGAGACCTGTGGTCTCCCGACCTTCGCGGAGTCTCCGGCTTCGCTCACTCCCGACGAGTCCACTCCCGTTCTCGACCGCGTAGCGACCGCTACGGCGTCGTGAACGTGAACGTGTCGCGGGCGCCCGTGGGGTTGACGACGACCCGCGTGTGGGCGCCGTCGGCGAGCGTGACGTTCACGCGGACGCGAAGGAGGCTCCCCGGGCGCCACTGGTCGTCGTCGAGGACCGTGGTCCGGACGTCGGACTGGTGGTGGCCGTTGACGAGGGCCGTGACGTCGGCGGCACCGCTCGGGAGGGTGCTGGCGCCGACGTTCTTCACGTAGACGGTGAGCGTCTCCGAGGCGTTGTCGTAGACGGCGTTCGGACTCTCCGGGTCGCTGACGATAGCGATCTCGGCGTCGGTCTGCGCGCTCTCCGCGCCGCTGCTCTCCTCGATGGCGTTGCCCAGTCGGCTCGCGCTCTGGGTCATAGTGCCGGCGAGCACCGCGGCGACGAGGATGGCAGCGATGAACAACACGAGGTGGGCGGAGGACACCGACGCCATCAGCGCCACCCCGTGGTCGGACCGCGTGCCATTGTCGTCCCCTCCCGGGCGAGACGTTTCAATGTTCGTTCCGTGGGCCGAGGCCCGACCGACCCACGCTACTACGTGTCAAGATTTATGTTGGTGGGGGGGAACGTGTTGTCAAGCAGTCATGCGAGGGGAGGGAACCGAGAACGCTTCGAGGCACGTCCTCGTCGCACGAACGGGGGAGTCGACCGCAACGCCCGGCACGGGGGACGCGTCCAGCGTGCTCGGCGTGACGCACGAGACGGACGCGGAGACGTGGCTGGGGCGCTGGAACGGGGACGTCGAGCGTGCGGCCGTCGTCAGCGTCGGGGAGCGCTCGCGGTCCACGGCGAGTACGAGCACTTCCGGGAGTCCTATCACCGCGGTGACGGGCATCGTCGAGACGGTGCCAGACGAGTCCGACGTGGGGGCCGTCGGCAGGCTCGTCCACGAACACCTGTCAGCGTGGGCGGAGGGCGAGGAGACGACAGTGTTCCTCGACGACCTCGAAGCCGTCGTCGACAACACGTCGACGGAGACGGCGTTCCGGTTCGTCCACGCCGTCCTGTCGTGTGCTGACGAGACCGGTGCGCGTGTGGTCGCGAGGTTCGACCCTGAAGCGTACCCGCCCCACGTCGTCGAGACGTTCGCCGAACTGTTCGACGACGTGCGGCGCTAGAGCCAGTTCTCCCGACGGAAGTAGCCGACGAGTATCGCGGCCATCAGCGCCATGCCTAGCATAACGGCCGGGTAGCCCATCTGCCAGCCAAGTTCGGGCATGTTCCACGGACCGCCGTCGAAGTTCATCCCGTAGATGCCGGCGACGAACGTCAGCGGCAGGATGATGGTCGCGACGACGGTGAGCGTCTTCATCACCTCGTTCGTGGACATCGACAGCGCGTTCAGGTAGATGTCGCGCGCGCCGCTGGTGAGGTCGCGGTACGTCTCCGCGAGGTCCACGAGCTGGACGAGGTGGTCGTAAACGTCGCGGTAGAACTTCTCGGTGTGCTCCTCGACCTGCTCGGGGTCGCCGCGGGCCAGGGCGCCGACCGCGTCCCGGGTCGGCCACAGCAGGCGGCGAACGGACAGCAGGTCCCGCCGGAGGCTGTTGATGCGCGCGAGGACGTCCTCGCCCGTGGCGTCCATCACCTCGTCTTCGACGGCCTCGATGTCGTCCTCTATCTCATCGAGGATGCCGTAGTAGTCGTCGACGATGCGGTCGATGCCGCGGTAGGCGGTGAAGTCCGCGCCGTAGGAGAGTAGCCGCGGGTCGTCGCGGCCGACGCGCTCCCAGACGGCGTCGAGTGCGGGCAACCGCTCGGGTTCGACGGTCACGAGCCAGCCGTCGCCCAGGAAGAACGCGACCTGCTGGTCGCGGAGTTCGTCGGCGAACGCCACGTCGCCCCGGCGGAGCGTCGCGGCCTTCAGGAGGACAAACGTGTGGCCGTCGAACTCCTCGACCTTCGGCCGGACGTCGCCGAGTACGTCCTCGATCTCGAGGTGGTGGAGGTCGTAGCCGTCGGCGACCTCGTCGAGTTCCGCCTCGGATGGGTCGGTGACCCGCACCCACGTCGTCCCACCTTCGTCTCGGGCCGCAATCGGGTCCTCGCGCTCGGCGTGGGTCTCGTCCGCGTAGACGACGGTGTCGACGGTCACGCCCCCACCTCCACGTTCCCCCCGATGCTCGCGAGCGTGATGCCGACGATGACGGCGGTCACGCTGAACGCCCGCCCCGGGTAGGGGGTCGCGGTTCCCACGGCGTAGCCCGCGACGCCCACGGCGGTGACCGCCAGGCCGAGCGCTCGCAGTCGGTCCATACCCCCTCCCTCTCCGTGGACCGTGAAAAAAGGCGACCCTGCGCTACCCGAGCCGTTCGTCCTGGTAGCTCCCGTCGTACGCCCCCTCGTGGTCCGCCGTCGAGAGCACCAGCTGGGCGACGCGGGCGCCCTGCTCCAGTTCGACGTCGTGGTGGACCTCCAGCAGTCCCTCGCCCTTCCCGGTGTAGCCGGCGTCCCAGACGGCGGTGTTCAGCATACAGGAGTTCCGCATGAGCGACGACCGCGGGTAGAGGAAGCCGACGTGCTCCTCGGGGATGGAGATGGTTTCGGCGTACTGGAGGATGTAGCCGCCCGGGGACAGCGCGAAGGTGTCGCCGTCGTCGGCGTCCGGCTGACACGGTTCCCGCTCGCCGATGGTCTTCCCGTCGCGGCCGACGCGCCCGGGTTCGCGCTGTTCGAGGACGGCCTCGACGGTGAGGTCCACGCCGTTGGGCTGGACCTGGGCCTCGCTGACAGGTTCGACGTGCTCGGCGACGAACGCTCCGCTCTTGAACATACGCCGACTCCGCGTGCTGGCCGGTTAGCGGTTGTGTTGTGGCCCGAACGTGGGTATCGTCCACACACACACCAATTTAGGAATACGGCTCCGTATTAGGCGATTACTGCGGTTCCGAAACACGCGGGATTTATAGGCACAGAAGGCCCATCTTCGCACGCTATGGGACAGACGCTCACGGAAAAAATTCTCGATGACCACCTCGTCGAGGGCGAACTGACGCCCGGCGAGGAGATCGGTATCGAGATCGATCAGACGCTCTCCCAGGACACCACTGGGACGATGGTCTGGCTGCAGTTCGAGGCGCTGGAAATGGACGAGGTCCAGACGGAGCTCGCGGCGCAGTACTGCGACCACCAGACCTACCAGTTCGACTTCAAGAACACCGACGACCACCGATTCCTGCGGTCTGCGGCCGGCACCTACGGCGCGTACTTCTCCCGACCGGGCAACGGCATCTGCCACAACGTCCACAAGGAGAACTTCGCGGCGCCCGGCAAGACCCTGCTCGGCTCGGACAGCCACACCCCGACGCCGGGTGGGCTCGGCCAGCTCGCAATCGGCGCGGGCGGCATCGACATCGCGGTCGCCATGGGTGGCGGCCCCTACTACGTCGAGATGCCCGAGGTCGTCAACGTCCGACTGGAAGGTGAGCTCCCCGAGTGGGCCACCGCGAAGGACGTCATCCTCGAGATGCTCCGCCGCCTCTCGGTGAAGGGCGGCGTCGGCAAGGTGCTCGAGTACACGGGTCCGGGCGCGGAGTCGCTCTCGGTTCCCGAGCGCACCACCATCACGAACATGGGGACGGAACTCGGTGCGACCTCCTCCATCTTCCCGACCGACGAGACGACGAAGGAGTGGATGGCGAACTTCGACCGCGAGGACGAGTACGTCGAGCTCACGCCGGACGAGGACGCCGAGTACGCCGACGAGATCGTCGTCGACCTCTCGGACCTCGAACCGCTCATTTCGGCGCCGTCGATGCCCGACAACGTCGTTCCCGTCCGCGAGGTCGCGGGCGAGAAGGTCGAGCAGGTCGTCGTCGGCTCCTGTACGAACGGTGGCTACGAGGACATCCTCCCGGCCGCGAAGATGCTCGAGGGCCGGCAGATCAACCCCGGCACCGAGATGATCGTCGCGCCCGGTTCGAAGCAGGCCTCCGAGATGCTCGCCCGCCAGAGCTGGACCGCGGAGATGATGGCGGCCGGCGTCAACTTCTCCGAGGCGACGTGTGGCGCGTGTATCGGTATCGGTCACGTGCCCGCCTCCGACTCGGTCTCGCTGCGGACGTTCAACCGCAACTTCGAGGGGCGCTCCGGCATCGAGGACGACTCCGTCTACCTCTGCTCGCCGGAGGTCGCCGCCGCGGCCGCCCTCAAGGGCGAAATCGTCGACCCCCGCGACCTCGCCGACGAACTCGGCGACCTCGAGGCCCCCGGCTTCGAGATGGGGACCACGTACACCCCCGGCTACGGCGAGGGTGACGTCGACATCATCACGCCCGACGAGGCCATCGACGACGACCTCATCAAGGGCCCGAACATCTCCAGTGTGCCCGTGAAAGAACCCATCGACGCGGACGTCTCCGGCGAGACGCTCCTGAAGATGGGCGACAACATCACCACGGACCACATCATCCCGGCCACCTCCGACATCCTCAAGTTCCGCTCGAACATCGAGCGGCTCTCGGAGTTCACGCTCTCGCGCATCGACGACACGTTCGCCGAGCGCGCGAAGGCCGCCGGCAGCGGCGTCATCGTCGCCGGCGAGAACTACGGCCAGGGCTCCTCCCGCGAACACGCGGCGATGTGTCCGATGTTCCTCGGCGTCGAGGCGGTGCTCGCACAGAGCTTCGCCCGCATCCACAAGGCCAACCTGTTCAACTTCGGTCTCATCCCCCTCGCTATCGACGAGGAGACCTACGACCGCATCGAGCAGGGCGACGACATCGAGATCGTCGACGACGCCCGCGCGGGCGTCGAGTCCGGCCAGGAGGAGTTCACCATCCGCGTGAACGACGACTGGGAGGCGACCGCACACCTCGACGCCTCCGAGCGCGAGCGCCGCACGCTCGCCGCCGGTGGCAAGCTCTCGCTGACGAAGCAGCGCCACGGCGACGACAGCGGCGCCGCATCCGCCGACGACTAACTCTCCCGTTTCTTTCTTTCGCCGCGATCCCCAGCCGCTGCCACAGACACTTTACCCGCGGTCCGCCTAGCGGCGAGCGTGACGCCAGCCCAGTCCGCGGACGCCGCGTCCTCCATCAGAGAGGCGACCCGCGCGGACCTGCTGGACGTGTTCCGCATCGAGCAGTCCGTCTTCCAGCAGCCGTGGCCGTACTCCGGCTTCGAGCGCCAGCTCGACACCCCGGGGTTCCTCGTGAGCGAGGCCAGCGGGGACGACGACCCGGCCGCCATCGTGGGCTACGTGGTCGCCGACACAGTCACGAGCCACGGCCGGCCGCTCGGTCACGTGAAGAACCTCGCCGTCTACCCGGAGCGCCGCGGCGAGGGAATCGGCCAGGCGCTGCTGGAGCGCGCGCTCGCGGTGCTGTCGAGGACGGGCGTGGTGAGCGTGAAACTCGAGGTCAGGGAGACCAACGAGGCGGCCCGCGGCCTCTACGAGAAGTTCGGCTTCGAGTACCTGCGGACGCTGTCGGAGTACTACGCCGACGGCGAGGACGCCCACGTGCTGGTGGCGGATGTCCGCGACCGTGACTCGTTTTAGGCGGTAGCCCCACCCTCCGGGTATGGGCTACGAGTGTCCGGTCTGTGCCTCCGAGGAGGCCGACGGCGAGCACCTGGCGAACCACCTCGCGTTCACGGCGCTCGTGCGCGGCGGCGACCACGAGGTGTTCCTCGACGACCACGTCCCGGACTGGGCGGACCGCGACCCGGAGTCGCTGGCGCCCGAGGTGACCCCGCACGCGACCGAGACGGAGACGGAGCCGTCGAGCGAAGCGCACGGCCACGACCACGAGATGCCGGCCGTCGAACGGACCGGGAGCGCGGACGTCTCGGGGGAGGCCGCGGAGGTTCTGGAGGAAGCGCAGCGGCTGACCGAGCGGATGCAGGGCGAGGACAGCGAGGACCGCGAGGACGAGCGCAGCGAGTCCTCGGAGTGAGCGAGGGGGGAGTGAAACAACCCGTGAGCCGCGAAGACGAGGGAAGCGAGCCCTCGGAATGAACGAGCGGTGACCGCAGGGAGCCGCGAAGAGGAGGGAAGCAACTCCGACTCCGCAGAGTCCGAAAGGGAGTAGGGCGTGGCGGACGCTCCGGGAACTATGACCGAGACACGCGGCCTGCTCGCCCCCGAGACGGAGGCCGAGGTGCGCGAGCGCTTCGAGGCGGTGGGGATGCCAGCACAGACAGTCACCCGCGAGATAGCGCGCGCGATGGAGTTCCCCAAGGAGGAGTACGACGAGCGCGTCACCGGCGACGTGGTGGCGACGGCGCGGGACGCGCTGTTCGCGTCGCTGCTCGAAGTCGAGGTGGGCGACCGTGAGGAGTTCGAGGCCGCGAAGAGCGACTACCCGGACGCAGAGGTCGTCGAGAACGGGAGTACGGAGGTCGACGGCGTCGCCTGGCACCACGTGCCGTTCGCCGACACGCTGGTGGCGACGACGTTCCAGGAGGAACCGGACGCCGCGGTGGCGACGCTGCAGCGCATCGCGTTCGGGAAGTTCTACCGCGACGCGCTGTAGTCGGCACAGCACTCCTCGAAGTCGGCGTCCGGCGCGCGGCACTCGCCCGTGCAGGGGTGGTCGATGTACTGCTTGAGCGCCATCGCCGTCTCCTCGGTGAGCGCCTGGCCGATGTGTTCGGCGTCGGCCTCGGGGAGCTGGAGGTCGTCGGTCGCGAAGTTCTCCACGAGACAGCGCTTCCACATCAGCTCTCTCGTGACCGACTCGCCTGCCTCGGTGAGCGTGGCTCCCTGGTAGCGCTCGTAGTCGACGAGGCCGCGGTCGGCGAGCATCCCCATCCGCTCGGTGACGGTCGCGGGGTTGACGTCGAGGCGGTCGGCGACCTCGCCGGTCTTCGCCGGGCCACCCGACGTCGCGCTGGCGAGCAGGATGGCGCTCAGATACCGTCCCGCGCTCTCCGAGACCTCGACACCACTCATCGCGTGAGTGTCCGCCGCTCGCAGGGATAAGGCTGTTCCCCGCGGAGCCGTACAACGTTTTGCGCGCGGCGCCGAACGGCTACCCATGGACGACCACGAGTGGCCCGTCGTCGCCTCCGAGACGGAGTACGAGACGGGCTGGTACGACGGCGGCTACGACCGCGTCGAACAGCCCGACGGCACCGAGAAGAGCTACTACTGGGTGTCGCTCCCACCGGCCGTCGTCGTGGTGGCGGTCCACGACGGCGACGTGCTGTTCGTCGACCAGTACCGGCCGACCATCCGCGAGCAGTGCCTGGAACTGGTCGCGGGTATCGTAGAAGAATCAGCGGCGGAACCCGAGGGGCAAGCGCCCGACGAGGGCAGGGAGTCCTACGTCGCGGCGGCCGCCCGCGAGCTCCGCGAGGAGACCGGCTACGAGGCCGAGGAGATCCACTTCCTCCAGGAGTTCTACACGGCGACGGGCGTGCTCCGGCACAAGCGCGGCATCGTCTACGCGGAGGGGTTGACCGAGGTGGGTCAGGAACTGGGCGACAACGAGTTCCTCACCGTGAAGCGGATTCCCGTCGAGGACGCGGTGCACGCGGCCCGCGAGCTACCGGCTAACGACGCGACCATCGAGGGGCTGTTGCTCGCAAAGGCCGACGGCTACCTGTAGCCGAGCGCGGCCGCGAGCATCGGGTCGCGGTGGTCCGGGTCGACGTCCTCCTCGTCCTCTTCGAGCAGGTGGGTCGGAACGTAACGCGTCTCCTGTTCCATGCTAACGGATAGCACTCGAACGCCCTTCGATGTTTCGGCGACCGAAAGCCGTAACGCCGCGGGCCACCACACTCCGGCCATGGACGGCGAGCTCTCCGCGGACGACCTCGAGGCGCTGCTCGACGACGGCGACGTACGCGTCGTCGACATCCGCCGTCGCGCGGCGTTCAAGCGCGGACACATCCCCGGCAGCGAGTGCATCCCGTTCCAGGAACTCCCGCAGTCGGTCGACCGCCTCGACGGCGCCGGGCGCGTCGTCACCGTCTGCCCCCACGGCGAGTCTAGCGTGCAGGCCGCCCGCCTCGTCGCGTCCTACGGGGGGCTGGCCGACGACGCGCGTGTCGAGAGCCTGGCCGAGGGACTAGTCGGCTGGTCGGGCGAGCTTGAGACGACCGACGTGGACGGCGAATCCACTCCCGACGCACCCTTCTGAGAACGACGGTCCGACCGCTCGGCTGCGACGTGCCGACGCGAGTCGAGAGAGAAGTGAGCCGCCGACGTGCGATTCAGGCGACGTTGAAGCCCTTGTCGCGGAGGAAGTCCTCCACGCGCCCCGAGTGGTTGCCCTGGAGTTCGATCTCGCCGTCCTCGACGGTGCCCCCGCAAGCGAACTTGCTCTTCAGATCCGAGGACAGGCTGTCGAGATCGACGTCCTTCGGGTCGAATCCTTCGATGACGGTAACCTCCTTTCCGTAGCGGCGCTCGTCGATGCGGATTTTGATTTGCTGGGACTCTTTGGCGACGTCCTCGCAGACGCAGAGTTCCTCGGGCAACCCGCACGTCGAGCAGACTTCCGACATTACACGTTGGCGTACGAAATCCGTCTATTAAACACTATCGCCAGGGTTCGGGGAGGCGGCTGTATTCGGCAGCCAGCGACCGCGCGAGGCGTTTCGCCTCGGCAGCGTCCTCCTCGTCGACCCGTCCCGCGTAGCGGGCCCGTTCGCGCAGGTTCGCGACGCGCTCGGCGCGGTCGCCCGCGCGCACGTCCACGACGTAGTTCCGGACCGTCTCTCCGGCGTTGCGCGGCCGGTAGCGCTTCCCGAGCACGTACTCGACGCGCTCGAAGGCGGCCTCGACCTCCTCGACGGGGTCGCCGGTGTCGGGCAGCCACCGCAGCCACAGCGCGCGGTACGCCCGGTCGGCCAGCCCCGTGAACCGGAGGACGGCGGTCAGGCCGACCAGGAGGACGGCCCAGACGGCCAGCGTCGAAAGTGGCGGCAGCGTGGGGCCGTCGTCGCTCCCACCACTGCCGTCCAGCGCCGGCGCCGTCACGTTCACGACGTTCGAGCCGTTCCGCTCGTTGGCACCCGCACCGTCCTGGAACGCCTGCGGGTCGCTGGTCGCGCGCAGGGGTTCGTCCGCAGCCAGGTCGCTTGCGGTCCCCGTCGGCGTCGTCGTGGTGGCCGGCGCCCACGTGCCGTTCTCGCTCCCGGCCGCGTCGACGCCTTCGACGCCGTTCTCGCGGGCCGTCTGGACGCGGTCGTCCTCGGCGGACGTGCGCTCGGTGGCCGGCGTCGGGTCGAAGCGTATCCAGCCCCGGTCCGGGACGTACACCTCGACCCACGCGTGGGAGTCGACACCGCGGACGACCCACTCGTCTTCACCGACGCGCTGCCCCTCGGTGTAGCCGGTGACGAACCGCGCGGGCACGCCCTGCGAGCGCAACATCACGACCATCGAACTCGCGTAGTACGTGCAGTAGCCGATCTCGCGGTTCAGCACGAAGTCGTTGACGAGGTTCCCCCTGGAGCCCCGGGCGTCCAGGGAGTACTCCTTGTTCGCCTCCAGCCACTGCTCGATGGCCGTCGCCTGCCGGTAGTTCGAGTCCGCGTCCTCCGTGATGCGGTCCGCGAGGTCGACGACATTCTCGCTCGTGCTGTCCGGTAACTGGAGGTAGGTGTCCCGGACCGCCTGGGGCGTCTCGCCTCTCGCGTCGGCGAGGTCCGACTCCGCCGGCGTGGGCGTCCGACTCGACACCGTGTAGCTGTCGCCCGCGCGGAGGGTCGGCCCGGACAGCAGGAGACCGGACTCGGTGATGGTCGCGTCGACGCCGCTGACCGACTGCGGGACCGGCGCGGACGGCAGCAGGTCGAGGGTCCGCTTGGCCGTGATGCGGTGTTCGATGCGCTCCCCGGTCGGCGGTGGCGCCCCCTTGTCGGTGCTCACGTCCGCCGTCTGCACCCATCCGTTGCCGGTGAACCTGTCGTAGACGGACGCCCTGTAGTACGACGGCTCGTCGGACTCGACGACGAACTGCACCTTCGGGTCGAGGCGGAGGCTCCCACCGACCCCGACGTAGCCGTCGGCGCTCACGAGACTCCCCGCCGACGCCGTCGTCGACGACGGAACGAGCGGTGACCGGCCGCCGGGGACCGCGGTGACCGTCGCGGAGCCGACGATCATCAACGCGAGCACCGCGGCGAGCACCTGGGTCTGCCGGGCGCTCGCGCCGTGAGCGGCGAGCGTGCCGAACCCGACGGCGCCCGTCACCGCCAGCACGCCGACGAGCGTGGTCGTCGTGGTGCTGTCGCCGGTCAGCACGAAGAACCCCAGTGCGAGCGACGCGACGCCGGCCGCCCGGGCGTACTCGGTGCGGGCCGTGAAGTACGCGGCGAGGAACGTCGGCGCGGGCGCGACGGCGACGGCCCACACGCCTGCGGCGGGCATCCGCATCACGGAGTAGCCGGTGAGCAGCGCGACGGTGTCCTGGAGAACCCGCGACGGGGAGAGCACCGCGAAGTACGCCGGCGGCACCGCCAGCAGGTAGAACGCGAGGCCGCCGACGAGCAGCGTGGACGCGAGGCCGAAGGCGTACTTCGACGGGAGCGCACGCAGGACGCCGGCGAGCACCACCGAAGCGACGACCGCGGCGAGGAACGTCGGCGTATCGCCGACCACCGTCACCACGTCGTAGAGCACGGAGAGGTACGCCCCCACGGCGATAGCGATGCACGCCGTCGCCGCGGCCCTGCGGCCGGAGACGCCCGACAGGTCGAGGTCGACCCGTCCGAGGCGAGCGGTGCTCACGCGGACACCTCCGCCGCCGAGGTGCGGCCACCGACGAACTCCTCGTAACGGTGGTCGTCGTCGCCGACGGTGACCGAGACGTGTTCGCCGCTCCGCGGCGCGTGGACGACGATCTCGGCCTCGGCCTTGTGGCGCTGCCGGAGTTTCCCCCCGTCGAAGTCCGCGAGCACGCCGAGCACGCGTCGGCGGTGCGGGTCGCCGTTCGCCGGGTCGAGGCCTCCGGACTGCGTGACGATACCGACGCTGATGCCCGCGTCGAGCAGGTGGGTGGCGATGCTCGCGGCGGCCTCAGCGACGGAGTCCTCGCGGGGGCCCAGCGCCTCCGCGGCGATGGTGACGCGGTCGGTCGCCCCCTCGCCCGCGTACTCGGTGACAGCGAGGCCGTTGGGCTGTTTCGCGCTCACCTTCCAGTTGACGTCGCGGAGCGGGTCACCGCGCTCGTACTCCCGGACGCCCGCGAACTCCTCGCGCTCGTCGGTGATGCCGACGTAGCCGGTGAGCAGCGTCGCCGTGTCCGACAGCGCGTGGACGCGCGGGAACACCGTGACGAGCTGGGCCTCGCCGCCCCTGAACTCCACGGTCCAGAGGCCGAACGGGTCGGTGGCCTCCACGAAGCACGGGCCGACGGCGTGGACGCCGCGGGCCGCGAGCGTTATCTCGTAGGTGAGCTGTCGGCCGTCCGTCTCCGTCTCGAGTCGGCTGTCGCCGCGGAGGCCGTCGCCGAGCGCGTCGGTCACGGTGGCGGGGTACGACCGGTCGGCGTCGACGTACAGTTCGACGCGGCGGCGGTCGCCCTGGTGGCCCTCCCTCGGGGTGATTCGCTCGATGTCCGGCTCCGGGAACGACCAGACGTACAGCCGCGTAGCTGCGAGGAGCGCTGCCGCGGGGACGACCACGGCGTTCAGGCTGCGCCCGCCGAACGCGTAGCCGAAGACGGCGCCGAGCAGGACTGCCGCGAGCACGGCCTGCCCGCGGCGGGTGAGTGTCGTCGCCATCTCACTCCGGGTCGATGGTGTCCAGCGCCCGCTGGACGAGGGTGCGTGCGGGCTCTCCGCCGAGCGTGCCGCCGGATTCCGCGCGGATGCGGTGGGAGAGCACCGACGGGGCCTCGGCCTGCACGTCGTCGGGCACCACGTAGTCCCGGTCGTCGAGGATGGCGCGGCCCTGCGCGGCCTGGAGGAGGGCGATGGAGCCACGCGGACTGACGCCGAGGGCGGCGTGGTCGCGGGTGTAGCGCGCGAGTTCGGTGACGTACTCCTTGACCGGGCGGCTCACCGCCACGCTGGCGGCGACGGCCCGGGCCTGCTGGAGGTCCTCGACAGTCGCGACGGCCTCGATGTCGTCGATGGGGTGGCCGCCGACGACCCGGTCGAGCACCTCGACCTCGTTGTCGCGGTCCGGGTAGCCCAGCCGGAGTTTCTTCATGAACCGGTCGAGTTCGGCGACCGGCAGTTCGTAGGTGCGGTCTCGCTCGACGGAGTTCTGCGTGGCGATGACGAGGAAGGGGTCGGGGAGGGCGCGCGTGTCGCCGTCGGCGGTCACCTGCTCTTCCTCCATCGCTTCCAGGAGCGCCGACTGGGTCTTCGGCGGCGCGCGGTTGATCTCGTCGGCGAGCAGGACGTTCGCGAAGACGGGGCCGGGTTGGAACTCGAACTCCCGGCTCTTCTCGTTGAACACGTTGACGCCGGTGACGTCCGTCGGGAGGAGGTCCGGCGTGAACTGGACGCGACGGAACTCGCCGTCGAAGGAGCGAGCCACGGACCGAGCGAGCATCGTCTTCCCGACGCCGGGGACGTCCTCGAGGAGGACGTGACCGCCGCCGAGAACGGCGGTCAGCACCTGGACGACGGCGTCGTGCTTGTCGACGATGACGGTCTCGATGTTCTCGACGACGCGGTGGGCGAGGTCGCTCGCCTCCGAGACCGACATCTGGGCGGCCCCCTCGGTCTCGGTCCGCGGGTCCGCGACAGCGTGGGTATCGTGGGCATCTGTCATAGTGTGTGGGAACCTACCGCAACTGGTCGGCTGTGGAACGGTAGGTGATGAGACACTTGTATGTCTATTGGTCGCGCGCGTCACTGCCGGTTGTCCACCGCTTGCAGGCCGTACAGGCGCGCTCGTCGCCGTCCTGCCAGCGGCGCGTGGCCGACTCGCCACACGCCGTACAGCGGCCGTCGCCTGACCAGGAACTGGTCACCGCGACCGGGTCGACGGCGCCGGCGCGCTCGTCGGCGAACGAATCGAGGGTCGGTTCCTCGGACACGCCCATGCGTAGGAGCGCCACGGCCATAACGCTCCCGGAGCATCTAAGGCACCGGCGCGAGGAGTTCGCCGTATGGTCTGGGTCATCGACAACGTCGTCTCGCTCGCCGAGAACTTCGCGACTGCCGCCGGCGTCGACCCGCTGTCGACGGTGCTCATCCTGGTCGGCGTAGCGCTCATCCTCCTCAGCTCCGCCGTCTTCGGCGGGCTCGCGACCGGCGGTATGCTCGAAGGATTCGTTCCCGACACCGCCTTCGAGCGCCAGCGCCGCGAGCGCGACCGGACGTAAAACACGCTTCTCAGACGCCAGCGTCGTCGAACGCCGCCGCCAGCAACCCGACCGCCGTCTCCCGGTCGGGGCCGAGCGGCGACCCGGCAACCACGCTGTCCACGTGGTCGGTCACCGCCGACAGCTGCTCGGCGACGTCCTTGGGGTCGCCCGCCAGACAGAACGCCTCGAGCATCCCGTCGGTCACCAGTTCGAACGCCCGCGAGAACTCGCCGCTCTCTATCTGCTCGCCGATCTCCGAGGCGCGCTCGCGGTCGATCCCGTGGCGGTCCAGCACGGGTGGCGCGGCGCCAGCCGCGATGAACGCCACGGGCGGCCGTGCCGCAGCAAGCGCCTTCTCGGCGTCCTCGGCTACCGACACCGAGGCGAACGCCGCCACGTCGACGTCTCCGGGGGCGACGCGGTCCTCGACGCCCTCCGCGACCCGGTCGGCGGACCACGCCAGGTCCCGGGGGTGGCTCGCGTTCACCAGCACGCCGTCGGCGTGCTTCCCGGCCATTCGAAGCATGTGCGGTCCCTGCGCGCCGACGTAGACGGGCACCTCGCCGACCTCGTAGTTCAGGCCGGCGTCCCGCGCGACGAACGTCCCGTCGTGGTCGACGCGCTCCCCGGCCCAGAGGTCCTGGGCGACCTTGAACGTCTCCAGCACTCGGCGGAGCGGCCGGTCGCGCTCGAATCCGAGGTTCCGCAACGTGGACGCGTCGCCCGCGCCGACGCCCAGCACCGCCCGCCCACCGCTCACCTCGTCGAGGGTCGCCACCTGCGAGGCGAGTTTCACGGGGTGTGTCTCGTAGGGGTTCGCCACACCGGGCCCAACGAGCACGTCGTCCGTCGCCGCGGCTACGCGGTCCAGCGCGACGAACGGGTCGCGGTTGTTGTAGTGACACGACGCGAACACCGCGTCGAACCCCGCTCGCTCCGCTCGCTCTCCGAGCGCCGCGACGTCGGTGACAGGAACCTCGGGCGTGAGCTCAATCCCGCGCATACTCCCACCCCCGGAGCGCCTGCCGCACGAAGTCCCCCTCGACCTCGCGGTACAGTTCGTCGCTGCCAGCGTGGTCGCCGAACTCGAACTCCCGCACGACCACCACGGGCGTACCGCCGTCGCCTTCCCCGGAGACGAGGTTCGCCGTCGCCGCAAGTTCGTCCACGACGCTCTCGACGGTCACCGCGAGCTCGTGGCCGTCACGGTCGGTCTCCCCCCGCCAGTCCCGGGACGCGGGCATCCCCACCCACCCGAGTGCGACGCCGCGCTGGCCGTGCCGGAACGGCCGCCCGGACGTGTCCGTGACGACCACCGCGACGTCCGCGTCGAGCTTCGACTGGATTCGTTCGGCGCTCTCCGACGGCCGCTTCGGCAGGAGCAGGATGTCCGCATCGCCGGTGTTCGAGCGGTCGATGCCGGCGTTGACGCCGACGTGCCCGAACCGCGTCTCCGTCAGTAGGAACGGTGCCTCCATCAGTACGTCCGTCGACTCCTCGAGGACGGCCTGCGCGAACCGGGGGTCCTTCTCCTCGCCAGTGACGTCGGCGAGGCGGTTAGCTATCTCCCGGGCGCGCGGCCCCGCGGGGAACGACGAGAGGCGGGCGGTCTGCCCCTCGGACTTCGAGACGACGGTGCTGGCGACGCAGACGACGTCGCCGTCGGCCAGCTCCGCTCGCTCGGCGATCAGCGAGGCGAGTTCGTCGCCCGGCCGCACCTCCGGCAGTCCCGGCACCGCGAACGCGTGCATACCCCCGACTTCGACGCCCCCGGCAAAAGTCCCGACGGTACCGGAGCCCCCTCACTCCCAGCGCGGGGTCACGTCGATAGCGTCCTCCTCGACCTCGAGGAGAAGCAGCGACGGTTCTTCGGCGGGGTCCGCGCCGGTGGCGCTCCCCGGGTTCAGCATCCGGACGTCGTCGGTCGTCCAGTCGCGAAGCCTGTGGGTGTGCCCCGAGATACCGACAGCGTTCGGGTCGTCGCGCTCCTCGCGCACCGTCTCGCGGACGCGCTCCTCGTAGCCGTCCAGCGGGCCGGTGCCGTGGACGACGACGAACTGGACGTCCTCGACCCACAGCGTCTCCGTTTTGGGGAGGCCGAGGCTACGTGGGTCCATGTTCCCGCGGACCGCGACGAGGTCGTCCGCGATGTCGCGAATCTCGTCGTAGGCCGCCTCGCTGTCGAAGTCCCCGGCGTGGACCACGAGGTCCGCGTCCTCCAGTTCGTTGGCGACGAAGTCGGGCAGTTCGTCCGCGCGGGACGGGATGTGGGTGTCGCTGACGACGACTACTTGTCTCATAGTGGACCGTTCGAGGCCCACGGCCAAATAGCTTCGAGCGCTTGACGGGGCGGCCCGGGAGTGAAAGCCTCTTTTCCCAGGGCTTCCTACGGACTCGCGGGCGACGGTGACGAGGAGTTACCCCCTCCGAGCCCCTTGTGACGAGGCCTTTCTCCCGAGTCGCCCGCCTCCGGACGACGCGTAGCCATTGCTCCGGGTTGGCGAACAGGTGGCGTCACTGCGCGCGGACCGGTCCACCGCCGCTTCGCTGCCCGGCCCACGTCGGCTGTCAGGTCACGGGGCGGGTTGGTCCCGGCTTCACACTTAAAACGCCGCACCAGCGTCCGGCGACCGAGCGGAGTCGTTCGAGAGAGCGAAGCTCTCTCGTGATGACGAGAGACGCTTACGGCGTCTCTCGAACCACGTAGCGGAGTGAGGGAGGAGTGCTTTTGGTGGAGCTTTTGCCGAGGGCTGGCTTCGCCAGCCCACAGCGCAAAAGGTCCGCTAGAAGAACTGCTTCAGGTCGTCGCGCTTCGCGGCCTCGAGGTGGGTGCGGACGGCCTCGTTGAGTGCCTGGATGTTGCCGGTCTTGGCGGTGATGGGGGCGATGGTGTCCTGCCACTGTTTCCACGGCGGGAGCAGGCCGAGGCGGTCTGCGATGTCGTCCAGCCGTTCGTCGCGGTCGTCGACCTTGTCCATCTTGTTGACGGCGACGACGGGCGCGATGCCGAGGTCCTCGAGCAGGTAGAACAGTTCGACGACGTGTGGAATCTCGTCGTCGCCGGAGTGGCGGTCGATGATGTCGACGGCGGCCTTCCCGTCGAGGACGAGCACGCCGACCAGGATGTCGTCGGCGTTGGCCTCGAGGTAGTGGACGATGTCTGTCTTGATCTGCTCGCGGTGGTCGTCCTCGACGCCGGACATGAACCCGAAGCCGGGCAGGTCGGTGACCATGAAGTCCTCGCTCGCCCAGTCGAAGTGGTTGGGCTGGCGGGTGACGCCGGGTTTCTGTCCCGTCGGTACCTTGTGCCCCGTAATCTCGCGCATCAGCGTCGACTTCCCGACGTTCGACCGGCCGACGAGCACGACCTCGTCGCTCCGGTCCGGTCGGTTCTCGAACATACCCAGGGTAGCCAGCGGTCGGGGTTAAACCTCGCGTCCGAGCCCGAGACGTTTCACTCCACTCCCCGTTCGCTCAGCCCGAGACGCTTCGCTTCGCTCACCGTCTCGCGGACGCTCAAACGCTGCTTTGAGTCCTGGGGAGGTTAAAGCAGTAGGCCGCCGAAGGGGTTCATGTATGCGACAGAAAACACTCCTGCTAGCCGTCCTCGGCTCCGCGCTGCTCGTCAGCGCCGGCGTCACGGGCGCGCTCATGCTCGGCAGTGGCCCCGCTTCCGCCAGCCAGCCCGACCAGTCCCAGAAGTCCATCACCGTCTCCGCGAACGGCGAGATCGAGGCGACGCCCGACCAGGCCATCGTGCAAGTTGCCATCGTCGCGACCGGCAACGACTCCACGGCCGTGCGCGAGGAACTCGCCTCCGACGCGCAGTCGATGCGGACGGCCCTCGAGGAGTACGGCCTCGACAGCGACGCAATCCGCACCGCGCACTACGACATCCGCCAGGAACGCGAGCGGACGCCCGAAGGCGTCGAGGAGGGTGACTACCGCGGCATCCACGCCTTCGAGGTCACGCTCGACGACACCGACGCCGCCGGCGAGGTCATCGACGTCGCGGTCGACAACGGCGCCGACCAGGTCAACGGCGTCTCCTTCACGCTCTCCGAGGACAAGCGCGAGGAACTCCACAACGAGGCGCTCACCGAGGCGATGAGCAACGCCCGCGACCGCGCCGACACGCTCGCGGCCGCCGGCGACCTCTCCGTGACCGAGGTCCACACCATCGTCTCCACCGAGACCCGGTACCACGACTACCGCGTCGAGACGGCGTACGCGAGCGCTGCCGGCGACAGCACCTCCATCGAGGCGGGCGCGGTGACCGTCACCGCGAACGTCCACGTGACGTACAACGCCACCGCCGCGTAACGAACTGCGAGCGACCCCGGGACGAACCGGGGTCGGCAACGCTCATGAACGTTTTTCCCCCGTCCCGCTCAATCGACTGTCGTGCGACTCGTACAGGTGACGATTCCGACGGGCAAACGGGGCGCGGTCCTGGATACGCTCGACGACGAGGGTATCGACTACGTGGTTACCGAGGAGACCAGCGGCCGCGAGTACACCGCAGTAGTCCACTTTCCGCTCCCGACCGAAGCCGTCGAGGATATCCTCGAATCCCTCCACGACGTGGGGCTCGCCGAGGACGCCTACACGATCGTCCTGAACGCCGAAACCGTCGTCTCCCGGCAGTTCGACGCGCTCTCCAAGCGCTACGAGGAGGAGTCCGAGAAAGGGGGGCACATCGCCAGACAGGAACTGGTCGCCCGCGCCGACGAACTCGCGCCAAAGTGGCGGACGTACTTCGTGTTGACGCTGGTCAGCACCATCATCGCGACGGCCGGTCTCCTCCTCGACTCTCCGGCGACCGTCGTCGGGTCGATGGTCATCGCGCCGCTGCTGGGTCCCGCGATGTCCGCGAGCGTCGGCACCGTCGTCGGAGACAACGACCTGTTCCGGCGCGGCGTCCGCCTCCAGTTGCTCGGCGTCCTGCTGTCGGTCGTCGGCGCCGCGGTGTTCGCCTTCCTCGTGAAGGAGGCCCACGTCGTGCCGCCCGGCCTCGACGTCGTCGAACTGTCGGAGGTCCGGGAGCGCCTCCGGCCGGACTTCCTCTCGCTCGTGGTGGCCCTCGGCGCGGGGGTCGCGGGCGTGTTCAGCCTGATGACCGGCGTCTCCGCCGCGCTCGTCGGCGTCGCCATCGCCGTGGCACTCATCCCGCCAGCCGCCACCGTCGGCATCGGCATCGCCTGGGGGATTCCGACGCTCGCCATCGGGTCCGGCATCCTCGTGCTGGTGAACGTGCTCTCCATCAACCTTGCCGCGCTCGTGGTGCTGTGGTACTCCGGCTACCGACCCGAGCGGTTCTTCCGGGTGGGACAGGCCCGCGCCGCGCTGGTCAAGCGCGCGGCGGTCCTGGTGTTCGCCATCGCCGTCCTGTCGGCGTTCCTCGGCGGTGTCACGTACGCCTCCTTCCAGTCCGCCTCGACGGAGCAAGCGGTCAAAGCCGGCGTCGAGGACCTGACCGGCGCGCCACAGTACGAGGGCGTCACGCTGCTGGACATGCGCTACGAGTACGAGTCCGGCCTCGTCGTCCAGCACCCCACGGAGGTGGTGGTGACCCTCGGGGTGCCCCCCGGTAGCGACTACCCCGGGCTCCCGGCCACGCTGAACGAGCGCATCGACGCACGCGCCGGCCGCAACATCACCGTCGAGGTCCGCTACGTCCAGGTCGCGCGCGTCGAGTGACGGACGCTCCGCGGCAGTGACGCGCTACTCCTCGAACGGCAGTTTGGGTTCGAAGCCGACAGCCTCGATTGCGGCTTCGAGCGCTTCTTCGACGCCCTCGCCGGTCTCCACGCTCATGTAGCAGTCCGCCTCCACCTCGTCGGAGAGGTCGGTCTTGTTGCAGACCGTCACGAGTGGGACGTCCGGGAACTGCGCGGCGACCTCCGCGCGGAGCGCGCGCTGGTCCTCGAGGGGGTAGCCACACGTCCCGCTCGGGTCGAGGAAGAAGAGGATGACGTCACCAGCGTGCGCGAGCGCGGAGACGGCCTGGTTCTCGATCTGGTTGCGCTCGTCGGCCGGGCGGTCGAGCAGCCCCGGCGTGTCGACGATCTGCCAGCGCACGCGCTCGTGCTCGAAGTGCCCGACGCGGATGCCCTTCGTCGTGAACGGGTACTCCGCGGTCTCGATCTTCGCACTCGACACCGCGTTGACGAACGACGACTTCCCGACGTTCGGGTAGCCCGCGACGACGACGGTCGGGTCGTCGGGTTCGATGGTGGGCAGGTTCTTCAGCGCGTCCCGCGCCTGCCCGACCGCCTCGAGGTCGTCGGCAACCTGGTTCATCACCGACCCCATCCGCGCGAACGCCTGCTTGCGAATCTTCCGGGCGCCGTCCGTGTCGTGGGGGAGTTTCCCCATGTACTCCCGGCCGAGGTCGTGGGTCTTCGAGGCCGCCCACGATATCTCCGAGAGGTGCTGTCGGAGCGCGTCGATACCCTCGTCGCTGTCGTACTCCTTGCGCAGGATGGCGTCGGCGAGTTCGTAGTAGAACGGGTCCACCTGGTCGAAGTCCGGCCACTCCGTCACCACGTTGTGGAGGTTGTCCCCGAGGATGTTCGAGGACGTCTGCAGCATCGACTCCTGGGCCTCCCGGCCCCCCTTCGCCCGCCCCGAGCGCGCCGCCCGCGAGAACGCCTTGTCGAGGAGTTCCTCCGACGTGGGCGTCGTCGGCAGGTTCTCGAAAATCATGCTCGCGAGTAGGCAGGCGACACGTAAAAGGCCACGTATCGGCGGCTGTGGGGCTTCTTCAGGTTCACTCGAGGATGTGGTTCTGGAGAGCGCTCTTCGAAAGCCCCGAGGCTACGAACTCGGGGGACTCGCTGTGCTCCTCGCTCCGCTGCGGTGCTTGCGTCGTCCGCCGTCGTTCGTAGCCTCGCCCCTTTCAGTCCACCCGCTACCGGGTGTCGAACAGGGACTGACGGACTGAACGCCCAGTCGGTCGTACACGACGCTTTTGGCCATAGAGTCCCTCTACTCGGATATGACAAACTGGCGCGCGGTGCTGGTCGGGTTCGCCGTCGAGTTCGTGTTCGGCGTGTTCGCGTTCGCGCTGCCCGGCATCGGCCACGCGGCGGCGGGGCTCGCGGGCGGCTTCGTCGCGGGCTGGATGGCTGGCGGCGGCCTCTGGCGCGGCGCCTGGCACGGCCTGCTCGCGGGCGCGATCGGCGGTATCATCGTCGCCATCATCATCGTGCTGTTCGGCCTCGTGCTGGGGGCGACTGGGCTCGTGCCCGCGGGCTTCCTCGGCCTCGGTATCGGTCTCATCGCACTCGTCGTGTTCCTCCTGCTCGCTATCGACAGCGCCATCGCGGGCGCGGTCGGTGGCTGGCTCGTGGAGCGCTAGGCCAGGAACGAACGCAGTTCCTCGGCGAACTGTTCGGGCGCGGTCTGGACGCCGAGGTGGCCGACGCCCGATAGCTCCGCGACCGTCGCCGTTTCGACGCGGTCGGCGAGTTCGAAGACGGCGTCCCGGAGGTGGTCGGGGCTGTGCTCCCCCGCCAGGAGCAGCGTCGAATCCGGAACGTCGGGGTCGCCGAGTTCGTAGCCTTCGACCACGCGGGTCTCCCGGACGACCGTCTCGGCGAGTGGCGTGGCGCGCGCGACCAGTCCCGGGTCGAACTCGTGGATGTCGCCGGCCTCCCGGAAGAACAGCTCGATGGCGCCCTCGCGGTCGCCGTCGTCGAGGCGGGCCTGCAGTCGGTCGGCGAGGTCGTCGCCGCGGTGGTCGCCGACGAGGACCGCCGGCTCGTAGAGAACGAGGTCGTCGATGTCCAGGTCGCCGGCAGCGGCCAGCGAGACGAGACCACCGTAGGAGTGCCCGACGACGACGGGGTCGCCGTCGACCGCGTCCACGACGGCCCGCAGGTCTGCGACCTCGCGGCCGAGGTCGTACTCGTCGGCGTCGGCGCTCGCGCCGCGGCCGCGGCGGTCGTAGGTCACCACGCGGAACTGGTCGGTGAGGTGCGGCCGGAGCGCGCGCCAGCTCCCCTTCGTGGTGCTCCCGCCGTGGACCAGGACGAGTGGGCGACCGTCGCCGTACGTCCTGTAGCCGATTTCGGTATCGTCGGCGGAGACCACTGAGTCCATGGGTGCGTCACTCCCGTCGCTCACCGTGAAAATCAATCGGTTCCCCCGCAGTCGCGGCCCGTCAGCGACGCGCCCGGAGTTCGTCCAGCAGGTCCTCGACGTCCATGTCGTGTTCGGCGAGCACGACGAGCATGTGGTAGACGACGTCGGCGCCTTCGTGGGCGAGTTCGTCGGTGTCGCCGTCCTTCGCGGCGAGCAGGAACTCCGTGGTCTCCTCGCCGAGTTTCTCGAGGGCGGCGTTCTCGCCCTTCTCGTGGGTGAACAGACTCGCCGTGTAGGAGTCCTCCGGGAGCGTCTCCTTGCGGTCCTCGACGACCGCGAACAGTTCGCGGAGTACGTCGTCAGCGTCCCCGTCGCTCACCGCTCTAGCACCTCGCGGATGTCGTCGAGGTCACCGAACGCCTCGGGGTCGCGGCGCCCCTCCTCGAAGACGTCCTCGGCGACCTCGATGGGGGCGTCGGTGCGCGCGACCAGCGCCAGCGAGTCGCTCGGGCGGGCGTCCACGACCGCGTCGCCGCGGGGGGTCTGGACGTGTAGGTCGGCGTAGTAGGTGCCCTCCTCGACGCGCGCGACGACCACGCGGTCGATGCGGCCGCCGAGTTCCTCGACGAGGTCGAGCGTGAGGTCGTGCGTGAGCGGCCGCCCGATGTCCCTCGCGTCGAGACCGCGGGCGATGCTCGTCGCCTCGTCGAAGCCGATGAAGATGGGGAGGACGTCCTCTTCGTCCTCGACGCCGACGAGCACGACCGGCAGCGCGCCGTCGGGCGTGCCGGCGACGCGGACGCCCTCGATGTGTGCGTTCATGACGGGACCACCACGAGGAGCGTCAAAAGACTGCCTCCTCCCTGGGGAAGAACGCCAGGTCGTGGATTCGCGAGTCGTCGGTCAACTCGGGGTGGAAGGAGGTGCCGACGACGGGGCCGTCCCGCACCGCGACCGGGTCGCCCTCCCAGGTCGCGAGCACCTCGACGTCGTCGCCGACCTCGGCGATGAGCGGCGCGCGGATGAACACGGCGGGGAACGGGTCGTCGAGGCCGTCGACGTCGAGTGGCGCCTCGAAGGAGTCGACCTGCCGGCCGAACGCGTTCCGGTCGACCGTGGCGTCGATGAGGTCGAGGGTGTCCACGCGCTCGTCGTTCGCGTCCGCGGAGGCGACGATGAGGCCCGCACAGGTCGCGAGCACTGGTTTCCCGGCGGCGACGTGGTCTCGTATCTCCTCGTCGATGCCCTCGCGGGCGAGCAGCCGCGAGATGGCGGTCGACTCGCCGCCCGGCAGCAGGAGGATGTCGCAGTCGGGCACCACGCCGCTCGTCCGTATCTCCACGACCTCGGCGTCCTCGCCGTGGGCGTCGGCCGCGCGGCGGATGGCGTCGGCGTGCTCGGAGACGTCGCCCTGTACCGCGACGACCCCAGCGCTGACAGTCATGGCTACCGGTAGGTGTCTGCGGGGAAAAAGCCTCTCGCTACACGAAGAACTGCAGGAGCAACACGACGACGCCGAAGAACGCGCCCGTGGCGACGACGGAGCGCGGGTCGATCTGGATTGCGTTGGGGTCTTCCGAGTCGAAGTACCGGACGAGGCCCGCACTGGACATCAGTCCGCCGGAGTCACTACTCATGTTCGTCCATCCTCGCCGCGGTGGCCTAAACCTTTCGTGTGGCCGCACTCCCGGCAATCACCGAGCCGTGAGAAACCCTTATGCGCCGGGCGCGGCAATCCCCAGTAGACCGATGACAGTCACACTCAAGGACTTCTACGCGGACTGGTGTGGGCCCTGCAAGACCCAGGACCCGATCCTGGACGACCTCGAGGAGGACTACGACAGCGTCACCTTCGAGAAGATCGACGTCGACGAGGCCGAGGACGTCGCCAACGAGTACCAGGTTCGGTCGATTCCCACCATCGTCGTGGAGAACGACGACGGCATCGTCGAGCGGTTCGTCGGCGTCACGCAGCGCGAACAGCTCGAGGACGCCCTCGACGACGCGGGCGCCTGAGCCGGCCGCCTGAGCCGGCCGCCGTTCTTCCCCGCAGCCGCGACCACCGCCCAGCGGCCGCACTCTCTCAGCCGACGCTGGCCGAGCAGTGACCCTGGCCGTGTGACGGCCGTGGGGTTCCGGTAGGCTATTGTACGCGACGCGTCTCCCCGTGGATATGTTCTGGCTGCCGCTCGTGGCCGCGAGCGGGACGCCGGCGGTGACGCCCCAGATGCTGGTCGTCTTCGCCGTCGTGCTCGGGGCCCTCGTGCTGTTCGTCACGGAGTGGCTCCCCATCGACGTCACCGCCATCCTCGTGATGGTGGTGCTCATCGTGCTCGGCGACTGGACGCAGGTGTCGACCCAGGAGGGCATCTCCGGCTTCTCGAACAAGGCGACGGTCGCCGTGCTCGCGATGCTCATCCTCAGTTCGGGGGTGAGCCGGACCGGCCTCGTCCAGATTATCGGCCGGAAGATGGCCGCGTTCGCGGGCACCAGCAAGCGCCGCCAGCTACTCGCGACCATCGGCGCCGGCGGCCCCGTTTCCGGGTTCATCAACAACACGCCGGTCGTCGCCATCCTCGTCCCGGTCGTCTCGGACCTCGCGCACAAGGGGAAGACGAGCCCGTCGAAGCTGCTCATCCCGCTGTCGTTCGCCTCGATGCTCGGTGGGATGTTGACGCTCATCGGGACGTCGACGAACCTGCTCGCCAGCGAGACGGCCGCCCGCCTCGGCGAGTCACAGGGCATCGAGAGCCTCCACGCGTTCTCGATGTTCGAGTTCACGCAGCTCGGCGTCCTCGTCCTCGTCGTGGGGTCGCTCTACCTGTTCACGGTCGGCTACCGGCTGCTCCCCGAGCGCGTCCCGCCCGAGGACGACTACCTCACGGAGTACGAGATGAGCGACTACCTCGCTGAGGTGGTCGTCGGGGAGTCCTCGCCGCTCGTCGGGAAGACCGTCAGCGAGGCCATCGACGTGGACCGCTTCGACGCCGACGTCCTGCAGCTCGTCCGCGGCGACGAGCGGTTCATCAGGCCCATCGGCCAGAAGGTCATCCGACCGGGGGACGTCCTCGCCATCCGCACCGACCGGGACACTCTCGGCGGCATCTCGTCGGTCGACGACCTCTCGCTGGTCGGGACCCCGGAGACGGAGGACGAACTCGAACCGACGACCCAGGAGGAGCAGGCGCTCGTCGAGGTCGTCATCCAGTCGGGGTCGTCGCTCGTCGGGGAGACCCTGGCCTCGGCGTCGTTCCGCAACCGCTACGACGCGAACGTGCTGGCGTTCCGCTCGCGCGGCGAGACGCTCCACGAGCGCATGGACCGCGTCGAGATGCGCGTCGGGGACACGCTGCTCGTCCAGGCGCCTCGGGACAGCATCGACCGCCTCTCGACGAGCCAGGACTTCATCGTCGCCCACGAACCCGACGAACCCGACTACCGCAGCGAGAAGATTCCCCACGCAATCGCCGTCATCGTCGGCGTCGTCGTCGCGGCGACGGTGACGCCGCTGCACATCGTTACCACCGCGCTCGGCGGCGTCGTGGCGATGGTCGCCCTCGGCGTTCTCCGCCCCGCGGAGGTGTACGACTCCGTCGACTGGAACGTCATCTTCCTGCTCGCCGGTGTCATCCCGCTGGGCATCGCGCTCGAGCAGACCGGCGCCGCCGCGCTGCTCGGGTCGCTGGTCGCGTCGACGGGCACCGTCCTCCCCGCGGTCGGCGTGCTGTGGGTGTTCTACGTCTTCACAGGACTAATCACAGGCGTCATCAGCAACAACGCGAGCGTCGTGTTGATGATTCCGGTGGCCGTCGAGGCGGCCGTCGACATCGGCGCGAACCCGTTCGCGTTCGTCCTCGCGGTGACGTTCGCCGCCTCGACGTCGTTCATGACGCCCGTCGGCTACCAGACGAACCTCTTCGTCTACGGCCCCGGCGACTACCGCTTCGGGGACTTCTTCCGGGTCGGCTTCCCGCTCCAGATGCTGCTCTCCGTGGTCACCGTCGCGGGCATCGTCGCCTTCTGGGGGCTCTGACGCGGGCGCCCGCCGTCAGAACGACCGGGTCACTCGAATTTGACGCCCACGTCGTGGAGCCCCTCGTTGTTGATGGCGAGGTTGATGAGCAGCGGCGTCAGCGACTCGACCTCGGCGGCGTTCGCCAGCGGTCCGGCGTCGAGCGCCCGGAGCCCCTCGATGCCCGACGCGAGGTCCGCGACGTTCCGCTTCGCGTCGCCGTCGTCCCCGACCACGAGCGTGTCCAGGTCGAGTTCCACGTCGAGGTTCGCGACGCGGTCCGCCGAGAGGTTGTGGAACGCGCCGACGACGGCCACCTCGTCGGGCGCGGCGTCCACGACCAGCCTGGTGACGCTGCCCGCCTCTGGCGGGTTGTAGCCGAAGCCGCCCTCTCGCTTCTTCATCCCGACCGCGGGCGAGACCAGCAGCGTGTCGTCGTCGAGTCGGTCCGCGATCTCGTGGACGAGGTCCGCGACGTGGTAGGCCGGCACCGCCAGCACGACGACGTCCGCGCGGTCGGCCGCCATCGCGTTCTCGAACCCCGTGATCTTCTTCTCGACGCCGCGGCTGTCGAGTTCGGTCTCGTACCCCTCGGCCTTCGCCCGCGCCTTCTCCGGGTCCCGCGAGCCGATGACGACCTCGTGGTCGGTGTGGTAGGCCCACCGGAGCGCGAGCGCTTCGCCGATGTCGCCGGTTCCGCCGAGTAACGCGATTCGCATACTCGTGAGTCGCCGCGCACGCGAATAAGGATTGGTGGTACCGGCGGCTACCGACAAGGGGCGGCGCGCTGGTCAGTCCGAGTCGAGAATCGCGGGCAGGTCGTTCACGGAGTCCAGCACGCGGTCGGCGTCCGCGTCGTCGTACTTCCGCCGCCCCGAGTCGCCCGTGAGCCCGCCGGTCAGCACGCCCACGCCGTAGTAGGTCCGCTCGGCGTCGGCCTCCCGGGCGTTCACCGCCGTCTGCACGTCGTCGAGCGTGTCCCCGACGAACACCACGCTGTCGGCGTCCGTGCGCTCGGCCAGTTCCACGAGCGCCCGGGGGTCGGGTTTCCCCTCGTCCCAGTCGTCCATCGTGAACCGGCGGTTCTCGGGGACGTCAAGGCCGGCGCGGTCGAGCGCGATGGTCGCCTCGTCGGCCGGCCGACCGGTCAGCACGCAGACCGGGTAGCGCTCGGTCAGCCACTCGACCGTCTCTGGAGTGACCAGCACGGATTCGTCGTTGATGTAGCCCGGGGTGTCCAGTTCAGCCTCGCCACCCTCGAGCTCCTCGTACAGCGCCGACCCGAGGTAGAGCTGCTGGAACACCTCGCGCAGGCGGTCCGGGTCCCACTCGTCGAAGACGCGTTCCGCGGTGTCCGAATCGAGGCGCGCGCGTACGACCTCCTCCGCGCCGGCGAGGCCGCCGCCGCGCTCGGCAATCTCGTCGGTGAACGCGACCACGTCGCCGTCGTACCCCTCTCGCTTACTGAGCACGAACAGCGCCGCGGCGTCGGTGAGCGTCCAGTCGTTGTTGAACCCGCCCGCGTCCTTGAACTGCTGGACCGCGGCCTTCTCGATGGTGTCCCCGTAGACGTGCTCGACGGACTCGACGATGGCGCGCCGGTAGGAATCGGCCACGTCGACGAGCACCCCGTCGATGTCGAGCACGACTGCCTCGACTTGCATGCCCCCACCGAGGCCGCCCGGCGAGAAGTCAGTTACGCGTCCGCGCGACGAACAGCGTCCCCGTCTCGACGGTGCGCCGGTCGACGGGCACCGCCGGCTGGTCGCCGCCCAGGGTCGTGAACAGGCACGCCGCGTCCGCCCGCTCGGCCACGTCGAGGAGCGCGCGGTGGAGCTCCGGCGGGCAGTTCAGCGCGTACACCGCGTCGGCGTTCGCGTACACCGCCGGGTCTGGGTCGGTCACGTCGTCGACGACGAACCGGACTCCGTCGGGGACCTCACGCTCGTGGACGTCCGTCGCCGTCACCGCGTGCCCGCTCGCCGCGAGCGTCGCCGCCACGTTCGGGCGCCGACCGATTCCGACCTCGACCAGGCGGTCGAACTCCGCGAGCACGTCGGCGACGTTGGGTGGTTTCCCCACGCCGGGATGTTTATGTCTCGCGGCGTTTAACGTCACCTCATGCGCGTAGACATCGTCCCCGTCGGCGACGTGCCCGCGCAGGTCAAGCGCGAGGCCTCCTCGAGCCTCCGCTCGGTCTACGACTGCGACGTGGTCGTCGCCAGCGAACAAGAGGTTCCCCAGGGGGCGTACGACGACGCGCGAAGCCAGTACCGCGCCGCGGAACTCATCGACCTCGCGACCCGCGTCAGCGACGGCGACAAGACCCTCGCCATCACCCCCGAGGACCTCTTCTACCGCCGCCGCAACTACGTCTTCGGCCTCGCGTACCTCGACGGCCGGGGCTGCGTCGTCTCCACCTACCGGCTCCAGACGTCGAGTGACGGCGGCTTCTCCGAGCGCCCCGCTGCCGACGTCTTCGACGACCGCGTCCGCAAGGAGGTCGTCCACGAACTCGGCCACACGCTCGGCCTCGAACACTGCGACAACAACCGCTGCGCGATGAACTTCTCCCCCACCGTCCGGGAGGTCGACCGCAAGGAGGAGAACCTCTGCGGGAGCTGCCAAAGAACCGTTTTCTGACGGACCTTTTGCGCTGCGGGCTGGCTTCGCCAGCCCTCGGCAAAACCTCCACCAAAAGCACTCCTCGCTCACTTCGCTAGCGCTCCGTTCGCTCGTCGGCCTCCGCTCGTTCGCGTCGCTCACTCGCGGAGTGAATCGCGGCACTCGGGTTCTTCGAACCGCTCGCGCCGCGAATGCTACAGTTTGCTGGTTAGTTCTGCTGTAGCTTCTCGGCGCACCCATCCGAGAACGGCCGGAATCGCCGGCCAGCCGGGCGTCCGCCCGGCTAGTAGTCGAGAAGTGACGCCGAAACGTTCGGAGAAAACGCTACTGGGGGTGTTTCAATCGCTCACAGGGAGGGGTCAGCGAGGGGCGAGAGACCGACTCCGAGCGGTCCGATACCGGGAACGTCAGTGCCGTTGACCGGTGGCGTCACCGTGGGGCCGGCTCCGGCCCCCTCACTCGCGTTTCCCGCTGCCACCGTCGTATTCACAACCGTCGTGGTGGCTGGCCCGTCAGTGGACGGGCCGTTTCCCGCTCCCGGCCCACCGGTAGCGGGTTTGCGGGACTCGTTGACCGGCGGTCCCGCGATGTCGCGGGCTATCGCCGCCATCTCCGTACCGGTGAGCTTGTCGGCGTCCGCCTGGATGCGGCCGAGAGCCGCGGTGTCGACTCCCCTCGACGCCAGCACGTCGGCGGGCAGGCCGCGCGCCGTCTCAGTGGTCCGGTTCGAGAGCCGGCGCACGGTCCTGATCTCGGTGGCTAGCTGCGCCATCTCCCCCCGGAACTGCCCGAGGGAGATGTCACCGTTCTGCCTGGCGTCGAGGAGCTCCTGCTTGCGCTCCCGGAGTTCGGCGAGCCGTGTCGTCAGGTCCTCGCTCTGCTCGGCGACGACCGCCGCCTTCGAGGCGTTCGAGTTCGCCGCGGCGACGCGGTGGCCGAACGTCCGCTCGGCCACCTCGCCGGCGACTTCCGCACCCTGAACGTTGACGACGCCGGCCAGCCGAGCGCCGGGCGCCGTCTCGTTCTCGCTCTCGTTGGTCTCGGTATCGTTCTCCTGCACGTCGAACGTCGCTGCCGTGGTCGACGTCACCGACGTCTCGGCCACCGACCCGGCGGCCAGCGGCGCGCCGGTCGCCACGACGACGAGTGCAGTCACCAGCAGTACGGTCGCTCTCATCTCGACAGTCCTTGTGGCCTCCCGCCCTTATACCCGGGCGACCGTGCGGGCGACTTGTGTGGGATTAACGCCGATTAACTCGGGTTAAGAGATCGGGTTACAGGAGCTCAGTCGCCGTCTAACGGCAGAATAGGGATCGGGTGTCAGTTCGTGTAATAGTACTCGCCGTCGCGCTTCTGTTGTTTGTCCAGCTGGCTGCCGGGTTTGTTGATGCGCGGGCGGCCGAGGTTCTCGTCGCGGCGGAACGTCACGTCGAGGTTCGCGAGGAACTCGTTCATCCCCGAGCGCATCGCCTGCGGGGTCGAGGCGCGGCCGTGTTGAGCGGGCTCGCCGTCGAACACCATCAGGCGGTCGGCAGCCAGGTCGACCATGTAGATGTCGTGGTCGATGACCATCACGGTGGTCTCGCGGTTCTCCGCGAACCGCCGGATGGCGCGCGTGGCGAGCACGCGCTGCTCGACGTCGAGGTGCGCCGAGGGCTCGTCGAGGAGGTAGAGGTCGGCGTCCTTCGACAGCGTCGCGGCGATGGCGACGCGCTGGCGCTCCCCGCCCGAGAGGTCCGTGAGGTTCTGCTCGAGGATGCGCTCGAGCTGGAGCGGGTCGCCGATTTCGGTGTTCCAGTACGACGTGCCGAAGTCGTCCGTGATGGAGGAGAGGAACGCGTCGACACGCATGTGCTGGTCGGCCTCCACGTACTGCGGCTTGTACGCGATGTCGAGGCCGACGTCGAGGTCGTCGTCGGCCTCCCCGCCGACGGTGGTGGGTTCGAGGTCGCCCGCGAGCAGTTTCGCGAACGTCGACTTCCCGATACCGTTCGGCCCGACGACGCCCAGCACCTCGTTGCGGTGGATGTCGCCGCCGTCGACGGTGAGCGTGAACTCGCCCTCGCCGTAGGACTTCGCCATGTCCGGGTAGGAGATGAGCGTCTCCTGGCGGGAGGCGGGCCGCGGCGCGTGCTCCTCGAACGTGATGGCCTCCGGCCGGATGCGCATGTTCTCGTTGTCGAGGTAGCCCCGGAGGTACTCGTTGATGCCGTTGCGCACGCTCTTCGGCGTCGTGACGACGCCGTAGACCGAGGGTTCACCGTACGCGACGTGGATGGAGTCCGCGAGCATGTCGAGGACGGCGAGGTCGTGTTCGACCACGAGCACGGCGCGGTCCTCCTCCTCGGCGAGTTCGCGGACGATGCGCGCCGCGGTGACGCGCTGGCCGATGTCGAGGTACGGCGTGAGTTCGTCGACGAAGTAGAAGTCCGCGTCGCGAGCGAGCGTCGCCGCGAGCGCGACCCGCTGGAGTTCACCGCCGGACAGCGAGTCGATGGACTGGTCCATCACGGGGCGGATGGAGAGCCGGTCGACGAGGTCGTCGAGGACGTCTCGCTCGTCCGTACGTTCGAGGAGTTCGCGGGTCGTGCCGCCGAACTGCTCGGGAATCTGGTCGACGTACTGGGGCTTCTTCGCGACGCTGATATCGCCGTCGCGGACCGCCGCGAGGTAGTCCTGGAGCTCGGTGCCGCGGTAGGCGTCGATGACCTCCTCCCAGTCGGGTTCGTCCTCGTGACGCCCGAGGTTGGGGGTGATCTCGCCCGCGAGCACGTTCACGGCGGTCGACTTCCCGATGCCGTTCGGCCCGAGTAGTCCCGTGACTTTCCCGGGTTCGGGGACCGGGAGGCCGTACAGCGAGAAGGCGTTCTCGCCGTAGCGGTGGGTCGGGTTGTCCTCGAGTTCCTGCGGGAGGTTGATGATCTCGATGGCGTCGAACGGGCACTTCTCGACGCAGATGCCGCAGGTCTCCCCGAGACAGATCTCCTCGGAGATGCGGACCTGGTCGGGGTCGCCGTCCTCGGCGTCGTCGCCGCGGAGCGTGATGCACTCCTTGCCCGTCCGGTTGGGCGGGCAGTAGTTCGCGCACTCGTAGTTGCAGCGGTCGGGCTGACACCTGTCCAGGTCGACGACCGCGATGCTGTCCTCCGCCATCGTTACAGGCTGACGCCCTCGGAGAGGAGCACGCCCCACGTGATGAACCAGAGCGCGAAGGTCATGAAGAGGACGTAGACGTGGTCTTTCGCCGAGAAGTCCGAGATGTCGACGCCGAACAGCCGCATCAGGCCGAGTTCGACGGCGACCACGCCGAACATGACGAGCAGCCCCGTCCTGCTCGAGGGGTCGGTGACGACGGCCTCGGAGAGGAAGGCCGCCGCGACACCGCCCAGCGTGGCGATGGTGGTCACCTTCAGGCTCCGCTGGTGGGAAGCCTTCGGGTCCACAGTCTCTGTCATACCAGTTCCTCCGGGAGCCTCTGTCAAAAGGCGTTCGCTTGCCGTACGCGAGCGTCCCGGCGAGGGGAGCCAGTCGTGGCAGACCCTCCCGCAGTTTTAAGCGCCTGGGGTGTTTCGATTCGTAATGATGGCTGAAGACGACAGTGTGCTGGAGGACCTCCCACCGAGCGCGAAGCTCGTGTTCAAGGTACTCGAGTACGACGGCCCCCTCACGCAGAAACGAATCGTCGAAGAGACCATGCTCTCCGCGCGTACCGTCCGCTACGCGCTCGAGCGACTGGAGGACCGCGGCGTCGTCGACGAGGACATCTACTTCGCCGACGCCCGCCAGAGCCTCTACCAGCTCACCTGCGAGACCGACGACGCCAACGCCGAAGCCGACGCGGAAGCCGCCTAACTCTCTACGCCGACAGCCAGTTCTTCGCTACCGCTCCCCCAGTCGGCAGTGACTCGCTCCTCGTTCTCGCCGTAGATGGGCACCCGAACCTCGACAGTACCCCGCTCTCCGGGCGCGACGTCCACCGCTCCGACGTCGTAGCCGCTGGTCGACTGTGACGTCGCCGCTGCGCGGAACGTTCCGGTGGTGCCGCCGCTGTTCTCCGCGGTCACGGTGACAGCCGCTTCGCTCCCCTTCTGGACTGTGTCGGGCACCGATGCGTCGGTCACCGCGAACTCTGCGGGGTCCGCCAGGAAGTCGAGTTGGGACGCGTCGAGTTCGACGTCCCCGACGGCGCCACTCGCCGCGTTCACGGGGTCGGGAAGCGCGTACGTGACGATGGAGCGTTCGTCCGTATCACGCTGGGAGAAGACGGCGTCCGCACCGACGCTGCCGGCGACATCGCTGGCTGGGTAGTGTGACTGGCCGTCCAGCGCGAGTCCCTGGTGGTGTTCGTCGGCGACGAGCGCGAAGACGAACAGGGGGCCGCTCCCCGTCACCGTGTACGCGTTGAAGTGCGACCCGGCGTAGAGGTACGTGAACGACCGGCCGACCCAGACGTCGCCGACGGCTGGAACCGACGTGGTCGTCGTCGTTTGCGTGGTCGATTCGTCCGTCGTCGTGGACGGCTCTGTCGTCGAGCGCTCCGTCGTCGGTGTAGCAGAGTTGCCCGCACTGGTACACCCGGCGAGCGCCGCAGAGGAGAGTCCTGCAGCGGACGCGAGGAACTGTCGTCGTCGCATTGCCCGAGTCGACTCGGCCGTCCGACAAGTGCTTTCGGGCCTGCCGGACCGTCTCGCGGCCGTTCCTACTCGTTGGGGACGACGGAGACCATCTCCTCGCGGTCGATGGCGCGCTCGAGTTCCTCCGCGATGGCCGACCCGCGGGAGACCTTGATGTCGCCGCCGCGGCCGACCGTCGCCGTGAACAGATAGTCGCCGTCGGCCTGCACTTCCACCGTCTCGCCGGAGCGCTCGCCCTGCAGCGGGAGGATGATGTGACGCGAGGTGATTTCGGGCGTGACGATCTTGCCGGCGGGTTCGGCGCCGCCGCCTCCCCCACCGCCACCGCCGCTGTTACTGCCCCCGCCCGCCACCTGGCCGGGGCGCTCGTCGAGGGTCCGCACGTCGATGCTGATGCCGAGGCGGTTCTCGATGTCCGAGATGCGGCCGCCGCCCTTCCCGATGACGTGGCTGATCTCGTCGTCGGAGACGTACACCACGGCGTCGTTCGGGCCGCGGATGTCCACCTCGACGGGGCCGCGGGTGGCGGCCTGGATCTCCCGTTCGACCTCCTGTTTCGCGAGGCGGTCGACGCCGGAGTCGGAGCTCCCGCTTTCGCCGTCCAGGGGCACCGTGACGACCTGGCGGTTGAACGTGTAGATCTCGTAGGCTGGAGTCTGGGTGGCGAAGTCCCGGACCTGGATGACCGGGCGCGCGAGGTCCTCCTCCATCAGGCCCTCGGGCACCTTCACCTCCGTCGTCACGTCGTAGACGGTCTCCACGTCACCCTCCTCGATGTAGACGACGGTGTCGACGATCTGGGGGATCATGCCGAGTTCGACGCGGCCGACGAGGCGCTGGAGCGCGTCGATGGGGCGGGTGGCGTGGACGACGCCGACCATCCCGACGCCCGCGAGGCGCATGTCCGCGAACACCTCGAAGTCGTCGGTCTTCCGCACCTCGTCGTAGATGGTGTAGTCGGGGCGCACCATCAGCAGCGAGTCCGCGGTCTTCGCCATGTCGCCGCCGAGTTCCGTGTACTGCGTGACGTCCTCGCCGACCTGGAGGTCCCGCGGCTTCTCCATGGTCTTCACGACGTTGCCGGCGTCGGAGAGGAACTCCGCGACGGCCGTCGCGAACGTCGACTTCCCGGCACCCGGTGCGCCCGCGATGAGCACGCCGCGGTCCCGCTCGAGCAGGCGCTCGCGGAGGTCGTCTGCGTGCTCGTAGTCGTCCATCGTCGTCTTCACGATGGGGCGAACGGCCGTAATCTCGATGCGCTCGGAGAACGGCGGTTCGGAGACGGCGATGCGCATGTCCCGCACCTGCGCGATGGTCATCCCCTCCTCGGAGAGTTCGACGAACCCGTCGTCGGCGCGCTTGGCGGTGCTGATGATCTCGTTGGCGTGCTCCTTCAGCGCGTCAGTGTCGAGCACTTCGTCGCCGACGTCCTGGTAGGTGATGTCGCCGACCTCGCCGCGCTTGGCCTTCGGCACCAGGCCGTCCTTCAGGTGGACGCTCATCGTCAGGTCGTCGAAGTACTTCTCGACGGCGAGCTCCCCGAGGTCGTACTCGAGGGGTTCGAGGTACTCCACCTCGATGCCCTTGCCCTTCGCGACCTCCGCCTGCACGATGTCGCTCGTGACGAAGACGGCGTCGTACTCCGCGGCGACGTCCCGGATGATGGCGTCGATGGCGCCCGCGGAGGCCCGCTTGATGTCGTCCTCGCCGGCGCGCTCGCCGACGTACTCCACCTCGATGTCGCCGTCGTCGGCCAGCTCGACGAGGCGCTGGAGCTCTTCGAGTCCGTCCCAGCCGGTCTGCCGGCCGCTGTTCGCCTGCGCTTCGATCTCGCCGACGACCGCCTCGGGTACGTACACCGTGGCGCCCGCGTAGTCGCCGTCGGCGACCCGCTGAGAGATGCGGCCGTCGACGACGACGCTCGTGTCGGGAACGACGTTCATTGGCTGGTGGTAGTCCCGGCGCACGGATAAGGGTGTATAGACGGGGGCGCACCCCCAGCGGACGACGCCGGGGGCTAAGTTCCCTCGTCCCCTCGTTCCGGTGTGAACGTTCGAACGCTGGCCGAGCGACTCGTCTCCATCCCGAGCCACGAGGACGAGGCGGCCGCCGGCGACGCCATCGAGTCGTGGCTCCGCGAGCAGACGGACGCCGACGTGACCCGCGACGACGCGGGCAACGTCCTGGCGTGGCGCGAGCGGGACGCCGACGGCCCGTCGCTCGCGCTCGTGGGCCACCACGACGTCGTGCCGCCGGATGAGCGCCAGACGACCGACGATGGCTACGTGGTCGAGGAGCGCGAGGACCGCCTCTACGGCCGCGGCACCGCGGACATGAAGGGCGCCGTCGCCGCGATGCTGCTCGCCTTCGGGGACGCCGACCCCGACCGCCCGCTCGCGTTCGCCTCGTTCGTCGGCGAGGAGACCGGCGGCGAGGGCGCCCGCTCCGCCATCGACGACGGCTTCGCGCCCGACCGGGCGCTCGTCGCCGAGGGCTCGACGGGCTACTCCGCTCCGGGGGTGCTCGACGTCGCCGTCGCGCACAAGGGTCGCCGCGCGAGTACCGTGAGGGCGACCGGCGAGGCCGCCCACGCCAGCCAGCCCGAAGCGGGCGAGAACGCCATCTACCGCGCCTGTGACGCCGTCGACCTGATTCGAAATCTCGACGCGCCGAGCGCCGAGGTGTTCGGGGAGACGCTGTCGGGGAGCGTCGCCGTCACCGAAATCGAGGGCGGAACGGCGTGGAACGTGCTGCCCGAGGGCTGCGAGGTGACCGTCGACGAGCGCACGGTCCCCGGCGAGCGCGCGGCGGTCGAGGAGGTGGAAGCCATCGAGGGCGTGACGTGGACGGTGGACCAGGACCTCCCGCCGATGGCCTGCGACGACGAATCGTTCGCGGACGACGCGCTCGAGGCTGTCCGCGCGGTGCAGGACGGCGACGGCGAGCGCGTGAGCAAGCCCCACGCGACGGACGCCGGGTGGCTCGCCGACGCCGGCGTGTCGTGTCTCGTCTGTGGCCCCGCCGAACCCGGCGAGGCCCACACCGCCACGGAGAGCGTCTCACTCGACGTGCTCGAGCGCTGCCGGCGCGTCTACGAGCGCCTCGCGAGCGCGTAGGCCGAACGGTGGCGCCCGATTGCGGACGGCAACCCTCTTGGGCCCACAGGGAGACGTGGGCGTATGGCGACAGAGGCTACGACGGAAGCCCCGGAAGCGTACGACGCCCTCCTCGACCACTACGAGCAGCTGTCGAACGTCAACAGCGCGAACATGCTGCTCTCCTGGGACCAGGAGGTCATGATGCCCGAGGGCGGGACGCCCGCCCGCTCCCAGCAGAAGTCCGCGCTCTCCTCGCTCTCCCACGACCTGCTCACCGAGGACAAGGTCGGCGATTGGCTCGACGAACTCGCCGAGGCCGACCTGACGGACGAGCAGGATGCCGTGGTGCGCGAGATTCGACGCGAGTACGAGCGCGCCGACCGCGTCCCGAACGACCTGGTGGCCGAGATATCCGAGAAGACCTCCGAGGCGCTCCCGAAGTGGAAGGAAGCGAAAGAGGAAGACGACTTCTCCATCTTCGCGCCCATCCTCGAGGAACTCATCGAGTTGAAGAAGGAGTACGCGGCGCACATCGACGACGAGGCCGACCCCTACGAGGTGCTGTTCGCGGACTACGAGCCGTACCTCGACCTCGAGACCGCCGAACGGGTACTCGAACGTCTCCGCGAGGAACTCGTCCCGCTAATCGCGGACATCCGCGAGAGCGACGTCGAACTCGCCGACCCCTTCGAGGGCGACTTCGACGTGGACACCCAGGAGGAACTCGCCCGGGACACCCTCGACACGCTCGGATACGACTGGGAGCACGGCCGCCTCGACACCGCCCCGCACCCGTTCTCGACGGGGAACCAGTTCGACGCCCGGGTCACCACGCGGTTCGCCGAAGACGACCCGCTCGGCGCGCTCACCTCGACCATCCACGAGTTCGGCCACGCGCGCTACACGCTCGGCCTCCCCCGTGAGCAGTACGGCAACCCGCTCGGCGAGTCCCGAGACCTCACCGTCCACGAGTCCCAGAGCCGCCTCTGGGAGAACCACGTCGGGCGCTCCCGCGTCTTCTGGGAGAAGTTCCTCCCCGCGATGAAGGAGCGATTCCCGCAGGTCGAGGACGCTACCCCCGAGGACGCCTACGAGGCCGCCAACGAGGTGTACGAGGACAACCTCATCCGGGTCGAGGCGGACGAACTCACCTACCACATGCACATCATCGTCCGCTTCGAGATCGAGCGCGAACTCATCGAGGGCGACCTCGACGTCGCGGACGTCCCCGAGCGCTGGAACGACAAGTACGAGGAGTACCTCGGCATCCGACCCGAGACCGACGCGGAGGGCTGCCTCCAGGACATCCACTGGAGCCACGGCTCCTTCGGTTACTTCCCGACGTACTCGCTGGGCAGCGTGCTCGCCGCCCAGATTTACGACGCTCTCGAAGCCGACGTGGGCGACGTCGAGGCGAAGGTCCGCGAAGGCAACTTCGACGTCATCGCGGAGTGGCTCGAAGAGAACGTCCACCAGCACGGCGCCCGCTACACCACGCCCGAACTCGTCGAGGAAGCCACCGGCGAGGAGTACAACGCCGACCACTTCGTCGACTACGTCACCGAGAAGTACGCGGAACTGTACGACCTGTAAGTCGGCTCGTTCGCGTTCGTCTTTCTGACTGCTGATTCGACGGTAGTGTTCGACGACAGCAGAAAGCCCTCGCGCAGTTGCGGTCCCGCGACTCGCTTTGCGCGCTCACTCCGTTCGCGTGCTTGCGTCGTCGGGGTTCCCGCAACTGCGCTCGCCCTTTCGATCCGCCAGGGGACTGACTGTGTCACCGGCTGAGCCACTTCCTCGCACGGTCACCGAAAACTTATGCCCGAACCCGCGGGGAGTTCTCGTATGCCCGGTCCAGTGTTTCTCTCCGGCGACAGCGTGACCCTCCGACCGCCCGAGTACGAGGACCTCGACGCGATTCGCGAGTGGATGAACGACCCGGCCGTGTGGCGGCCCGCCCTCGACGCGAAGCCGATGAACGCCGACCTCGCCGAGGACTACTTCGAGCGCGTGCTCGTCACCGAGGACGACGTCCACGTCACCGTCTGTGCGGACGACGAGCCGGTCGGTCACGCCAGCCTGACGACGAGCCAGTACGGGCCGACAGCGACCGAGCGCGCCCGCAGCGTCGAACTCGCGTACCACCTGGGCGCCGACCACCACGGACAGGGGTACGGCAGCGAGGCCGCGAGCCTGCTCGTGCAGTACGCCTTCGAGGACTGGAACATGCGCCGGGTGTTCGCCCGGGCCGGCGCGTTCAACGACGCCTCCATCGGCCTCCTCGAATCGCTCGGCTTCGAGAAGGAGGGTGCGCGCCGCGAGGCCGCCTACTACCGCGGCGACTACTACGACATGCTCACGTACGGCCTGCTCCGCGAGGAGTGGGAGAGCCGGTAGTCGTCGAAGTACCCCGTCGCTCTTCCGACGAACCCCGTGTCGGGCTGTTTTTCCTCCTCCCGGCCCCATTGTCGGGTATGCGCGCAGCCATCTACCAGGGACCCGGCGACATCACCGTCGAGGAGGTACCGAAACCCGAAATCGAGGCGCCGACGGACGCCGTCGTGCGCGTCACGCACACCGCCGTCTGCGGGTCGGACCTCTGGTTCTACCGCGGCGACAGCGACCGGGAGGTGGGGTCGCCCGTCGGCCACGAACCGATGGGCATCGTCGAAGACGTCGGCGAGGACGTCACGTCGGTCGAACCCGGCGACCGCGTGCTCGCGCCGTTCTCCATCAGTTGTGGGGAGTGCGAGTTCTGCCGGAAGGGGCTGTACACCTCCTGCGTAGAGGACGAGTCTTGGGGCGGAGACAACGGCGGCGCGCAGGGCGAGTACGTGAAGTGCCCGTTTGCGGACGGCACGCTCGTCCGGGTGCCCGACCGGCACGCCGACGACGAGGACACGCTCGAATCGCTCCTGCCGCTGACGGACGTGATGGCGACCGGCCACCACGCTGCCGTGAGCGCGGGCGTCGGCGAGGGCGACACTGCGGTCGTCATCGGCGACGGTGCGGTGGGACTCTGTGGCGTGATCGCGGCCCAGCGCCTCGGTGCGGAGCGAATCGTCGCGATGGGCCACCACGAGGACCGCCTCGAACTCGCCGAGGCGTTCGGCGCGACAGAGACCGTCGCCGCCCGGGGCGAGGACGCGGTCGAGCGCGCACTGGAACTCACCTACGGCGGCGCGAACCACGTGATGGAGTGCGTCGGCGCGGCCGCCGCGATGGACACCGCCATCTCGGTCGCGCGGCCGGGCGGAACGGTCGGCTACGTCGGCGTCCCCCACGGCGTCCAGGCGGGCGGCGGACTCGACGTCTTCTCGTTGTTCACGGACAACATCACGCTGAACGGCGGCGTCGCACCTGTCCGGGCGTACGTCGAGGACCTGATGGCCGACGTGCTACAGGGTACGCTCGACCCATCGCCCATCTTCACGAAGACGGTGGGCCTCGAGGGCGTCCCGGAGGGCTACCGCGCGATGGACGAGCGCGACGCCGTCAAGGTCATGGTGAAGCTCTGACCGGCCGGTCGGCGCCGCTGCGTTCCAGTTTTCCGGTGGGCGAGGTTTGACGTACTGACAGGATGCAGTGGGGGTGTATGGCGACGAACACCCCCGAATCGGCGGCGTCCGAACCGGACGCCTACGAGGCCCTCGAAGAGCGGACGAAGCGACTCTCCTACCTCGGCGACGCCCGCGGCGTCCTCGGCTGGGACCAGCGCGTGATGATGCCCGAGGGCGGCGCGCCAGCCCGCGGCAAACAGCTCTCGGCGCTGATGACGGTGAGCCACGACCTGCTCACCGACGACGAGGTGGGCGAGTGGCTCGACGAACTCGACGGCCGCGACCTCGACGACGACCAGCAGGTGCTCGTCCGGGAACTCCGCCGGCGCTACGAGCGCTCGGACAGCGTCACCAGCGACCTCGTCGCCGAGCTGACGGAGACGCAGTCCGACGCACAGCAGGTGTGGGAGGACGCCAAGGCCGCCGCCGACTTCTCGCAGTTCGCGCCCACCCTCGCGGACCTCCGGGACCTCCACGTCGAGCGCGCCGAACAGATCGACCCCGGGACGGACCCCTACGAGGTGATGTTCGAGGACGGCGAGCCGTACCTCCCGCTGGACCGCGTCGAGGAGATATTCGACACGCTCCGCGAGGAACTCGTCCCGCTCGTCGCGGACATCAAGGACAGCGACGCGGAGTTCACGTCGCCGTTCGCCGGGGAGTACGACGACGACACCCAGATGGGGCTCTGCCGCGAGATCGTCGACCGACTGGGCTACGACTGGAATCGGGGTCGCCTCGACACCGCGCCCCACCCGTTCATGGTCGGCCCGCAGTTCGACGCCCGCATCACGACCCGGTTCACGTCCGACGACCCCGTGGACGCGATGCTGTCGACCATCCACGAGTTCGGTCACGCGAGCTACCAGCACGGCCTCCGCGACGACGCCTACGGCCTGCCGCTCGGCCAGTCCCGCTCGTCGGGCGTCCACGAGTCCCAGTCGCGGTTCTGGGAGAACCACATCGGGCGCACGGAGGCGTTCTGGGAGTACGCCGTGCCGTTCGTCAACGAACGCCTCGGGACCGACGCCGACCCCCGGGCGGCCTACGAGGCGGTCAACCGCATCTACCCGGACAACTGCATCCGCGTGGAGGCGGACGAACTCACCTACCACATGCACATCATCCTCCGCTCGGACGTCGAGAAGGCGTTCGTCTCCGGCGACCTGGCGGTCGAAGACGTCCCGGAGCGGTGGAACGACCTGATGGAGGAGTACCTGGGCATCCGTCCCGAGACCGACGCGGAGGGCTGTCTGCAGGACATCCACTGGACGGGGGGCTTCGGGTCCTTCCAGAACTACACTGTGGGGAGCGTGCTCGCCGCCCAACTCGACGCGACGATGCGCGAGGACCTCGACGTCGACGGCCTGGTCCGCGAGGGCGAGTTCGAACCCATCCGCGAGTGGCTCACCGAGCACGTCCATCGGCACGGCCAGCGGTACACGACCGACGAACTCGTCGAAGTCGCCACCGGCGAACCGCTGACCGCGGACTACTTCGTCGACTACGCCCGCGAGAAGTTCGGCGACCTCTACGACCTGTAGCGGTCGGCGGCCGGAGACAGCCGGACCTGTCTCCCCGATAGCTTGAAGTAGTGGTGTGTCAAAGCATACCATGTATGTCGAGCGCATCGACTCCGGACGACGACTCCCTTCTGGACGACTTCCTCGAACAGCGCGGTCACGAGACGGCGACCTGGGAGCGAAGCTACAACAAGAAGCAGTGTCCGGAGTGCAGTGGACTCCACGACGTAGACGCCACCGACTGTAGCGTCTGCGGGTGGGCGCCGTAACCCGGCGGTCCGTCGAACTCGCGTCAGCACCACATTTTCCGCCGACTCCGTCCCACTAGCCCCGGCTATGCGGCGCTCGCGCCGCTGCCGAGCACGACGATAGCGGCGCCGACGACGACCAGCACGGCGCCCGCGACGACGCCCCGCGTGACGCGCTCGAGGTCCCTGAGGAGCACCGCCGCGAACACCGTCGTGAACAGGGGTGCCGTCGCGGCCAGCGGGTCCACGACGGCGACGCGACCGAGTTCCAGCGCCCCGAACAGCGCCAGCAGGGCGACGGCGGTCAACGTCCCGCTCCCCGCGAAGTAGGCGTACGTCCGCCGTGGCGCCGAGAAGATGTCGCCCCTGGCCGCGTACGCGCCGTAGCCGGCGAGCGCCACGAGCGCACCCGCCTCGTTGAGCGCGACGGCCTCCAGCAGCGTCACGTCGCCGAACGTCCGGAGGCCGTAGGCGCGGGCGACGTTCCCCACGCCGAAGAAGAACGCCGCGGCGAGCGGGAAGACGAGGTCCCGAGGGTCCCACCCGGCGAGGTCCCCACCTTTCGACAGCGCGAGCACGACCAGTCCCGCGACCAGCACGAGGATACCGGCGCCGACAACGGGTTCGACGGCCTGCCCGAGGAACCCCGCGGCGAGGACGCTGGCGAACAGGGGCCGGGCACTGATGCCGGCGGAGTTGATGCTGGCGCCCACGCGGTCGACGCCCGTGAACGTCGCGAGGCGACCCAGGGCGGTGCCGACGAGCCCCGCGCCGAGGAAGACGGCGGCGGCCGCGGGCGTGACACTGGAGAACGCGTTCGTCCCCTGCAGGACGAGGAGGGCGCTGGCGAAGAGGGTCGTGTCCACGACGACCACCGTCAGCGACGCCTGCAGGCTCGACCCGCCGCCCGCCATCCCCCGCTTCGAGAGGACGGGACTGAACCCCCAGAGCACCGCCGGGACGAGTGCGAGTGCGACCACTGCCGTATCTACCATCTGTCTCGGACCACGTGACTGTCGCCAAGAACCCTTGTGGTCGCGGTAGGGGCCCGCAGACCGCTGCCGCGGCCAGCACACATAAGACGCGCGACGAGTAATGTGGGACGAATCCATGCCGGAGTGCCAGAACTGCGGTTCTTTCGTGACAGACGCCTACGCGCGAGTGTTCACGCCAACCGACCAGGGCGAGCCCCGCGTCTGCCCGAACTGCGAGGACAAGATCCGGGACGGTGCAGACGTCCGGGAGGCGCGTTCGACGCGCCGGACCTGACAACCGCGTGGAGCCGGGGCCAACGAGCGATTTTTCGGCATTGTCTCCGCCGATACTGCCGGATAGTCGGTGGCTACGCCGGGTTCTGGCCGCGGATGCTGCGTCGCTGATTCGGAGCCTGGTTCCGACAGAACCGCGGTCGTCGGCCGCCGTCGTCGCGTAAGGTCGGCCTGTCCGGATGGTGCGCAGCGCCGTCCACGCTCGCGCAACCGCCGACCTGTTGTCCGGTTTTCATTAGGCCGGGCAGCATCTGGCCAGTAGAATTTCAAGCGGTTTATACAGGTTCGGCTCCTTTAGTACTACAATGACGGACTCGGAGCCGGAAGTCACGCGGCTGTTCGGTGGTCCGGGGAGCGGCAAGACGACCGCGCTCCTGGACCACGTCGAGGAACTTCTCGAGGACGACGATGTATCAGTTCGGGACATCCTCGTCGTGTCGTACACACGCGCCGCCGCGGCCGAGGTTCGCGACCGGGGCGCGGAGCGACTCGACGTGAACCCGCGGTCGCTGCGGGGGAACGTCGCCACGATGCACGCCAAGGCCTACGAACTGCTCGGGCTCTCGCGGGGCGACGTCGTCGGCGAAGAC